>RCND010003635.1_pt1 | contig 12962 bp, 13 predicted proteins | sample 2041351 | NCBI WGS metagenome assembly RCND01 (sample SAMN09708230, study PRJNA481090) | Marine sediment metagenome, whole genome shotgun sequencing project. | biome: marine sediment; feature: ocean; material: sediment; isolation source: Sewage treatment plant 12B marine sediment (STP12B) ...
ACCTTAGCCACCAACACCAAGTATTACTGCAACTATGGCTCAATTGGCCATCTGAATCAGTGCCCATTCTTTTAATTCAATGATTGGATAGTCTTCGTCCTCTGACTCGTGAACCCTAAATCTTGAATCTGATTTTAGAGTGTCAATTAATTCTTCTTCTTCAAATCTAGCATAACCAGCCACTTCCATCTCAAATAACATGTTAAATGCATCGTCTGAAACGCCTTCTTTCTGCAAATACGCATAACACCAATCGGTGGTTTCTGAATTGCCTTCAAAAATGATGACCTTCCTTCGCCAATCAAAGGACTTTGGATCTTTCTCTAGTTTGTCCATACACTCAACAATGGCATGGGTGAATTCTGTGTCATAAGGGTTAAATTTATGCAATTTTCTTAGAATTTTCAGGGCCAAATCATACTTACCTGCGTAACTGTATGCATCTGCTAGTAATAGTTTCTCTCGAAAGTCCTCAGGGTGTTTCTTCACATACTTTTTCTGTAACTCGATCAACGCTTCAAATTCACCTTTGTAATACAGTCTGTCATAGGCTTCCCAATGCAAAACATATTCCGGCACACCATTAATAATCGTCATAATTATTTACCTCCCACAGTAAGTGTTAACAGCTGTATTGCTGTTGTACCTCCATCATAGCAAAGTGTGAAGCCAATTGTGTCCGCTAGTAGCGGAAAAAAGTTAACAAAAAAAGAAAGACTTGTCTATGCATTATAGACAAGTCTTTCTTGAATGGTTAGCGAAGTGATTAACGCTTTCGTGACACAAAATGCGTGTCACTGTCGCTACTGTAGAGTTTACGCAGTAAACTCTACACCAATTTTTTAGTAGCTCTTGCTATGGCTAGTTCTTCGTTGGTTGGAATTACCAATGATCTTACTGTAGCATCAGCTGCGGAGAAATCTCTTTCGATTGCACGACAGTTGTTAAGTTCGTCGTCAACTTTAACACCTAAGAAACCAAGGTAGTTACAGATTTCTTTACGGACAACTTTGTTGTTCTCACCAAGACCTGCTGTGAAAACAACTGCGTCAACACCATTCATTACTGCTGCATAAGCACCAATGTATTTTGCCACTCTTATGTGGAATAAGTCCATTGTAAGGATTGCTCTTTCGTTGCCTTCTGCAATAGCCTTCTCAAGGTCACGGAAGTCGTTGGAAATCTCAGAAACACCTTTAATGCCAGATTCTTTGTTTAATACTGTAATAACTTCATCAAGAGTAAGTCCCTCTTTTTGAGCAATAAACTGAACGATGGCTGGATCCAAGTCACCTGAACGTGTACCCATTGCAAGACCTTCAAGCGGTGTAAGACCCATGCTTGTATCAACGGATTTACCACCCTCAATAGCACAAACACTGGCACCATTACCAAGGTGACAAACAATGATTTTCATGTCTTCAATATTCTTACCAAGAAAATCAGCAGTTCTTTTTGCAACATACTGATGTGAAGTACCGTGGAAGCCGTATCTTCTAATTCTGTGCTTCTTATAATACTTGTATGGCAGTGCATATAGGTATGATTTCTTTTCTATTGTTTGATGGAAAGCTGTATCAAAAACTGCAACTTGTGGGGTGTTCGGCATTAACGCTTCACATGCACGAATACCAACTAAGTTGGCAGGGTTGTGTAATGGTGCAAGATCAGATACACCTTGAATGGCAGCTTCTACAACTTTGTCAATGATTGTTGGTTTTGAGAAAGCCTCTCCACCATGTACAACTCTATGACCAACAGCTGTGATTTCATCCATAGATTTAATCACACCGTCTTCTTCATTAATTAATGATTCAATCATAAATTCAACCGCTGCTTTGTGGTCTGGCATATTCACTTCTTTTTTGATTTTCTCTTTGCCATGTGGTGTGTAGGTTATAATAGACCCATCAATACCGATACGGTCACATATACCCATTGTCAGAACTTCTTCATTTTCCATATCAATAAATTGGTACTTCAATGATGAAGAACCACAGTTAAGAACTAATACATCCATGCTGTTTCTCCTTTTTCTTTGAAACTATTGTGCCTGTACTGCTGTAATAGCTGATACACCAACGATATCGTCAGCTGAACAGCCTCTAGATAAGTCGTTGACTGGTTTTGCAATACCTTGTGTTACAGGACCATAAGCTTCTGCTTTAGCAAGTCTTTGTGTCAATTTGTAACCGATATTGGCTGCATCTAAGTCAGGGAATATCAATACATTGGCTTTACCTGCAATGTCACTGCCTGGTGCTTTTGAAGCGCCTACGCTAGGTACGATGGCTGCATCTAATTGGAATTCACCGTCTATTTTAACTTCTGGATAAAGTTCTTTAGCAATTTTTGTTGCTTCTATTACTTTATCTACATCAGGATGTGACGCACTGCCTTTTGTTGAATGTGAAAGCATTCCAACAATAGGTTCTGCGCCTACAAGGCTTTTGAATGTTTTTGCTGAGCTACCAGCAATTGCCGCAAGTTCTTCTGCATTTGGGTTCTGAACAAGTCCGCAATCAGAGAATACAAATGTACCATTCTCACCGAATTCGCAACCCGGAACAACCATAACAAAACATGAAGAAACAAGTTTAGTGTTTGGTGCAGTTTTGAGAATCTGTAGTGAAGGTCTAAGAACATTTGCAGTTGAGTTAATTGCTCCTGCAACCATACCATCAACATCGTCCATTTTCACCATCATAACGCCAAGATAAAGTGGGTCACCTAAAAGAAGTTCTTTAGCTTTTTCGGCAGTCATGCCCTTCTTTTCTCTAAGTTTAACAAGCTTGGCCACATATGAGTCCATCTTGTCAAAGTTAGTTGGGTCTACAATAGTTGCACCTGAGATGTCAAGTCCATCTGCCACGCCAGCAATCTTATCAGGGTTACCGATAAGCACCACGTCACAAAAGTCCTCTTTCATCATTACAGCTGTTGCCTCAACGGTTCTTCTTTCCAAAGATTCTGGAAGTACAATAGTTTTTCTTTCCTGTCTTGCTCGATTTTTAATCATTTCAATAAAGCTCAATGTAAGTACCCCTTTCATGCATTCAAATTAGTGGTTTCAATCTCTCTAATGCTTGATTTAACAGACGATCTATCCACATTGGTCAAAATTCTTCATCTATAATCTCGAATATACTTTATTATAGCCTTTGAGGACATTGTATACAAGATGAACATGGCTCCAAATTGTATTTTATTTGTACAATTTCTAGTGAATTTCTTAAACCATCCCACCTAAACAGTAATTTCCAGAACAAAAGAGGCTTCGCCTCGCTATCTGCGAAGCAGATATTTGTTGCGGCAGGATAGGTACACTTTCCTAGAGAACAAGAATTATGATATAATCCGAGTAAAGGAGCTCTAACTATGAATGTTTGTGGAATCGTTACAGAATATAACCCAATGCATTTGGGTCATGAATACCAAATAAACCAAGCAAAAGAGATCACTCATGCAGATGGTACCATTCTTATCATGAGTGGTAATTTTGTTCAACGTGGTGAACCTGCACTTATTGATAAATACAGTCGAGCCAAGGCAGCTGTAAAGACGGGTATTGACCTTGTCATAGAACTACCTACCTACTTTGCTACAGCCAGTGCTGAATACTTCTCTACTTACGCTCTGCGGTTACTTAATGAAACAGGTATTGTAACCCATCTTAATTTTGGTTCTGAATCAGGTGAAATCGAAGATTTAAAGGCTATCGCTGACATCCTATATGATGAACCTCTGGGCTATAGCGTTCTACTCAATGACTTCTTGAAAGAAGGTTTATCCTACCCAAAAGCACGAGAAAAGGCTTTGATTTTATTCAATAATAACCACAATATTATGGACCCATCTCTACTTAGTGCCATAGAAACACCAAACAACATTCTTGGCATCGAATACATCAAAGCCATCAAAAGAATGAATAGCACAATTAAACCAACAACCATTAAGCGCATTGGTGCTACCTATCATGACGACAATAGCGAAGTAGCCATCCCCTCTGCAACATCTATAAGAAAACATTTGCTTGACTCTAACAACCTTGAAGATCTAAAGATAAAAGTTCCCAAGGCTTCTTATGAAGTCATCAGCAAGACAATCCAGCAAGGCACAGCACCTATTTTTGTACAAGATATCTACCATCAGCTCAAACATCAATTGCTGGTAGCTAGCCCGTCTTCAATAGCTTCAATCATGGATGTCTCTGAAGGTATGGAGAACAGAATCTTGAAAGCCCTTGATACCACCCATGACTATGACAGCTTTATGGAGGCTCTATTGACCAAAAGGTATACTAAAACCCGTATAGCCAGAGCACTGCTTCATATCTATCTTAACCATACCAAAGAAAAGTTTAATCAGTACTACAAAGACATGTCTCCATATCTTAAAGTTCTTGCAATGAATAGCAATGGACAGAAGCTCATAAAGGCCATTAAAAAGGCAAATGAAGACTTACCCATCATTGTTAACAACCGCCAAGGATACAAACTGCTAGATCCCCTGCAAAAAGAGTGTTATTTAGCCGACCTCAATAGTAACCGCCTATACAATCATCTAATCAATGCAAAATACGGTACGGTTGTTAAGAATGAGTATCAACAACAAATAATTCCCATTTAGCGCAAAAAGTGCTTCCATCCCATTGTTAATGTGTTATAATAAATCGTGTAAGATTGATTCTTACTTAACTTTAAAATAACATTCAAAACATTGGAGGTATTAACATGAAATTATTTAGATGTGAAGTATGTGGTTACGTTTATGAAGCTGAAGAAGCATTTGAAGTATGTCCTAAATGTGGTGCACCTAAGGAAAAACACGTTATTCTTTCTGAAGAAGATGCTGCAAAAATCTACAACTCAGATGAAACAAACGATATCCATATGGAACTTGTAAGTCTTGCAGGTGCTATGATTGAGCTTAGTGAAAGAGGTATCGAAATCGACCTTGACCCTACTTGCGTAAAAATCTTTGAGAAAACAATGATTGCAGCATGGGACATCAAAGCCCAAGCAAAAGCAGAACTACAAGGCCACATGAAAAAAGGGAAATGGTAGACGAGCAAAATAGACTTACGCAGACTACGGAGATCATGTGAAGAACGCACCAACTTCACATGAGAAACGCTAGTCGTAGTTAGTGATTTTGCGCACGAACAAAACAGACTTACGCAGACTTCGGAGATTGAGTGAAGAACGTATCAACTTCACTCAAGAAACGCTAGTCGCAGTTAGTGGCTTTTGCGTCAGAAACGGAACCAAAAAAAGAACGACTTCGTCGTTCTTTTTTTTGTAGTTTCAGCGGTTAGCGGTTATGGGTTAGGGGTTAAAAGCAAAGATGGAGACCTTCTCCCTGGTACAAAATGCGATTAACTACATGATTAAATATAATCATTTCCATCATGAAATAAGGGTAAGTCTTTAAGCAAAAAAAGAAGCACAACCTGTAAGTTATGCTTCTTCACCACATCCCATTTTATCTATGCTTGTCCAAACAGCTAACTACTATCCGCTATCTTTCAAACTATCTTGCTACTTCGTAGTTCCAACTCATCATGCCGCCTGCCATGTTGTATACGTCGTAACCTTGTGCTGCTATATAGTTAGATGCGCTAACGCTTCTGCCACCACTTGCACAGACAACCACTATTTTTTTACTTTTATCCATCTTATCCAAGTTTGCTGGAATCGTTTGTAATGAAACCAACGTGGCCACTGGAATATGTCCATTTGCCCATTCGTAACTTTCACGAACATCAATAACTTGTACATCTGCCTCATTCATCATTGTGTTAACATCTGCTGCACTTACATTCTTAAAACTTGTTGTAGTAATCATTTTCCACCTCATATAGTTAGTCTAATATTTAACGTTTACATTTGTGTTAAGTATTTGTCATTAATATATAGGTATGATACTACAGAAAAAAACTATTGTCAACATAATATTTGAATATTACGATATATAATTATTCTTCTTCAGCAATGTCTCTTCTTTTACTGGCTGCAAGCTCTTCTCTATTACCGGCCATCACCTTAATTTGTTGGCTCATATAGTTCTCAAACTTTGCATAATGATGATTAGATTGCTCTAATGTGTCTGCCATAGCAAGTTCGATCTGCTGAACTATTTCTTCAACATATTCATAAGCCCCTGCTTTAATCTCGTTGGCTGTATAGTCTGCTTTCGAAAGTAGCTCATCCGCTTTCTCTTGAGCTTTTTGACTAATCACATGATCATCCACCAATTCAGCAACCCTAGCAGACGCTCTTGTCTCAGCAACTTGTGCTTCTTGCCTTGCCTCATCAACAATTCTTTCTTTTTCATCAAGAATTCTTTGTGAACGTTTAATCTCTTCAGGTAATTTTAACCTTAAATCAGTCATGAATTCATACATCACTTCCATATCTACGATAACTTTGTTGCTGAAAGGCATTGTTTTACACTCTTCAAAATACCCTTCCATCTCATCAATTAAATTCAATACATCACTCATATCTATTCCTCCATCTCACGGTATTTTTTCTTTAATATTACAGCTGTTTTTTCATCAACGATACCACTGACATCCCCACCAAACTTAGCAATTTCTTTAACAAGACTGGAGCTTAAGAATGAATATTCATTCCTTGTGACTAAAAATAACGTCTCGATCTTTGGGTTTAATTGGTGGTTCATCTGTGCCATCTGAATCTCATATTCATAATCAGAGATAGCTCTAAAGCCTCTGATTATAACTTCTGCTTCTTCTTGTGCAACAAAATCTACCAATAAACCGGAAAAAGCTTTCACAGTAACATTTGATAGATCTGCCGTTAACGCTTCAAGTAATGATACACGTTCCTCTAAGGTAAGAAGACCTTTTTTATTCATGTTGTAAATAACACCTACAACTAAGTGTTCTACTTGTTTGGCACTACGTCTAATAATGTCTATATGCCCATTGGTTGCCGGGTCAAAGCTTCCCGGATACACAGCTTTCTTCATCGAATATTCTCCTGTCCTCCTCAGTTATCATCTTAAGGTTTATGTCTAACTTATCCTTGTTTCATAGTAAATTCCTCAAAAAGCGAGGTGTTCACTATGAAACAAAAATCCTCGGTCGGCACCTATGATTGATTATTACCTAATGAATGTGAATTTACAGGTTTTAAAAACTTTCTCTTTATACACCTCGTATGGTCGATCACCGAAATCAATCTCCGTGTGTCGATCACTTTCACATACAATAATACCACCTTCAGCAAGAAGTCCATTATCCATAATTAGGGACAATGCATGGTCCTGATAGCCTTTGTCAAAGGGTGGATCCATGTAAATTACATCAAACTGACGCCCTTGATCCTTACACGCTGTCAAAGCTTTAGTATAATCATACTTCATAAGTGTCGCTTTTTCAAACAGTTTTGTAAATTTCAAATTCTCTTCAATGACATCAGCTGCCTTTAAGCCATTTTCAACAAATACAGCCTCTGCCGCACCACGGCTTAAAGCCTCAATACCATTGGCACCTGATCCTGCAAATAGGTCTAATACAATAGCCCCAGGTATTTGTTGATTCAAAATATTAAACACCGTTTCTTTATAACGATCAATGGTAGGTCGAACTTCAAGACCTTCCGGTGTCATCAATCTTAGGGACCTAGCCGATCCACCAATAACTCTCATAATGTTTCTCCTATAAATTCATTCTCCACAGATACAATGATCAAAAGCATTTCTATAACGCTATATAACTCATGTATTTACTCATATACAGATTAATTTGTTCGTTCAGGTACTTGAAATCATCTTCTTTTAGTATCTCTCGATTCTCGTTGATGATTTTTGCTACTTCGTTGGCTTCTTTCAGCACCCCTGCATCTTCCATGACATTGGCAATCTTAAAGGCTGGTAGACCACTTTGTCTGAGGCCTAATAAGTCGCCGTGACCTCTTAGTTCTAAGTCCTTCTCCGAAATCACAAAACCATCTGTTGATTTGGTCATGATTTCCATACGCTTTTTACTGTTCTGGGATTTATTGTCAGTGACCAATACACAATATGATTTGTGTTTGCCTCGTCCCACACGGCCTCTAAGCTGGTGTAATTGAGCAAGACCAAAACGTTCTGCATTCTCAATCATCATCACTGTAGCATTGGGTACATTAATACCTACTTCAATCACGGTGGTTGAGACAACGATGTCTATATCACCATCCACATAGGTCTGCATGATGTAGTTCTTCTCTTTTGGCAGCATCCTGCCGTGTAGAAACTCTATTTTAACATAGGATGGTAGCGCCTGTCTAAGCTGCTCCGTATATCTGACCACATCAACAATCTGATCGTCTTCACCTTCTTCAACTTTAGGACAAACCACGTAACATTGTCGTCCATCATCCACTTCTTTTAACATGAATTGATAAAGCGAGGTCTATAGTCAGTAGTCACACTGTACGTTTCTATGGCTTGTCGTCCTGGTGGCATCTCATCGATGACCGATACATCCATATCCCCATAGAGAATCAATGCCAGCGTTCTTGGAATAGGTGTGGCACTCATCACCAATACATGAGGATAATAACCTTTACCAGCTAATACCTCACGCTGTTTTACACCAAATCGATGTTGCTCATCGGTGATCACAAGGGCTAGCTTCTTAAAAACAACACCGTCTTGAATCACAGCATGAGTCCCTATCACAAAGGTTATTTCACCACTCTCAAGTTGTTCACATGTCACCCTTTTCTGCTTCTTTGTCATCGAACCTACCAATAGTCCAACTTCAATGCCAAAAGGTTCTAAAACTTCTTTAAGAGACATAAAATGTTGCTTGGCCAGCACCTCTGTCGGCGCCATCATAGCGGCCTGATAGCCATTCTCCAGAGCGAGAATTATTGCCAGTGCTGCAACCACTGTTTTACCAGAACCTACATCCCCTTGGATCAATCTGTTCATGTTATGGTCACTTGCTATATCCATCTGAATCTCACCAAGCACTTTTCCTTGGGCACCTGTTAGCGCGTAAGGTAGATTGTTTTTCATCTGATCAAACATCTGATGTTGACTGAAATCAAACTGATTGCTAACCCTTGTTTGATCATCTTTCAGAAGCATTAACCCTAGCTGAAACAATAAGAACTCATCAAAAATCAAACGATGTCTTGCCTTACCAAGGGTCTCTTCCCCATCAGGGTAATGGACTTGATTTATTGCAGGTCCAAGATCCATAAGATTATAACGCTCTTTCACACCTTCCGGTAGAAAATCTCGTCTTTCTCCCCCACCATGGGCAATAGCTTCTGCAATGGTCAGCCGTAAATGTTTCTGGTTAAGACCTCTACTAATGGGATAAATGGGTAAAACCGACTTATCCTCCATATAGGTTAAATCTTTTTCATTGAGTACTTTTGGAGAAGAAAACTGTGGTCTGTTATACTTCAAGACAAATTTTCCTTTAATAACAAGTTCTCTCCCCATGGTCATTTGCTTGGCAAGATAAGGTTGATTAAACCATGTAAGCTGTGCTTCCCCGGTCTCATCCATGATTCGTGTTGACACCATAACAAGACGTCCTGTACGACGCATAACAGGGGCCTGACTAATCTTACCTTTAACCATGGCCACTTCATTCACTTTTAAATCACTTATTTTTGTGAAACCAGTACTTATCTCATAAGATCTTGGGTAGAACTCAATCATATCACCAACCGTTTTAATACCAAGTCGGTCATAATCTTGTGCTTTTTTTGGACCAATCCCCTTGAGAATAGTAATCGGCATATTAAGATTCACCATCTTTTCACCTAACAATCATGATTAAGGATCAGAAGCTAGTTCCCTAATGTCTCTATGGAAACTCAACTTTACCTTTTGCCATTAATCATTTATGATTGTCACCCAGAAAGTAAGAATCACTAAATCCACATACAATATGTAGTAATCTTAAAGCGCTGATATACTGCATATTGTATGTGAAAGTGAAACTATGTACTTTCTGGGAGGCAATCATTATCCTTTATAAAAATATCCCATGGCTTCCCACAAGATATTGTCACTATTATAACATTTAACCTTCACCTGGTAAACAGATAGCTTGTTGTTTCTTAGTCTTTCATCTGATGCCCGTGAATTGTTGCTTTGAAAGCTTTTAGGTAAAGGTCAAAATTCTCCTTACCAACCTTTGCTAGTCCTTCTTCACCAATGGACTTAAGTACCTCAATAGAAGCTTCGTAAGTACACAATTGACCTTTTTCAGCACCACGACGAAAGTTATAATCACTTTGGACGTCCTCGCTAAATGAAACCTTTTGAAGTCCAATCAGGTAAGGACTTAGTCTTAGAATTCTTCTTGCCTCTTTCCAAGTAGTATCAATTAGAATATAGGCTCTTTTCTTCGCTAGTGACATCTCTGGTATTTGAGTTACATAAGTGGGTGACTCATCTGTAGGAAATAATAGGTATAGGTCATAAACATCACTTTCGATTAAAGCCATTAAGGCCAGTGGTTCAAAGAGTCTATGCCACACAAATGACCTTGTTGCATTAGGCATAACCATCTCTAACAATCGACCGGTATTCGAAGGTCTGAACTGCTCTTTTTCCGTTGTTAACAACCAGAATTCGACTTGCGAATCAATCTTCTTAATGTGCTCACACAAACAATTTTCTTGAAGCATACCACACTTAGTACAGTAGATATATTGGTCATTGATTGGCTTAATTCTATGTATATCTGACATTCTATATTCCTTCTTTATAGTGACTTCTTCATAAAACATACAGTGAATGGCAAGTGTTTGAACTTCTTATGTTTTGTCATTCGAAATCCAAGAGTTTGATACCACTCTTTCAGAATGGTATGTTCATCTATGACGCCTAAGGTTATTTCTTTACCGCCCTGTTCCTTAATATAGTTGGTCGTATAGTCAACCAATTGGCGCCCATAACCTTTATGCCTAAACTCAGGCAACACTGCTAGCTTTTCAAGACGGTAACCACGCTCAGACTCTTTTTCAAGGGCAGCAAATCCAACTGGCAACTCGCCGTCCCATAAACCAAATAAAGTTGCACCTTGATTGATCATTCTATGAAGAGCTTCTACTTTTAAGAACGCACCATTGGTTGGTACTTGTTCTTCTGTAATCATGAAAGTGGCTGCCACTGTCTCATAGGATTTCCGAATGATTTCTACCCATTCATCCAAACCTTCTTCTAATATTGCCATCCGATAACCCATTCTCCTACTACCTTTCAATTCCCTTCAAAGTCATTGTCTTGTTTATAAGCTCGGTAAAGTTCACTTATTCATTTCATACGCATCTTATTATAACAGATATTTTATAAGTTCCTCTTTGTTTTCCTATACAACGCTCTTAAAACATTCATTCATCACCACTATAAAAGGACCACTCAAATGAGTGGTCCCGATAAATCATACACTACTATTCGGTACTTGAAGTCGCATTCTTACCCGGACTTAAATCACTGGCATCCAAGTCTATGATGACCATGTCTCCTTCAGCTAAACCTGCTTCTACAATACTTTCACCTGTTAGTTCATACCCTAGAGTTACCGGTACTTCAACAGCTTTACCACTTTTGATAACCATGACTGTATCTTGTCCATCAATTTTATATAAAGCACTGTTTGGAATAACCAACTTATTGCCTTCACTGAAGACAGTGAACTTCGCATCTACTTCATAGCCTGCTCCAAGATTATCATCATTCTCCGGTTCAATATAAACCATTACCATACGTTCTTCTATCCCCAATGGAGATATCTCCACAACTGCATTAGAAGCAATATAGCTTATGGTTCCAACCAGTTCCAGATCACCGGTTCTTTGGTCAAGTATTAGGCGAACTTTGTCACCTACAGTCACCGTGCCGATATCTCTGGTACTCACTTTCACTTCAATTTGTGCTTCACCATCACCTTGAACGATGAACGCTGGTGCCATACCTGTCACCATATTGGTGTTCTCAATGGTAACACTGTTCACAACACCGCTGATTGGTGATGTTATGTTATAGAGATTTCCCTGGCTTCTTAAAGCTTCATATGCAGCATCTGTGCTGTCAATCATCGCTTTATAATAAGCTTTTGTCGTGGAGAGTGTATCCAATTTCAAGGTAGCATCTATGGCTTCTATTTGAGCATTTAAAGCACTTTTTGACCCTTGATAAACATCATTACCGCCAGTGGCACCAATCTGACTCTGAAGATAATTGGCTTCGTATGACTGAACCAATTGTTCAAATGCTGTAGACTCACTCTGAGAAATAACACCAAGTTCTAGTAGCTCTCTATTCTTCTCAAGGTCAATAAGTCCTTGGTCATAGATTGCTTTGCTTTGTTCTTTCAGCAATTGTTCCAAAGCTCTTTGATCTGAAGTACCCGACCCAGCGCTTAAAGCTTTCAACTGACCTACCAGTCCTGCACGGCTCGCTTTCAGATTCTGAACACCAACTTCATGTTCTGTCTCAGCTCCCGCCAATTGGGCCTTATAGGCTTCTAGAGCGCTTGCAGCTTGACTTATCTGATTATCCAACACCTCTGTGTCCAGTTCTGCAAGAACTTGATCTTTGGTCACCATATCTCCTTCTTTCACTAACACCGAGACTATCTCTCCTGGCGCTAGAGGATAGATTGCTTTTTCTCCGCTGTGCACAACAATGCCCGATTCCGTAAAAGTAATTTCCGAATCTTCTGCTTCCAGAGTTTTAGTCTCCACAGCCATTGGCTGAAGGTAGGTATAGATGCTATAGGCGACCATGATAATTACGACTGCAATAACACTGATGATCTTAATCTTCTTTTTCATTATTCTCGCTCCTTTAACACTTCAACCATATCTAATTTTTTAATGGCTCTAACTGTAGACATATTGGAAAACGCAACCGCAGCGATACACCCTAGGGCACCTAAAACGTATGCATCGGAAGGTATTGCTGCTGGCCAGCTA
>RCND010001570.1_pt1 | contig 12960 bp, 13 predicted proteins | sample 2041351 | NCBI WGS metagenome assembly RCND01 (sample SAMN09708230, study PRJNA481090) | Marine sediment metagenome, whole genome shotgun sequencing project. | biome: marine sediment; feature: ocean; material: sediment; isolation source: Sewage treatment plant 12B marine sediment (STP12B) ...
TATAGAAAGAGAAACAGTGGGTATAGCCTCGTTTGGGATACGAATGATACTTATCAAGGGGATAGTCTGAGTTCGAGTAAATCGGATATTTCCTTATCCTGGCAAAGAATTTTAAACAAGGGTTGGTCAGTTGACTTTGCCGTTGGAGCAAGTTCAAACCTCCAACTGGGTACAGATTTAAGATGGAATTTAAGCTCTACCGGAATCAAAGATCTGGCATATAATGACTGGAATAGGCTATATGTGGCTGCGGGACTAAATGCATCCAAGGAAATTCCAGTAGGTGATGCTGAAACGACAGATGATCTTGCCGGTCTTTTTCAATTAAAATGGAAGGTCTATAAACTGACTGGAGCTAAGGTGTGGGTAGATGCAGATATTAGCTACCTTCCGTACTTTACAAGCAACAGAAGCAGGGTTACCCTGAATTTGAACCCAAAAGTGAGTATTTTTAGCAATAATTTTAAAGTTGGTTTTAATTTCTATTACACTTATGATAGTCAACCTCAAAATACAGATGCTTCTAATGACGATTACGGACTGAATCTACAATTTACCTATGCCTTGAATTAAAACTCATTGAATATAGACTATTTCAGAAAATCATTTAATAAGCCTCCAAGCCCTCCAGATGATTTAGAGCCACCACCTAGCATTCCAGCTATGTCATCAATTGAACTGTCATTTCCATCAAACCCTTGAATAAGCGAAGCCATTGAGGCCATACTTCCTCCTTGAGATCCTAATAAGCCACCTAACAAATCTCCCAATCCACCTGATTCTGATACATTATTCTCCTTGGTCTTTTTTCCGAGATAACTCATTATAAAAGGTGCCGCTACTTTTAGCATATTCATGGCCGAATTCATGTCTAAGCCTGATGATTTACTTAATGCATTGGCCGCATTACTTTCTTGACCACCAAAGACATGTCCAAGTATATTACCTCCGTCATCTAAAACATCTTGATCGATACTATCCCCTCCAAGAATTGAACTCATATTATCAAGTCTTGAACCGCCACTATGCGTTGGAGAATTCAAAGCGCCTAATAATTGCTCAGATCCTTCAGTTGAACTAGTATTATTTTTTAAAGCTCCTAAAATCAAAGGTAGCGCTGTTGTTAAAGCTCCAGTTGTACTTTTACTATCCAATCCCATTTGTTTTCCGGCTCCATTTATAAGTTCTTGGCCCATCTCACTATTTAGTAAATCTAATATTCCACTCATATTTTAAAAATTATTTAATTTTGATTGATCTAAAGGTACGGATTTCCGAAGCTTTCTAAAAGCCTAATTTTTTTTGGCTACAGCTTCTGATGATGATGATAAAATCCAAACCATGGGTATAAAAATTAAAAAAACAAGAAATTTGAAGGAGGGAAGGAAAATATTTAATTTTCAAGTTCCTTTAAAGAGCTTGGTCAATTAGAAACTATCAACTTTTTTATAGGCCTCGATTAAAGATTTTTCTCCTAAATCTCCCTCAATAGAGTTTCCGTGTTCCATTCCTAAAATACCTGAATAAGCTTGTGAATGAATGTACTTAAATACGTTCCGATAATTGATTTCACCAGTTGTAGGTTCCTTTCTACCAGGGTTGTCGCCAATTTGGAAATAAGCAATCTCATCCCAGCTTTTTTCAATATTCGGAATTAAATTACCCTCTTGAATTTGCTGATGATAGATATCAAAAAGAATCTTACATGAAGGTGAATCAACGCTTTTACAGATCTCATAGGCCTGCGGACTTTCAGATAAAAACAAGCCTGGATGATCTCTAAAATTTAAGGGCTCAAGAACCATGGTAATCTTATGCGGTTCGAGTATTGCTGCCGCCTGCTTTAAACTCTCCACAACATGAGCAGTTTGGTATGACATGTTTTGTTTCAAATCAACATGACCTGGAACTACTGTCATCCATTTTGCATTAACTCGTTTTGCTACTTCAACCGAAGATCTAATGTCATTCAAGAATTCTTCTCTTTTACCGAGATCGCCACTGGCTAAATTAGCTTCTTTCCAATAAATCTTATGTGCAACAAATACGCCCATTGCAAGGCCTCTTTTCTCCATTAAGCTCGCCATTTTATTTTGTAAGCCTACATCTCTTTCTTTCATCCCATTGTCTTCAAAAGCGGTAAAGCCCTGATCTGCCATAAAATTCAATTGATCTAAAGGATCATCACCAGCTAAATTTTTAAACATCCCTAAATGAGGAGCATAATTCATGTTAAATTTATGAGCTGTAATAAATTCAGTATGAGCAAATAAACTATTTGATGTATATATTCCTAAAGTGGCAAGACTCAAGGATTTGGTAAAGGACCTTCTTTTCATTTTAAATAAATTTCGTTACTCCCGGAGTGGGTATTATATAATTTCCTTCTTTGTCAGGCATGGTTGGAGGTGCAGATTCCCAATTCATTTCTGCTGGGACTAAGTCTAATTTAGAATTTAAAGCCTCATCCATAGTTATTAATTGACCCGAATAGGTAGCCATTCTCCCTAAAATTGCGCTTAATGAGCTTTTGGCTCCATTTTCTGCATCGCTGATTACTTCCTTATTTCTAATACTTGCAAAAAGTCGATCATGTTCTACTTGATAGGGATTAGGATCTTCATCACTCCTTCTTGGATATTTATACATTTCTTTTCCTTCAAGGTCGGTAATAACCGCCTTTCCTAATTCTACAGAACCTTTGGTTCCGTGAAATACTTCATCCACTCTATTCATACAATTTGGCTGATGCCTGCACTGACTAGAAACTACTGCTCCACTTGCATAAGTAAACTCTACAAAATGATGATCAAAAATTTCTCCATGATCTTTACCTGTTCTTACTTGTCTTCCTCCCATTCCTTGAGCTGATACGGGGTAATCACCAATGAACCAATTCGCTACATCAATATTATGTATATGTTGTTCCAAAATATGGTCTCCACATAACCAATTAAAATAATACCAGTTACGCATTTGATATTCTAATTCGGATTGACCGGGTTTCCGCTCCCGGACCCAAACTCCAGGACTATTCCAATACACTTGTCCGCTTCTTATTTTCCCAATGTCACCATTGCTGATTTTTTGGTGCAAATCAAGATATTTGGTTTCATAATGACGTTGTAATCCAACAACAACATTGAGTTTCTTTTCTTTGGCAACTTTAGCAGCCGCCAAGACCCTCCTAATTCCGGCTGGATCAGTAGCCACAGGCTTTTCCATAAAAATGTGCTTTTCTTGTGATACAGCATATTCAAAATGGTAAGGTCTGAATCCCGGAGGTGTTGCTAAAATTACAACATCAGCCATATCAATCGCTTTTTTATATGCATCAAAACCAACAAATCGATTTTCAGTCTTAACATCGATCTTTTTCTCGTCTTCAAAATGTTCTTGGATGGTTTTTAAACTTCCTTCAAGTTTATCTGCAAAGGCATCTGCCATGGCAATCAGTTCGACATTATCATCTGCGGTAAGCGCCTGAACGGCTGCCCCAGAGCCCCTACCTCCGCAACCTACTAATGCCAGTTTTAGGGTTTTCTCATTATGCACTCTTGACATGGCTTCTATCGAAAAAGGGTTCGTCAATATCGCTCCTGATACTAAGGCTGTTTTTTGAATAAATTCGCGTCTTGCTCGTCCAGTCATTTTAAAATATTTTTTGTCCATAGGTTTAGTTTGATTTTATTTTCCAATATTTATTTTGTTCTTCAACAGATGGGGTATTTAGAGGTCTCACAATTCTAAAGCCGACAAATGGAGCATCCGTATGCCACCACAGACTTTTCGGAAGTTGAGGATCACGTAATTTCCATTTTTTAGTTGATGGCATCCGGGATGCACTCCTTAATGAAATAGGATCATCCCTCCAAGAACCTCCTCGTACCGATTTCGGATAGGTTTTCTCACCTAGAATCAAAGGATCTTGGATTATTTCGCCAGCTACTTTGTATCCGTCAACATCGTATTGATCCAAGGTCCATTCTGCCACATTCCCATGCATATCATACAGACCCCAATTATTTGGTTTTAATTGCTTTACTTTTTGAGTTTTATCATCACTATTTCCTGAAAACCATGCATGCTCTGACAATTTTGAAAGATCAGCACCAAAAGAATAAGGCGTTGTGCTTCCTGCTCTGGAGGCATATTCCCATTCAGCCTCAGTTGGAAGACGGTAAAAATTTCCGGTCATCGCCGAAAGCCATTGACAAAATCTTAAAGCCGCCAACTGTGTCATACAAATCGCCGGAAAACCTTCTACTCCCATACCAAAGCTCATATCTACATAAGGGGTAGTAGCGCCGGTAACTCCATCAACGTTAATATCTACTTCAGTGCCCTTGAGGATAGATTCTTGCTTCTCATCGATTTTTCTGTTCACGAAGAGATTATACAAGTCCCAAGTAATTTCAATCTCACTGATCCAAAAAGCTGAAATACCAACTTCATGCTGCGGTAATTCATCTAGAGCATTTCCCCAAGACGATGCATCACTTCCCATTTTAAAAACCCCTGCCTTAATAAAAATCAGCTCTAACTGTACCTCTGTACCCTTTATACTTTGTGTATAATTGACCATGCCTTTTTGGGCAAATCCAGAAAATGCTTTCATGCAAAGTAAGACACCAACCAATGTGAGCTTATAGTTTAAAAAATTACTATCAATACCAATTGGAAACCTTATCATTCTAAATCTTATTTCGCTTGAAAATCAAGCCAATTCTGAGTAAATTCTTCATCAATCAGCCAAGATGCTTTAGTTTTATCATAGGGATAGTTGCCAAATGAATATGCCTCCAACCTAACATTATCCCCTAACCATCCTTCGTTTTCGGAGATTTTAATCAAACTATTTGAACCTTCATCAAGCCTCTTATCTAATACGCTAGAAAAAAACATTTGAATCATGTTTTCAGGTCCTTCCAAACTTCCAAAATGATCAATTCCCGGCTCCATGATCAATGCCCAATTTGCTCCTTCTCCTCGCTTATCTGCTATTACCTCAACAATTTGATTATTTCTTTGAGGTGAATCAATCTCTCCATAAAACAAAAGGCCTGGAATCCTAATATTACTATCAGGAGTATCATTCATACTTCCTCCCCTGATATTTGCAAAGGCCAACATTCTTTCAGGCAGATAACCCGAGAAACTATGGCTAAACACACCGCCGGCTGAATATCCCCGCATTAGAAATGGAAGGTCTTTGATATAAGCATGTCCACTCTCTTTGGCTAAAATTTCCAGACTATTTACCAGCGCCTTTCCACTGCCTCTGTGGGCTTCGGTATATGAAACTGATGTACTTTCCAGGTTCTTGAGGTGCACTGCTAAAATGGCAATGTTTTCTGCCTTTGCAAAATTCTGCCAATAAGCTGAATTTGCATATCCAAGTCCGTTCGAGTTATAACTATGAGTCAATACTGCAACTGCTTTCAAATTCTCTGATGCTTCAGGTATCCATAACCTAAATTCAGCTACTTTAAAATTATCTTCTGTCGTTGGAAACACGCTGTAAGTATTTTCATCTATGAATTCTCCATATGCCGTCTCCAGGAGGAACTCACTATCCCGATCCTCTTCGTCGCAAGACAAAACAAATATTGATGCTGTGCATAAAACGATGAGCAAAATTTTCGAAAAAATATTTTTTTTGAAGTGCTTCATATCGATTATAAATATACTTAAAAAAGAATTTAAGACGATGGTCTCTCTAGTTATAATGATCCAAAAGGCCCATATTGATTTGATTTAATTCTTTAATGATTTTATAATTCAGTATAATATTGCATATTTGTTTAATCATGATATTAAGATACAAAAGCACTTCTGAAATGCCTTGGGTTCTAATCCCAGGTTTATAGCTTAAATAATTATCTAATTATTCAAATATCATCTAATTTTTTATCTAATTCTTATGAGCAATGTAATTGTAATTGGCGCCGGCATGGTAGGTAGCGCAATGGCTATTGATATGGCTAAAAATCATGAAGTCACTTTAACTGACATCAGTATTAATGTCCTTGAAAAAGTAAAATACAAACATACTTATCTAAGTATCCAAACCTTAGATGTTAAAGATCATGATTCTCTTCAAAAAACAATTTCCTCTTTTGATTTGGTTATTTGTGCAGTTCCAGGTTTTTTAGGTTTTAATACTTTAAAAGCCATTATTGAAGGAGAAAAAAACGTGATTGATATTTCTTTTTTTCCTGAAAATTCTTTAGAACTTGACAGTCTTGCAAAGGAAAAAAACATCACTGCCATTGTAGATTGCGGTGTTGCTCCAGGAATGGATAATATTATTCTCGGGCACTATAATGAAACCATGAAACTCACAGATTTCGAATGCCTGGTGGGTGGCCTTCCGAAGGAAAAAAAATGGCCATTTGCTTACAAAGCACCTTTTTCGCCAATAGATGTGATTGAAGAATACACCAGACCTGCACGTTATGTTGAAAATGGTCATGAGGTCGTTAAAGAAGCTTTAACCGATTGTGATTATGTTCAATTTGAAAAAATTGGAACGCTTGAATCTTTTAACTCAGACGGATTAAGATCTATAATTCATACGATGCCTCATATACCAAATATGAAGGAAAAGACTTTAAGATATCCAGGGCACGTAGAATATATTCGAGTTTTAAAAGAAAGTGGATTCTTTAATGAAGCTTCAATTGAAGTTAATGGCGCGTCAATTAGTCCTCTGGATTTTACCAGTAAAATTTTATTCAGTGAATGGAAACTCAACGAGAATGAAGAAGAATTAACCGTGATGAGAATCACTTTAAAAGGAGAGAATTCAAAGGGTCAAATAGAAGAAATTGTATACGATCTTCTCGACGAATATTGCCATGAAACACATACCTCTTCCATGTCACGCACAACAGGCTACACGGCTACGGCTGCAGCTAATCTCTTTTTGGATGGTCTTTTCTCAGAAAAAGGTGTTTTTCCTCCTGAATTAGTGGGTAAACATGAAAGCTGTTTTAAATACTTCCTCTCATATTTAGAGGAAAGAAATATTCATTATATCAAAAGCTCTAAAATTCTATCTTAATCAAGACAAAGGAATAAAGGATTGGAAATAGATAGCTTTTCCCTTCTATAATTCCACAATTTTATGACAAAAGGCCTCTACCCTAGCCCAATCAGTATATTCAATCTTGGCATTGCTATCGGTTGGTCCCTTAGTCATCCACATGATAAATTGTATCATTATTCTATCAAAGTATGGGTATTTTTTATAGTCTAGTTTACCTGCAAAAACATCTACCAGTGTAGGTCTCCAAGTAATTGTCTTAAAAAACTTGATTACGTATGGATTTGTATCCGCTTGATTTTTTTCTGGTTTTCTAGCTACTAAATTAACAGAAAAAAACACGGTTTGATGGTTCTCCAGTACCCCTTGGTTGTCATTAATGAAATCTATTACCGATTTATGGTGCACCCCATATCGAATACTGCAACCGATAATTATTTTACCATAATTATCTAATTCATCTTGAAATGCATCAATTTCAAATAATGAAACCTCAAGCCCCATTTTACTTAATTGATCCACAACAAAATTTGAAATCTTGAGCGTTTGTCCGTCAACGGATGCGTATAGAATAAGAATTTTTTTATTATCCATGTGAAGTCTATTAGGTCATTCAGAAGTTTTCAATTTTTCCAGCTGCTCCTTAAGCTTTAAAGCGGCGGGTGTAATGGCCAAACCTCCCAATCCTGTACATTTTACACAAGTGGGCATATCGGCACTAACCCTTTCCACTGTTTCCAAAACCTGGTCTAAAGGAATTAGGTGCGCAAAGCCTGAAATAGCCATTGTTGCTGATGACAAGGCGTTAACCGCCGCACTAGTATTCTTGCCTAGGCATGGCGCTTCAACTCGGTCAGCTATTGGATCACAAACAAGACCAATCATATTTTGAATGGCCATCGATGCCGCTCCAAGCCCCTGTGAAGCACTTCCTTTAAACAACTCGACAATTCCTGCCGCAGCCATTCCTGCTGAAGCTCCACATTCAACCTGACATCCATGTTCCTCAGCTGAAAATCCTGGGCCCATTGCGAAATAAGCACCTACAAGTCCTGCAGCATAATAAGACATAACCTTATTCTCCATTGTGGCATCTACCTCATCCGAAACCGCTTTTAATGCTGCACCAACCGTTCCACAAGATCCTGCTGTAGGATTTGCTACGATTACCTCCAGCGCACTTTTAGATTCCATGATAGCCGCAACATTTTCAATAATGGTGTTAATGATCGAGCCTTGAAGGATCTTACCGCTTTTTTCAGCCTTAGCTACAAGATTCGACTGCTGAGGCAAAATTCTGTCATCATATTTAGTCCCGGATAATCCTTTAGCGATACTAGCTTCTATAATTTCAATGATCCCTTGCATTTTGACTTTTAACACCTCATCTGAAAGGCCGCTTCGATATTCCTCATAGAGCAAACCTAATGAACCAAGTGACATACCCTCTGCCTCACTATAGGCGACAAGCGATTCGATTGATGAAAAAGGCAAGCTTCTTTCGTGTCCTGAAATCACAGGCATAATAGGTTTGACATTCCTTATTTTCTTTACCTCATCAAATTGTTGAATATGATCAACAAGAGCCTCGTCAAATTGATCAGGACTTTCAAAAATATATAATTTGGAATTAGCTGACTCAAGAATTTTTAATTGACCCGTTTCTGGATTTAACTTCCTTAAATCATCTTCTATATTGTCATTAGCCCAAATTAAAAGTGTGTATTTGTCACCTTTCATCTTTACAGGATAGCTGTCAATCTTTTGAATTTCGAATGAACCTCCTCCCAGCGAAGCCGCGAGTATTTTTACACGGTCATTGTTTTCAGATGTCAAGGTAAGCTGCATGCTATTGGCGTGATAGTTTTCAAAACTACTTATCGAATAACTAATTTCCACATTTCTTTCTGAAGCAATTTTTTCAGTATGTTTCATGGCGTCATCTGCCATGTCAATTTCAAGTAAACCACCGTTCATTCCTAATACAGTTCCCTGGTCTTCGTAATTTGTAACCCAGGCTCCATTCTTATCAAACTCAACTAAAGCCTTTTTCAAGTTTCCATTAACCATTTGAACGGCCATCATAGCCACTCTCCAAGAAGCGGCTGTATGAGAGCTAGAGGGTCCTCTCATGATGGGCCCAATAACATCATTAAAAATACTTGGTGAATTATTCATACGTTGTTTTCTTTCAAGCTATTTCATAAGATCCAAAATGAAATACTTCGTGATTTGATTAAAACTACACAATAATTTTCAATTCATCATTGAGACGATCAAGCAATTGAAAGTTTATTTTTAACTTTATACACAAACACTTATTTTCGTCTTTTTAAAGATCTACTTACACCTACTATGAAGAAAGCTTCTTTCATTTATTTCGCATTCATTACAATTCTACTTGTAACCGCCTCTGATTTACAGGCTCAAAAAGATCAAATCCCTTTGGATTTTAAACTTGATCAGAATAGTGAAAGACAATTGATTAAAATTGGTATGATTACGGCGAGCAAACCAGCCAAACTAAAATTTGGTGCCTATAATTCAGATAACCGAAATGGAGCATCTACTGCAAAGGATGAAAACAATAAAGAACTATTGTTTTCTTTTGACTTGTTGAATTCATCAGGCAGCAAGGCTACAATAGAAGGGGCAACTAACATTGAAAACAAGGACACTTCTTCTGAATTGGGGTTAAAAGATGATGCGAGTATTTATATTACCACGAGTATTGACAAAGATGATCTTTGGGTGCTTTTGATGGCCAAAACTCCAGAGACAAAAGAATACTCACTAAAGAATATTTTTCTGACCAACGGAACTGATGAGATTACTTTTGAACATGTGATAGGAGAGCCTTCAGGCAAATCCGAAGTAACAGCTCCTAAAGGAATTACGGCATACATAAATGGAAATGCAATTGGAGCATTACAATACTATTCAGGCGGGTCATTTAGTTATAAAAAATTTATCTGGATCTCTGATGGAGTGGATAAACAATTACAATTGGTAACCGCATCTGTTTTTTCTGCCATGCTTGAGCTTGGAGATTATTTTATTGACACTGAATTTGTAGATTAAGGCAAACGAATTTAAACTTAAATTTTTCCTAAAATTTTATCCATCACCCAACTCGTATGTAGTGCTGTTTCACCCCTTGAAGGATGTATGCTAATCTCTTTTAACAAATGATCTCGCATGAGTTGGACATGAGGTAATTGCACGTGTTTAGGGTGCTCAAATCTAAGAACTTGAGTTCCTTCATCAGTCTCTAAAACTAAAGGATCCTCTTCAAAAACAGAAAATCCTATCTTCCCTTTAGTTCCCGTGATAATTACTTTATCTTCTTTTCTAAATGCTCCAAAGTTCCAAGTTCCGGTTCCTGAAACTCCGGTGTCATGCATCCAGGAGGCTACAATATTGTCCTTGGCAGAATAGAGGCCTTGCTGGTTATTACTAAAACCATTAACCTCCTTAATATTACCTAAGTAATAGGTGAATAAATTTAGGCCATGACTTGCCAAATCATCAAAATATCCTCCGGGGGCAACTTTTTTATCAGTTCGCCAATTATAACTTCCAGACAAATCCAGTGTGCTGGCAGGCTTGTGCAATGTCCAGTGAATATTTCTTAAAGTCCCAATTCTTTTTTCCCGCAACCAAGATTTGATTTGATCAAATTTCGCTAAACTGCGCCTGTAATAAGACACAAATAAAGGTAAATTGTTCTCTTCAAATGCCGTCTGAATTTTCAGGCTTTCCTTATAGCTGGGTGCCATAGGTTTTTCAATACAACAAGGTTTCCCTGCTGCCGCAACTTTAAGAGCGTAATAAGCATGGGTGTCAGGAGGAGTCGCGATATATACTGCGTCGATTTTCTTATCATTAATAAGCTGATCCGCATCGCTATAAAATATAGGCACTCCATGTCTTTTTGCATAATCCTCAGCTTTTGCCGCATCTCTTCTCATTACAGCATATAACACAAAACCTTCGGTGATTTTATATGCCGGACCACTTTTAATTTCGGTGACGTCACCACAACCAATGATACCCCAACGAATCAATTTTGTTTCCTTTTCAACCATAGTTATTTAATTTATAAACTTGAATAATTTAAAAATTGATTTTTATTTGAAAGATTCATTCTGATTTTGCGATAAAAAGAAATCAAGCTAAAATTTTTGACTGTTGAAAAGTAAATATAGTGAATTATGGATTGTAGCATCCAGATACTTTAGTCAACAATTTTAGCTTGCTTTCTTTTATTCCAGTGGCTGAGCATGAACAATATACCGACAAGAATAAACGGAAATGTAATGGTCAATATCACCCACAAACTCATCCATACCGAGCCATTCATGTAGTAATTATGAATATAAATAACAGGACTCAAACCCAGCCCGATAAGCACAAAAATAATGCCTCCAATCAATTCCCATTTCCAAGCGATCAAGAGTATCAAAATAAGGATAAAAGAGGGTAGAAGGTGCATGGCAAAACCTTGTATTTGTTTCCATACCGTTAAATTCGGGTCAAAGGCATCAAAAGCAAAGATGCTTATAAAGGCAATTGCCAGTATGCATATGATTCTGGGAAGCAGATAAATAAGACGTGGGTTAAAAGTCATAAGCTTTGTTTCAGGTAAAGCTATACCTTTTATCATTTTATTCATATGACTGAAATCAATAAAAATATTGATACTTGTCAAATGTCTAAACTTGATGATGGTCTACATCTTGTGTAAATAAACGGTCCTATTATTCAAAGGCTGTTCATCCCTGTAATTCTCTAGTGGCATATTGTCTTTTAACTTTAGGACATTTTCCAATGATACATCAATTGGTTCTTTGAAAATCACCCATTGAACAGTCTCTGTGCACGGTGGAGTTGTTAATGAACCTCCATAAGAATAATAAGTCTTGTTTTCTGGGAAAATTCTCGAAAGATCAAAGCCTTTTCAATTTCCTTTTCCTGACCTTTCTGCAAAGGAAGAAAACTTTCCATTGCCTCCATGGTCTGGCTTTTTTCTACTTAAATACCAAAAACACTTAAAACAGTATAATTCATTTGGTGACTTTGGTGAAACAAATGAAACAAATTACTATGATAAAATTAATTTTTAACATGGTTGTGAGATCAAGATATCTTGCATTAATTATAAAATTATTCTGCACTTTCATAGGCTTCCTCAAGCCAGACTTTCAATTCACTATCTATTTGAGCAGCATCTGTCAATTGAACTCTATGGGTGCACATAGTACCAAACGGGCCAGAGTTTTGAAGCCGTTCAGTAGTCGGCTTATCCTTTAATTTTAGCCCTAAATCAATTCTTGTTTTGGTTGCTGGTTTGATTAAGGCAAATTGCCTTTTTCGGATGATACTAACACTTGCTTTTTTTGGACTAATTATAACGTCATCTCCAAATCCATTAACTATCGCTAAAAGCGATTCATAAATCTGAATTAAACTCTCCTTTCCCTGATACTGTTCCTCAACCAGGTCAATTGGTTTTGAGGGTTCTGCTTTCGTCAAAGTGACAATGGTATTTGCAAAACCATGAGTAACTTTATGTTCTTTTTTAAGGAAATTTACTGCCTCCGAATGTTTGGCGAAAGTCATTGTTCTAAGCAATGATTTCCATTCATCTAAAGACTTACCTGTCTTTTCGGGCATATTGCCAATCATTGTTTGTAGTGCTTTATCCATATCAAAAAGTGTTATAAACCATTCTAATTTTTATCAAACCAAAGGAATTGATAAGCAATCAAATAAGTATTAAAATCTGCACCAGATGCCGTGAATAAACCGTTGGTATAAGCAGCTTTTAATGAATTTTTATTATTCAACCGGTAAGCAAAAGCCAAACCATATCTATTGTTTTTTTGGCGTGATTGTTCTATTCCGTTAAT
>RCND010002939.1_pt1 | contig 12959 bp, 7 predicted proteins | sample 2041351 | NCBI WGS metagenome assembly RCND01 (sample SAMN09708230, study PRJNA481090) | Marine sediment metagenome, whole genome shotgun sequencing project. | biome: marine sediment; feature: ocean; material: sediment; isolation source: Sewage treatment plant 12B marine sediment (STP12B) ...
ATTGATAGAGAAAATGACACCGCCACTGTAAGGGCCCTGGTACTGGACAGCGCTGGAGTCCTTTGCCTGGATGCGACGGTATTTGTAAGGTTCGGTCTGACCGGAGACGGAGCATTAATCGATAACCTGGGAACCTCCATGGGATCTCGCAAGGTGCAGCTCTATAATGGGCGGGCACTCATCAAAGTAAAAATGAATGGAGGAAGTTCCATGGTCAGCGTTTCATCCAAAGCCATTCCAACCACCTTTTGCACCCTCTCCGCCGGAGAGATTCAATCAGCCGTGGAAATTCCATCGGTTCCTTCACTGGAAACTTCACTTGTAAAGAAGGATGTCCTGGGTGCCATGACCCGGGTATGCGATTGGCAGCTTGCCAATATGCCGGTACCAGGAGACCACCCCAGGCACTATTATCACTGGGACTGGACCAATGCAGCACTATATACCGGTATCATGGCCATGTACCGGACCAGTGGTAGTAAAAAATATTCCAAAGCCCTGGAAGGCTTTGCGGAATCCATCAACTGGTCCTGCGGACCTCGTTTGCGCCATGCAGATGACATCTGTATCGGTCAGACTTACCTGGAACTGAATGAGATCAAACCAGCGCCGCGAAAGATTGAAAAAGTAAAAGCCAGGGTGGACAGCCTGATGGCAGATCTAAAATCGGGTCGGGAAGACTGGTGGTGGTGCGATGCCCTCTATATGTCACCTCCCATGCTGGCCAGGCTTGCTTCAACCACTGGCAACCAGGAGTACCTCGACTATATGAATGAGATGTGGTGGGATGCCACAAGTTTTCTGTATGACCCGGATGAACATCTCTACTACCGCGATGACCGGTTCAGAATTAAAGAAGATGGGTCGGGTAGACGTGAGCCGAATGGACAAAAAGTCTTCTGGAGCCGTGGAAACGGATGGGTACTGGCGGGGATCGCCCGGGTACTGGATTATATGCCAGAGGATTATCCTGATAGGGGGAAATACATTGAACTATACAAGGAGATGACTGAAAAGATTGTCTCTCTGCAGGGCAGTGATGGCCTATGGAAGACCAGCCTGCTATATCCCGAGGGACATGCCCACGGTGAAACCAGTGGAAGCGGATTTTATTGTTATGCCATTGCCTGGGGAATCAACCAGGGGATCCTGGACCGTGAGGTCTTTTTACCCGTAGTCTTAAGGGCCTGGGATGGAATGAATGATGCAGTTCATGCAGATGGCAAACTGGGATGGGTACAGCAGATCGGTGCCGGACCTGCAGAGATTCATAAGGATATGACCGAGGTTTATGGTGTGGGCGCATTCCTGCTGGCCGGCAGTGAAATAGTGAAGTTACTATAGTCAATTGATCATGAAAATGAAGCATATCCCAACAAGAAGAATCCCTGCCAGGCTTATATTTATCATTGTAGGTGTAATTTCCACAGTATGGTTCCTAATCCGGGTTATTCCAAAACCAAGCAGGGCCGCCTATCCATGTGTGCGTGCCGCTGCGCCTTTTATGTCGGGATTTGTGATCTATTTGTTGGGTCTTGCCTCTTCAGTGGTAGCTTTTAAGCGGGCAAAATCCCGTTTTATGGATGCACGTTATGTCGCAGCAGGCCTTTTTGTGCTGGCCGGTGTTGTAGCAGCATTTGTGGCACTCTCCTCAAATAGCAAACCAGTATACGCAAATACAAGTTCCCTTTTAGAAGCAAATGCACCCATCGGTGTACCCCGAGGGATAAATCCTGGCAGAGTGGTCTGGTCGTGGGAGCCCGATGCCACCAATGAGAATTGCACCAATGAGTTTGGAGATGCCTGGGATCTGCCTCAAAATACGGATATGAATGTGGTCGATGCCATGTGTTCCAATGCAATCAATAGCCTGGTGGGAGCTACAAATACCACTGAGGCATGGGATACCATATTCCGCTATTTCAATGCTGCACACAACAAAGGCCCAATCCCGTATACCAGTGGGGAGAAAATATTTATCAAGATGAATTTTGTGGGCGGACATCGCAACCGACTGAACGAAAACCATTCAAGAAAGGAGCACTCCAGGTATGGGAATTCACAGGCCTCACCACAGATCGGGTTGGCTGTATTGCGCCAGCTGGTAAATGGATATGGCATTTCACAGGAGGATATTTCCATTGGGGATCCCTCAAAAAATATCTATAAAAGTACATGGGATCTGTGGACCTCCGAATTCCCGGATGTAAACTACATCGCTGAGCTTGATGAAATGGGTCGAACCATGGCGGTGGCCGGCGAAAATCCAGTTCTTTTTTATTCCGACAGGGGAACTGTACTGGGATCATCACAGGATTACTTATGTAGTGCCCTGGAAGAGTCCGACTATCTGATAAATATTTCAGCTTTAAAGGGACATGAAAGGGCGGGAATCACCCTTAATGCAAAAAACCACTATGGCTCACATATGAGTGCGGATGCATCACATTTGCATCCGGGATTGGTGGGGCACAATGAATCTTCTTCAGGATATGGCAAATACAGGACACAGGTTGATTTAATGGGGCACGAGTTGCTTGGAGAAAAGACGCTTCTGTTCTTAATCGACGGATTATGGTCAGGCCCTGACGCAAATTTGAAGCCGGTAAAGTGGCAAATGTCTCCGTTTGCAAACGACTGGACCTCTTCTGTTTTTGTTTCACAGGATCATGTGGCCATGGAAGCGGTATGCTATGATTTTCTCAGAAATGAATATACGGTTGAGAATTCAGAGTATCCCTATCCTCAAATGGAGGGAACCGATGATTACCTGTTGCAGGCAGCTGACCCATCCTACTGGCCCGCAGGCATTATCTATGACCCTGAGAATGATGGCACCCCCATTAAGAGTATGGGTGTATTTGAACAGTGGAACAATGTGGATGAGAAGAAGTACTCAAGAAATCTAGGAACAGGTGAAGGAATTGAATTAATGAAACTCTTTTATACCGATGTTCCAAATTCGCCTAAAAACCTTCAGTATGAATTAAAGTCCGAGACAAGCGCTACTTTAACATGGGAGCAAAATACAGCAAAAACCAGTCACTATATCATAGAGCAATCCATCGGGAATGATCAGAATTTTGAACAGATAGCCATGGTGGATTCTACATTTTCATCCTATGAATTATCGGTTGCCTTGAATACAGATTTGTTTTTCTATCGCATAAAGGCGCTTAACGGAGCATCTTTCTCCGGGTACAGTTCCACCATTGAGTTGACTACCGCCATACCCCTTGCTCCATCTGAGCTCACAGGCGTGGCAGTGAATGGTTCACAGGTCCTCCTTACTTGGGAGGCCAATTCATCCATAGAGGAGTATTATATGATAGAAAAATCTTACCGTACCAGTACGAACTTCTCTTCTGTAGATACCATAAGCGCTGATTCAACTACATATTTAGTATCGGATCTGCCGGCTTCATCCTACTACTTTTTCAGGGTCAAAGCCTTGAACCTGAGTTTTGCATCGGCATACTCAAATAAGGTCTATGTGCTCACCGGCCCCAGTGCATTAAATCCAGATTTAGCCGAAGGCAATGATGACCTGGAGGTTTACCCGAACCCCGTTATGGAGATTTGCACAGTCAGGTTGAAAAACAAGTACAACGGTCCTGTTCAGGTGGATATTCTCAAGCTAAATGGTAGCAAGGTAATGGGAATCAGATTGAACAAAGATCAGGAGGAGTTATATGGGTTAATGGATCTGAGTCAGCTTCCCGTTGGAGCCTATTTGATAGATATGAAATATGGAGAGCATCGTCTCGTGAAGAAAGTATTTAAATCAAAATAATGAAGGGATTGGTCATATGCTTATTCTTCCTGATTGCCTTCATGCCCATTGGGGTGGGACAAACGTGGGAAATATTCAACGCCGAAAATTCGGATCTGCCGGATGCCGAGGTAAATGCGCTGTTTGTTGATGCATATGGAGGAAAGTGGTTTGGTACAAACCAGGGACTGGTGCATTTCTCAGATGGTGTATGGAATACCTACACAGCTGAAGAGGGCCTGGCCAGCGATGTGATCAATGATATTACCGGTGCATGGAATTTTGCGGAGAATCAGTTGTATGTCAGCACGCCACAGGGTGTTTCGGAGATCAGTTATGATGCTTCAGGGCTAACACATTTATCCTCATACAACACTACAAATTCCGGACTGAAGTCAGATTCAATCACAACGATATCCTCTGATACCGGGGCAATATATTTTGGGTCTCAGGTGGGTTTAGATATACTGACCGGAGAATCATGGATGTTTCTGGATCATATTTCCACCAATGAGGGAGATGTATCATTAGAACAGATCACGTCAATGGCAAAAACACCGCAGGGATGGAATTTTGTGGGAACCAGTGAAAGTGGTGTAGCACGTTTGCAACTGGACGTGGATGGCGTTAGCGGTGCATCGTCCTATAGTACAGAATGGTCCGGCCTGTTATCCGATCACATCAATGATATTCATATCAACGCGGAGGGGAATCAATGGTATGCCACCGATAAAGGGCTGGCATTTCATGAAGGCTATGAGACGAAAGAAAACTGGGATACCTACACCGAATTGAGCAGTGAATTGATAAATAACATGGTTCATACAGTGTCAGTGGATGACAATGGGATAACCTGGGCTGGTACTGAAAAGGGAATTTCAAGATTTGACGGCTTCAGCTGGCTCTCCTTCGCAAGTATCATGGGGATCACCGACTATGCTGTCTTTGATTTGGATTTTGATCTGGATGGGAGCATCTGGTTTGCAAGCGAAATAGGTGTATTACACCATGATGAAACAGGAATACCCATGGGGGTCGGTATCAATAATGGAATTGTTGAAGGACTTAAGCTCGACCTGTTTCCTACCATAGTAAAGGATGTGCTAACCCTGTCTTATGATGCACCCTTGAATAGCCATGTGACCATTGATTTAATGGACCTTAATGGAAGATTAGTCAGCCGATTGATGGGACATAAGGTAGAGGCCAGACCTTGTAAGTTCACCTGGAATATCCACGATGCACAATATCAAATGGCTGCAGGACCCTATCTCATTTTTGCCCGAACCGAAAAAGAAAGTATAATCAGAAAAATTATAGTTTTAAGATGAAGCGCGCACTATGCATTTTGAGTTTTACACTTTTTTCAGGTGTGGCTGCTGAAGCAGCGGATCTAACTAAACTGGTCATCAAAGCCGAAAAGGAGAGAATTGAACAATTGGTTGTCACCTACTGGGATGAGGCTCCAATTTCGGTGACAGCATCTTCCTGTGAACGCAGTGCAGGGAATATACACGATTTTTATTCAGAAGGGGATTACTGGTGGCCAGATCCTGAAGATCCCGATGGTCCCTATATCCGCAGGGATGGAATGAGTAATCCGGGAAATTTTTCGGATCACAGGCATGCCATGATTCGAATGAACCGGATTGTGGGTGCCATGGCTTCAGCATATGTACTTACCGGTGAAGATAAGTATGTGGAAAAGGCCATGGAGCATCTGGATGCCTGGTTTATCAACGGCGAAACCAGGATGAATCCCAATATGCTCTATTCCCAGGCAATCATGGGGAGGGTGACAGGACGCGGAATCGGAATAATCGATGGACTACACCTGGCAGAAGTAGCACGCTCTATCTTTGTTATGCAGGATTCTAAAGCCATTTCAGAGAATGATCTCTATTCCCTGAAACTATGGTTCAGCTCTTTCCTTACCTGGATCTCCACCCACCCATATGGCAAAAGTGAGATGGTTCATCCCAACAACCATGGTACCTGCTGGGCCCTGCAGGCATCTGCCTATGCACAACTTACAGAAGATGAGGAGATGCTGGAATTTTGCGCCGACAGGGTCAGGAATGTCCTCCTGCCTTCACAGATGGGACAGGATGGAAGTTTCCCGTTGGAACTGGAGCGAACTAAACCTTATGGGTATTCCCTGTTTAACCTGGATGCCATGTCGGTACTGGTTCAAATCCTTAGTGAGGGCAGCGAAAATTGGTGGGAATATTCCACCGAAGATGGCAGGTCCATGAAACTGGGACTGGAGTTTATGGTCCCATACATCAAAGATAAGGCGTCCTGGCCCTTCGGGGAGGATGTGCTTTACTGGGACAATTGGCCAGTGCGGCAACCCTCGCTGGTATTGGGGGGATTGGCATATGGCAATAAGGAATACCTTGAGACCTGGATCGAATTGGAAGCTGATCCGGAAATCTCTGAGATACAGCGAAATCTGATTTTACGATATCCCCTCCTATGGATGAATATTTCAAAATAAAAGGCATGAGAAAACCTGTTCACTTTCTTCTGATTCTGATTTTTACAATGGTGAGCTGTACAACTCAGGTAGAGTCATCCAGGCCGAATATCATCTATGTGATGACGGATCAACAGGCCTTCGATGCCATGAGTTGTGCCGGAAATGAACTGGTACATACCCCAGCTCTGGACAAACTGGCCTCGGAGGGAGTCAGATTTGAAAATGCCTATTGTGCTTTTCCGCTCTGTGTACCTTCCCGTGCTGCTATGTTTACCGGGCGGATGCCTCATGAGTCTGGGATCTATGTGAATACAAGAGCTGTGAAGGATGAATCTCTTCCCTTCAAAACCCTCGGCATACTTCTGGATGAAGCCGGGTATAAAACCCATTACATTGGCAAGTGGCACCTGACGGTTCCCATGAAGGATACGGCAGCACATGGTTTCCGGGAGATTGGTCACCCGGGGGCACATGGTTTTGACACAGAATATGCCCGCTTAGCCACAGCCTTTCTTAAGAAGAAACATGAAGAGCCCTATTTTCTGGTGGTATCCTTTGTGAACCCCCATGATTGTTGTCAGCTTGCCAGGGGAGAGGATCTCTCGGACTTTGAGGGACCAATTCCAGAATTGCCCGTGCAGGATGCACTGCCATCTCTCTTAGCCAATTTTGAAATCCCGGACAACGAGCCAGATTTCATCCGACAATGGCAGAAGCAGAACAGTGAACGGGTATATCGATCGTATGGGTGGGAAAAAGAGGAGTTCAGAGCCTACCAGTGGGGGTACTACCGGTTAGTAGAGAAGGTGGACTCTCTGCTTGGCCAGGTTTTTGATGCCGTTTCCAGCTCACCCGGTGCGGACAATACCATCATTATATTTTCCAGTGACCATGGGGATGGTGCCAGCAGACACCGCTGGAACCAGAAGTGGTCGGCTTACGATGAATCGGCCAGAGTCCCATTTATCGTAGCCGGGCGTTCAATAGGGCGAAAAGGAGAATCAGATGCAAGACTCGTTTCAGCCGGATTGGATCTGATGCCTACCATATGTGATTATGCAGGAGTAACCCCACCAGTGGATTTGAAGGGAAGAAGTGTACGTCCGTTGGTTGAGGGGAGCATGAAGGACAAATGGAGGGATTATGTGGTTACAGAATTGAGCTTTGGTAATTGGGTTGATGAATACCACCAGGATACATTCCCCAGAGCCAGGATGTTGCGAACAGATGAGTATAAATATGTAGTTTTTGATCAGGGGGAATTGAAGGAACAACTGATTGATATGAAGCGGGATCCGGGTGAGATGAAAAATCTGGCTGTGGATCCTCAATACAATGAGGTGCTAAGCATGCACAGAATGTTTATGCAGGAATGGATCGAGGAAACGGATGATCCATTTCTCATGCCAATTACTGTTAAATAGCAATTTGTGCTTATGAAAAAGATAAAAGTATACAGTTTTGGATTTCTTTTTTTGGCTCTTTCGGTTCAGGCCGAGGCGCAACTGTCCGGTTGGTACACCCAAGGCGGATTTGAACCTGTTACCCGTATAGAATTTACACTGATTAATGAGCTGGATATGGATAGAGAAAATTGTCCGGTGATTATACCCCGATCCGGCTTTCCCATGCCCGACCTTCATGATATTTGGGTAACTGTAGTGGATCCGGCACTGCCTCCTGCTGATGAACCCTCCGAGGAATTGTTGAACCTACAGGGAGGACACCAGCTCAGAAAAGAGACCAACGGCCATGCCATCTTTCACCAGATGGATGACCTGGATAAAGACGGTATCTGGGATGAGTTATTCTTTCAAACCAACCTGGCCCCATTGGAGAAGAAAACAATATATGTGTATGTGGGAGAAAATATCAGGGGTTGGAACAAGCATTACACCCATGCCAATGTGGGGAGCTACTGCCGACACCAGATGCCCTTCTGGGAATCTGAAAACGTGGGTTGGAAAATTTGGTTTGCCAACTGTGTGGATGTGTATGCCAAGCGTAAGCCAGTACTGGTATCCCAGCATCTCTATATGAAAAACCTGGATGGTTATGGTGTAAGCGCGATTGATCAGGATTGGGGATCAGATATTCAGGGAGTAGCCGGATCTTTTGGTGGGGGAGCCATCTGCCTGTTTGAGCACATGGACAACCCCGACTCCGTTTCAATGCCAAGGTTTACTCCGGTCCAGAGCGAAAGACAACCGGGAACCCTGTGGAATGCTGGCCCCATCAGTGATACGCGCTATGCCTATGAGGTAATTGTAAATGGCCCGCTTCGTTCCATCATGAAGACAAAAACCATGAACTGGAATTCCGGCTCAGGGAGCTATGAACTGGAGCAATATTATACGGCTTATGCCCATCAAAGCTATTCAACCTGCCGTGTGGAATACACTTTGTTTGCACCGGTTAAGCAGGGTGTTTTGATGGGTTGCGGGATCAAGATCAAACCTGAAGAAAAGTGGGTTATTACTGACAATAACATGGTGATTAGCGCCGGTTCTGAGCTGATAAAAGACCCTGAAAAGATTGATGAAAGGGATGATTTCAAAGTAGATTTTATTGGCAGTGCCATTGTGGTGAAAGATAAATATGCCCCTGTATACCAGTATATTTCAGACAGAGAGGGGAATCATTCACTTAAGATCACGAATCCTCAGAATATGCGGTTTGAATATATGATCTTTTCAGCATGGAGCGAAGGTGCTGTACTGGATAATTATGAGGATTTTGCTTTGTATGTGGAAGCATCAAAGAGGGAATTTAATATCCCGGTGAAATCTAAATTTGAGATAATCGAAACCAAGGAATAAGAAACTTCACCTATGAAGAATATACTCAAGTACCTGCCCATTATGGTATTCCTGATCCCGGGAACCTGCCTGTTTGCACAGGTGAAGCAGATGGATATTGAAAAATCTTTTTCCATGGAAAGTCTGGAACATCCCTACCTACTATTCGACCAGGACGGTAAGGATAATCTGCTCAGGGAGATTGAGACCAACCCGGATCTGAAAGAGATTTATGATAGGCAAATTCTGGAAGCATACCGGTATCTGAAAATGCCGGTGGATGATCATATTCCCGGCGCAGGAGACCTTTCGGTTTTTTTCTGGAAATGAAATGCGGCGTTTTATGGGGATGCATTATGGGGCAGCGCTGAACCTGGCATTTGCATACCAAATGACCGGGGAGGAGAAGTATGCAGATAAAGCTTTTCAGCATGCAGAGATGCTCTGTCGCCTTGAGTCCTGGGTATATCCCTTTCATGAATTTCCTCAGATCTATGACCGGGTCTGGCCCTGGAATGTAGCCGATGACCAGGTGGTTTTTTCCTATGACCTTCAGTCGGCACGCATCGCGACACATATGGCCCTGGTTTATGACTGGATCTATTCTGCTATGGATAAAGACCAGCGCAACAGGATCAGGGGTGCCCTGCTGGAGAAGGCCATCACCAGGGTCCGGGGTAATTTTGAATATCACTGGTGGGCGTCTGCTTACCGTTGCAACTGGAGTGGAATCTGCTATTCGGGAGCAGGAATCGCTTCGCTGGCGCTACTCACTGAAGATCCCCAGCTGACTGATGTGGTAGCTACTGCATACAATGGTGTATCGGGTATGCTTGATGAGATTGGACCTGACGGTGGATGGCAGGAAGGCAGGGGATACTGGGCATATGGAGTGGGTAATTCCATGTGGTTTATGGATGCAGTGAAGCAGTTATCCGAGGAAAAGTATAACCTGTTTCAGCATGCCAGACTTAAAAACAACCCGGCAGACTTCCCCCTCTATACGTTATCTGCAAATTTTGGGGATGGCCGAAGCGGTCCGGTGGGGGATTCCTGGTTCATCAATAAGCTGGTGACTGAAACGGAAGACCAGACTGCTGCCTGGTATAGTGAAGAATTTGTAAGGCCCGGTTCCTCTATATACGATCTGATCTGGCCCAAATCTGCCATAAGGGGAGTAGAGCCAGCAGTAAAATCAAAGTATTTCAGTAGTATTGACTGGGCGACCATGCGCAGTAGTTTCCACAACGATGCCTCATTCACCATCGCCTGTAAGGCTGGATTAAATGATGATCCCCACCACGGACATCTGGATTGTGGCCAATTTATCCTTACCTATAAGGGTGACCAGTTTATCAAGGACCATGGGAGTGCAAAATATGACGATTTCTATTTTTCTACCGAGCGGTGGGACTATATAGAAGCATCCAGCAAAGGGCACAATGTGATCTATGTAAACGGAGAGGAGCAGTTTTCCGCCAAACTGAAGGATCAGCCCTGGAAGGAAGGCATCGGAGGAAACATTGATGATTTGTACACATCCGATTCCATAGATTATCTCTCTATGACAGGATTGCATAATGCCTATCCCGGAGCCGAAATGAGCTCCTGGCAAAGAGAGATCATCCTAAAGAAGCCTTCCATGGTGGTAGTCCTGGACAGGGTGGGATCAAAAAAGGGTGCAGAAATCAGATCCAGGTTGCATCCAGGTGGAAAACTGGAGGTTGAGAATAGATATTTTACGATTGAAACCTCAAAGGGCCGGGTTGTGGTTGTCCCATTTTCCGACAATAAGGTGGTCATAGAGACAGGAAAGCATGGTTCGATCACTGTCAATGACGATATCGATTTTGAATGGATCCCTTATGTGGATTGTGTTGTGAAGGCGGACTCTGAGCATACCCTCTCCGGCTATATCATGTTTCCGGATGATGGAAGTGTGATGGCGGAAGATATAATTAATTCAATAAAGATTGCCAGGGGAAAGGGTGAAGAGCTTAATATTTCATTCGAACTGGCTCAGAAAATTTACAATGTGCCGTTCCCACTGGGGAAGAGTAACTAATAAAACTTAAAAGATGAAAAGAATAGTAAGCGCTTTGATTCTAGGGGCTGCTGTTGTGTTAACTGGAGCTTGTTCGGGCAGCAATCCAGACAGCGGTTCGGATGCAGTGAGCACAACCCATATCCTTGATAAAGCCACCGTAAAGCTGAAGCACTCGCTGGAACAGTTGAGTGATACCACCCTAAGTCCAAGGACCCTGGAAAATGGTGAGATCAAATTTGTGAAGTCGAAGGACTGGACAAGTGGTTTTTTTCCCGGGATGCTCTGGATGATGTATGAGTATACAGGAGATAAATCATGGGTGAACCCGGCCCACCATTACTCTATGAACATTGAGCAGGAGCAGTATAATGGAGTAACTCATGATATGGGATTCAAGTTGTACAGCAGTCTTGGGAATGGCTACAGACTTACCCATAATCCCCGATACAAAGAAATTCTGTTGCAGGGTGCCACTACCCTGATTACACGGTTTAATCCGGTTGTTGGCAGCCTTCGATCCTGGGACCACAACACTAATAAGTGGGATTTCCCCGTGATCATTGATAACATGATGAATTTGGAACTGCTCTTCTGGGCCACCAGAGAGACACGAGACTCTTCTTTCTATTATGTGGCCCTGCAACATGCCGAGACCACCATGAAAAACCACTACCGTGAGGACCATAGCTCATTCCATGTGATCGGCTATGATCCCATCACCGGTGAGGTGGTCAAACGAAATACCCACCAGGGCTACTCCCATGAATCGGCCTGGGCCAGGGGACAGGCCTGGGGACTCTATGGTTTTACAATGACCTACCGGGAGACTGGTGAGGACCGCTTCCTGAATCTGGCAAAGGACATAGCCCGATATATACTCGAACATCCCAACCTTCCGGCCGATAAAGTCCCTTTCTGGGACTTCGATGCACCGGGTCAACCCAATATCCCCAGGGATGTGTCAGCTGCAGCCATTATGGCATCGGGTCTCTATGAATTGTCCACCTATTGCCCAGATGAGAAAGACGAGTACGTGGAGGTGGCTGATCAGATTCTGAAGGCTTTATCCCTGAACTATACGTTCAGCGGGGAGCAATCTTACCCTTTTTTACTGGAACACAGCACAGGTAGTTATCCGCATGACTCGGAGGTTGACGTGCCAATCATCTATGCAGATTACTACTACCTGGAAGCACTGCTCAGAAAAATGAAGCTCAGCGGTGAGTGGGAAGGAAAAAAGGCGGATGTCATCATCAAGGTGGATGATCTCCGGTATGATTTTAAGAATGTGGTTCCTGAAAGGTGGGACCATTTTGTTACCTATATGGAGGAACAGAAGGTCCCTGCAGCTATAGGCTTAATTTGTGAATCGCTTGATAAGGGAGGTCCCACTTACGATGAGTGGATCATTGAGAAACAGGAAACCGGACTATTTGAATTCTGGAACCATGGCTATGATCATTCAAGGGGAACCGAAGAGGGCCAGCCTTACTGGGAATTCAAGAACCGTAGCCAGGAAAAGCAAAAGGAACACCTCTTGCAATCCCAGGAGCTGGCCAGAGCACACCTGGGATTTGAACTGGTCACCTATGGTGCACCCTATAACCAGAGTGACCAGGTCACAGCAGATATCCTTGAAGAGATCAGTGAAATAGAGAACTGGCTCTATCCTCCGGCCCAAATCTCCACATCAAAAAACAGGCTGGAAAGAACCCGTGAGGTAAACATTGAATACCCGACGCACAATCCTTCAGTCTACCATTTCTGGAACAACTACTATTTCAACTCCGGCAAGGACCTGCTGGTGATACAGGGGCATCCCAATAGCTGGAACTCCAGGAGATTCAATGAGTTTGAGGG
>RCND010002396.1_pt1 | contig 12954 bp, 6 predicted proteins | sample 2041351 | NCBI WGS metagenome assembly RCND01 (sample SAMN09708230, study PRJNA481090) | Marine sediment metagenome, whole genome shotgun sequencing project. | biome: marine sediment; feature: ocean; material: sediment; isolation source: Sewage treatment plant 12B marine sediment (STP12B) ...
GGAAGAGCCATGGATTTGGCTCCGTCCAGCTCAAGTAGGATCTCCTCAATTTCTCCTTCCTCTCCCGATGCCATGAGACGGAAATATAAGACCTGTTCTTCGGAACTGACACCAAATTCCCATTCGCTGTAATGGGGTTGTCCCGGCTGCAGAACCATGTTCTCATGTTCATACTTAAGTTTCCTGTAATGTTGCAGGTGAAATTCATTCTCGCTGATCTTGTAAAGGGAAAAATCGTATTCCCCGGCTTTTAAAAGACCTTTTTGTGATTCGTTGAAGACATCTCTCTGCTTAGCTTCCTCCCAGGTCCGGATGGCTTCAATCACCTCCCGGGTGTATGGATTCTTTCCAATCGCTCCGGGATTTACCACGAGGGCATAGCCAGCGTTCCAACCTGCTGCCCTGGCAAGCATCCACTCCATCTCCTCCAGGCTTGTACCTGCCTGGTACCAGAACCAACCCAGCATATTGGGCTGATAGTTGCGCTCCAGGGTAGCCTGGTTATTGAAACGGATCTCATTGTGACTTTCCCTCATTCCGCCATACCATGGTTCACCCCAGTTCATGTAGGTATTAAGGTGCCAGTAGAAGTGGCTGGACTGACTGGTTCCATTAACTACCATATGATCCACTCCTTCCAGGAAGCGGAGGGCAAAATAGTCTTTAGAAGCATCGCCGTAACCGGTGGAATAGCTTCCTTCATGACCATCAAAATCCATATGACTAACACCCGTTTCATTGAAAAAATCCACCAGCTCATCAATCATCTCATTCTGAAGATTCATATCAGGGTAGAAGGTTTTATAGGGGTGATCGATGAGTCGGGCAATGCTTTCTCCTTTGGAATGGGAACCGGGGATGGTGCCAAAAGCTCCTCGTTTGCAATTCAACAGTTTAAAGGGTGGCTCCTTTGAGATTCCCGAGAAGCGTATCAGCTCATCACCGATCCGAACCGTCTGCAGGGTGGTAAGTTTATGATAGAAAGTTGAATCTTCAATGGGGATCTCTGTATCTGCTTCTCCAAGATCCGCTGAGATAACAGTGCCTGCATAGCTCGCTAGCCCCGGATGTGGTATGGGGCTTACAAATGAATCATTGGTGGTGATGAAATTTGTGAGTGTATGTACACCCATCATGATGTTTCGTTCCCTGGCTTTTTCCACACAGGTTTTCATACCCTGCCTGCCATTGGGAAAGAGGGAGGGAATCAGATCAAAATGTCCCCAATTACTAAAGGGGTGACTCTGGTAAAGGCTGTAAAATCCGACCTTCTCAGTAAAGTCGAGCATCATATCCACGGTCGATTCTCCAAAGTTGCTGATGATATATGGACGGCCGGCAAGGGGAGAGTTTTTTACCCACTCACCATCAATCATCAGATGCGGAAGACCTTCTTTCTGCTCAATCTGTCCGATCAGATCCAGCGCACCTTTCTCTTCAACACCGAAAAGGGCGATAGCCGAACCTGGCAGCCCGAATTCCGAATTGGCTACTACCGCAGTATTGTTAAAGCCGTTCCATACCTCAATGGTTTGAGGATGGGTCCGGTTAATACAGAAGGCCTGGAGACTAGATCCATATTCCTGCGCCAGCGCAGCACTTCCCCGGGGCGGGACCAAACCTTCGTCGTTGACCATTGCTCCACCGGTGGTTTTCACATTGAGCGCCTGAATCCCGATGGCATACTCCTGGTTACGCACTACTCCCACAAATTCACCCACAGTCTCTCCTATGGTGGTCTTGACGGGTCCCCAAAGAATGGCATCCGTTCTCTCTTCATCGGAAACAGCTACCACTTCCAGTCTCAGGTAGTCTCCCTTGTTAAGGACCTTCAGATCCACACGGAGTTCGCCAGGAAAAAGGTAACTCACATGTTCACCCTCTGCTTTGAATCCCACAGGATCAAGAAGCGATCCCTGCGATTTGACTCCCACCAGAAAGGTAGGTTCGGCTGCAGCGTAGTTCACATCATTTTGAATATCTGCCAGTTCCGTCACAGCGCCCATCTCATCCAGGCTCAATCGGAAAGAGGTGGTTGTGAAGGTGGTTTGGGCCTGGGATGCAATGCTCAGGCTTATAAGGGCCAGAAATAGGGAAATTGCTTTAGATCTGATCATGGTCAAAATTTTAGGATTGGATTCTCTGCTATCATTTCTCTTCGTCGGGATAAGGAACCGGTTTATTTGTCTTTGTTAGCAGGGGCATACCGGCATTTACCTCTCTCAGGTACTCGGAGAGAAGAGAGGCCAGTTCTTCTTTTATCTTCACTTCTTCTCCCGCCAGGTTATGGGTTTCCGAAAGATCCGTGCGGATATTATAGAGTTCCAGGCTCTGGTCCAGGTGGCGGTAAATCAGCTTCCAGTCTCCCTTCCTCACCGTACTGTAGGGAAACTGATCGTAGGTATGCGGGAAGTGCCAGAACAAAGGCCTGTTCTCATCCCTGAGCTCTGGATCATCCAGGTAAGGAACAAAGCTCTTTCCGTCCACTACCTGACTGACTTTGTTAGGATAGTCCACTCCGGCCATATCCAGGATGGTAGGAAAGAGGTCCTCAACCATTACATACTGATCGTTTAGTGATGCTTTCTTGGCATGCCCTGGCCAATAAACGATCAGGGGCACCCGGATTCCTCCTTCATAGGGCAGTAGCTTATGTCCCCGAAGGGGCTTGTTCAGGGTGGCCTGACTTGGCTGTCCGTTATCCGACATAAAGATAATTATGGTGTTATCCCACTGTCCCTTTTCCTTTAGCTTCTCCATAAGGTCTCCCAGGGATTTATCCATGCCTTCGATCATGGAAGCATAAACGGCCTCAAATTCCGTCAGATCCTCATTATCATATTTCTTATAAAAGCGATCGTCCTTTTCCCAGGGAGCATGAATGGCATAGTGGGACATATAGAGGTAGAAGGGCTTTTTATCAGCCACAGCCCTGTCAATCTCCGCTCCAGCCTCCAGGGTCAGAGCTTCAGTAAGGTAGGTATCCGTCCCATGGTACTTTTCCAGTCCGGGCACATCCCAGATACGATCCGCGTTCCTCCATGCTGCGCTGTAGTTATTTTTACCTTGGTAGGAGCCCGGTCCTCCGGCAGCATGTCCTGCTATGTTCACATCAAAACCCAGATTCAGCGGATTTTCCCCTGGTGTTCCCACCGCCCCAAAATGCGCTTTACCTGCATGGATCGTCCGGTAGCCTGCTTCCTTCAGAAGCTGGGGCATGGTAATGGCCTGCACGGTAAGAGGAACTTCCTCTCCCTGGGTCATCCCGTTCATGTTCCACTCAGGAGGAGTGATCTCCTTGTGTTCCGGGTCGGGTGACTTATTCATGCGGAGGGTCCAGTTGGTGACCTGGTGCCTGGCCGCATTCATTCCGGTCATCAGGCTGATGCGTGAAGGAGAGCATACTGCGTAGGCATAAGCCTGAGTAAATTTCATCCCTTCTGCAGCCAGGGCTTCCATGTTTGGTGTGCGATAGATCCTATTCAAACGGGTTAGTTCGCTGTGAAAGGGAAGAGAGCAATCTTGCCAGCCCATATCGTCCACGTAAAAGAGTATGATATTAGGTTTTTGTTTGGTCTGACAGCTCTGGATGGATAAGAAGCTGATCAGGAAGGTGCTCAGAACAATAGAGATGGTAATTTTCATTTTATTCTTTTTTAAAACGCATGACATAGCTTGCAGTGCTCTCCTTACCGAAGAAGTGATACCCGGAGGTCACATAGAGGTAGGCAGGTTCTTCATTTAACATCAGTAGCTGGGGCCTTTCAAACTTAATGGTCGTTCCCCCGTAATGCCGTCTGGCTTTTCGTAGTTTCTCTTTTCCCAGGTACTTTTCCACCGGATAGAAGCCCTGTTCCGCCAGATCAAAATGCAGGCCATCATCCGATTCCCAGAGGAGTCCGCCTCCTTTTTCCAGGATCCCATGATTGTCTGTGGTCAGGAGACATATTTTGTCCTGATAGATAAAAGCATAGCCATCTTCAATGGTTTGCTCGTTGGAGGTCACAGGCCCAGGCTGTTGTTCATAAGGTCCTGTGATATTCCGGGATCTGGCCAGGCCCATGAGGCCGCCTTCTGACTTAAAATACAGGTAGAATTCGCCATTGGGATGACAGAGCAGAGCCGGGTTGTTTACACCGTTGGAGGCCTCAAAGTTCCAGGAGGAAGAATCGTCTGGAGGAGACAGGATCAGTCCGTCCCCATTTACCTTCTCCCAGGGTCCATATAGAGAAGGTGAGAGGACCATCCCAATCTGCTGGTTGGCTGGGTGGGGGGGAGTTTCAGGATTGTCGTTTCCGATATAGAGCAATACATAGTTGTCTCCTACCTTGTGAATAGTTGGATTATGGGCGCCGTATTTGTCCCAGGTGTCTTCTCCTGAGCCTTTCAGGGCAAGATCCGAAAAGCGGAAGGGACCTTCCGGGGAAGATCCCACATAATGCGCGATCTCACTGTGGGAACGCCATCCCGGATCTACTTTGAGTTTGGCCGGCCACCGGGCGACGAAAAGATGGGTCTGGCCCTTATTATCCTGGATGGGCGAGCTGCCCCAGACCGTATATCCCGGTTCTTCCACGGCAATCCCAGCATATTCCCAGCAGGCTGCAAAGGACTGTTCTTGTGACAGGAGATTCTCAAGAACAGATTTGGGTGTTTTCAGAATTGTTCCGTGTCGGGTACCTTTCGGAAAGGAAAGCTGATCCGAAATATCCTCCCAGTGTTCCAGGTCAGAGGAAGCCATGGCTCCGAATGAATCTTCGGTATACCGATCGAAATAGAGGATCCAGCGATCTCCTACCCTGGCAATGGTGGGACCCTCTGCCCAATCTTTGTCGTAAATAGCCTCCGAAGCAGGGGACCAGGGTCCGGTCTTGGAGGGAGCAGTGCTTATTTTGATGTTTTTCCGGGCCACTGGACGCTTTGTTTCGTCTTTCAGGAACATCAGGTAGCGATCCCCCTGTTTCAGCAGGGTCCCATCGATGGAATTGAATCCCGGATCGTAGAGCAGCCTGGATTCACTAAAGTGCTCCATATCTTTGCTGGTCACACAATACATGCGGTGGTTGTTCTTCCCATCACCGGTACCATCTGTTTCGGGAAAGCGTCCGGGGATGGTGCTTGACCAGAATACCATGAATTCCTTCTTAGCCTTGTCATAATAGATCTCCGGGGCCCAGCAATTTTGTGCCTTTCCTTCGTGTTCCATCACGGGGATGTATTGCTGTTCGCTCCAGTTAAGCAAGTCCCTGGACCAGGCATATCCAATGCCCTTTTCGCCCCAACTAACCGTCCATACCATATGGAAGATCCCATCCGGTGCCTGAATCATGCAGGGATCGCGCATTAATTTATCCTTCCCCACCTCAGGTTTCAGCAAGGACTGATTACTGTTCAAGGCCCACCACCTCAGTCCATCCTCACTCCAGGCCAGATGCAGTCCATCTTCTCCGTTATTGATAAAATGAGAAAACAGGTAGACCGAATCCCCTTCCTGCGCCCTTCCAACCAGGGAAGCCAATAACATACCTATGGCAATAATAAGCCCTCTCATAGTCGTTCTACTTAATTAGGATAGGGATGGAAGCATTGGCTGGTATAGTCACCTCAATTTCTACTTCGTATTCACGTGAAAGGGTATAGATTGAAGGTGGCTCCTCACCAATAGATATGGTGGTATTTTCACTTAGGCCCGTGTAGTATAGAGGAAGAGAGATCACAGTCTGGATATCCTCTCCAGTTGGATTGAAGAGCAGGGCATATCCCTTGATCTCCAGGTGTGGATCCACATGCAGAATGCCGTCCCAATCCCGGCCGTCAGGACGTCGGAGGTGGATGATGTCTGCATTCAGGATCTCACGGTATTTTTTATAATGAGCAATCTTTTGGAAAACCAAGGCACGGGTCTCATCCGTATCATAAAGGCGGGGGCCTCTGTAGCAGGCCTGTACGCCCGATCCATAATTCTGGGTCATATGTGCATCATACTCGTTTAGATGATCGGCCAAAGGTTCAAGAGTAGCTTCCGCTCCGCCCCCATGATACTGGGTGAGGGGTACAAAAGTCCACGCCATGGAAGGAGGTTTGAGCCAGGTTCCATCATAAATATTCTGCCTGCCTAACAAAATCTGCTGCTGGCGCGGAAGGGACCAGTTAACCTCCCTGTAACCGATGCCAATCTTATTGGATCCGGAGAGGTGGTAAATATCCGGGAGGTTCATATAGATGCCCCTGGATCGCAGGTCCTTATAAAAATCGGTGGCCTGTCTCCACTGTCTCCATTGGGAATCCCCATGTCCTTCATGCCCGGGATGGGTGGTGGAGGCGCAGAAATCCCCGGGATAGGGGCCATCGTGTTCCAGCACATCGAAGCCGGTCTGTTCCAGGAAGGTCCCGATTTTCCGGTAGTAGTCGATTCCCCACTCACTCATTCCACAGGGGGCATTCAAAAATTTGGCTCCTCCTGGTGCTCCCGTCTGTAGATCAATTACATCGGTCTTCGGCCCGATCTTTCTGCTGGAGAAGAGGGAGTATCCCCCCAACTGAATGTCCTGCTTATGGGCGTAGTCGGCCAGCTCCCTAAATTTTTGTATGTTTTTTTCAGAGAGATCCTCCATGGTGAGTCCACTGCCAAAACTGAGGATCACCATCTCATACCCTGTCTCCTTGCACTGGTCGATGGCTTCCTTCACTTTGGTCGCATTTGTGGTGGTCAAATGCATAAAAATGGGATTCTCTGTGATCCAGGGAGCCAGTGTCCTGTACATCTTCCGGATGCTTAAGCCATTGCGCTCCCGGTCACTGCCATCCAGGGCCAGAAGGTAGGTTCGGAAGCTCTCAAAGGACTCGCCAGACTTCAGTCCGTACTCCGGACCAAGTGCCGGTTGGCTCTTCAGGATGCAGGGAGTCTTCATCTCCCAATTCACCTGGGAGGTATATTCCGGATCGGTCTCCCAGTAAATAGCGTTAGGCGATTCCACATAGGTAAATCCTCCAAAAGCATAGTCATTCTCCATGTAGAGGTTAGGCAGGTCCCAGCGTGAGGGCTCATCCACATAATTATTTTTTTCAGGGTGAGCGATGATTTCACTGGTAAAATGGTCGATACGAATTTTCTGAGTTCCCCGGTTGGTCACCACAATCCATTTGCTCATCAGAGGCAAGTGATTGTAAATTTCATAATGTACTTCCACTGTAATACCACTCAATGAAGGAGAAGGGTGGTCATAGGTAAGAATTACTTCTTTTCCCATTTGTTTCCACTGAGTAGTAGGAATCCAACGGGTTTGTTCCCATGGAATGTGATTGCTTAGCTCCCTGATATCCATGCCCTCGTACACGAAAGAATTCTCTAGGGAATTCATATCATCCAGCCACTCTGATTTCAGGTAAGCATGTTCTTTCTGTCCAGATAATCCGCCAACGGGATAGGAGATTCCATTGATGCTTATCAAAGCCTCGGGTTTCACAGAACGGATGTATTCCTCCTGAGTGACCATGTTTCTCAGGCTGACTGTGGCTGCGTTGGGAGTAAGTCTGATCGTTCTGGAGATCAGTCCATTGGCAAGGATTACCTCCTTTCCCCCCTTTGATTGAACGGTGGCGGATAGATCCGGAGTTTCAATCAGCCAGTCTTTTTGAGCTACCCCCTCTTGCTCTGAAGGTGGAGACTGGGACCATATTTGAGAAAAAACAAAGAGTGAAATAAGGAGGAATTGGATTTTCATGGATCGGCTCAATTTGGTATAAAATACGGCTATTGCAAATTGCCTGGATAATTACCTGTAAAATTAAGATTTACTGCCTATTTTTAGGTCTCTTATCAGGGCTATATGAAGATGAATTTCAAATTTCCGGGAATACTTTGGTTTCTTGCCTCTCTTTTACCTCTGAATGCTATAGATATCTATGTTACCCCGGGCGGAACCGGCAAGGCTGATGGCTCTTCCAAATATCCCTTTCACACCATTGAGCAGGCACCTGACCTGGCCCGCAACTATGTGGGAAAGGAGGCTGTTAACATCCACTTGAATGATGGGATCTACTATCTGGAGAAGCCCCTCACATTCACCACGGAGGATGGTGGAACTCAGGCTTACCCGGTATACTATCAAGCAGTAAATGAAGGTAAGACAAAGGGTAAGAAACGGGATGGTACACTGGATCTGGAAGGAGGGTGGCAGAACAATCGTCCCGATAAAATGCATGAGAGATACCGTTTTATCGAGCACGTTTTTGAAGAACTGGATGCGCCAGGCGAGGATACTGAATTAGAGCATGCTACTCTAGAGACTGTGAGCCTTCGTCACCTGATCGAATTTAAGGGTTCCCGGCAGAGCCCGGTGAAACAGATTCATATGAAGGGACTGGTGTATAAGCACACAGCACGGACCTTTATGGAGAATAAGGAACCCTTATTGAGGTCCGACTGGACCACATACCGGGGAGGGGCTGTTTTCTTTGAGGGTGCTGAAAACTGTTCAGTGCTTCATTGCGAGTTTGATCAAGTGGGAGGGAACTCCATCTTTGTAAATAACTACAATAGAAATATCCTCATTCGGGGATGCTATATTCATGAGAGTGGGGCCAATGGTGTCGCCTTTGTTGGCGATCCGGATATGGTACGCGATCCCCTGTTCCGCTATGGTCCCCAGGACTATAAAAGCCTGGATCTGACCCCCGGACCTAAAGGAGATAACTTTCCATCTGCTTGCCAGGTCAGGGATTGTATCATCACCTTAACGGGACGCACTGAGAAACAGACTGCGCCCATTCAGATTTCCATGTCCCAGCGAATTACCATCTCACATTGTTCCATCTATGACGTTCCCCGGGCAGGCATCAATATCAGCGAAGGTACATTTGGAGGGCATGTGATTGAATATTGCGATGTATTTAATACCGTCCTGGAGACCGGCGACCACGGAAGCTTCAATTCATGGGGTAGAGACCGATTCTGGGATCCAGACGTAAATAAGATGGATCAAGAGCTTACTGCCAATCCCGACCTGCCCTCTTTGGATATGATGGAACCCAACGTCATCAGAAACAACCGCTGGCGCTGCGATCACGGATGGGATGTGGATCTGGATGACGGATCTTCTAACTATCAAATTTACAATAATCTGCTACTAAACGGGGGGCTAAAACTTCGGGAGGGATATCACCGTACGGTGACCAACAACATAATGGTGAACAATGGTTTGCATCCACATGTGTGGCCCCGGCACAGCGAGGACGTGGTGAAACAGAATATCTTCTTTACGGCCCATATAAGCCGGCTGTGATGACCAGGGGAATGGGGATCAATGAGAAATGGGGGAAGGAGATCGATTACAACATTTTCACCTCCAACCACCAGGAAAGACTCCTTTTTGCTGCCAACCAGTGCGACCTGAACTCCATAGTGATAGATCCCCTGTTTATCCAAGCGGCAGAGGGGGATTACAGGGTGGCAGAAAAGAGTGCTGCACTGAAATTGGGATTTAAAAACTTTGATATGACTGAATTTGGAGTGTCGAGTCCGCACCTGAAGTCTCTGGCAAAAGCCCCAAAGATGCCCAAAGTAATGATCAGTCCGGATACCACCCAATGGATGCCCACCAGAGGGGAGGTTACTCTCTGGAGAGGAGCCCATATTTACAAACCCCAGGGAGAGGAGCTCTCCGCTTATGGGGTGAAGATAGGGACAGACGGGGTGGCTCTGGTTTATGTATCTGCCTATTCTGAAGCCTATGGATTTGGCTTTCGAACCGGTGATTTTATCAGGGAGGTGAAAGGGGAGACTGTAGTGCTCTTTACAGTAAGCAGGGATCAGCAGAGTATAAGTATAAATGTAAACTTTAAATAAAACTATTAAAACACTGGTTATGTTCGGTATAAATAGAATTCTACAATTGTCAATAGCCGTCAAATTTTTGCTAATTATTTCCTTATCCAACGTTTTATCACAGTCTCCAGCTAATGAACACAATCTAATTTTTAATGGACTTGCCGAAACCTGGGACGAGGCCATGCCCTTAGGCAATGGAATGGTGGGATGTCTGGTCTGGCAAAAGGATGGAAAACTTCGTTTTTCGCTGGATAGAGCAGATCTATGGGATCTACGTCCCATGGAAAACATTGATTTTGAGAATTGGAAATTTGAGGATGTGTATGAGCATTGGAAGGCAGGGGAATACAAAAAAGTTCAAGATGTGTTTGATGTTCCTTACGATGAGCTGCCGGCACCCTCTAAAATACCGGCAGGTGCCCTGGAGTTTGACATTGGTGAACTGGGAGCAATAAATTCTGTGGAATTGGATCTTGCTTCAGCTACATGTATAATCCTTTGGGAGAATGGAACCAGGTTAAGCACATTTGTTCATGGCGATTTATCCCTTGGATGGTACAAATTTGAAAACCTGCCTGATTCCATTGAAATAGAATTGGTTGCCCCCGCTTATAACCGGAAAAGTGAAGGGAAATATACCAGTCAGGCTAAAAATGATTTAAACCAGCTTGACTATCCTCAGGGGGAAATTGAAAAAGGCAGTAATTCTTTCACCTACAATCAAAAAGGATGGGGAGATTTTTCTTATGAGATTCACACACGGTGGGAAGAGAAGGATAACACATTGACCGGTTGTTGGTCCGTCTCTTCATCCAACAAAGGATGGGAACCCACTCCATCTGCAGATGTTGTGGTTTCTGAGGCGCTGGATGATGGGTTTGAAAAATCCTTGGAGAGTCATATGGACTGGTGGACAAATTATTGGAGTCGGTCCTCAGTAGAAATCCCGGATCCGGTACTAGAGAAGCAGTACCATCTGGAGATGTATAAATTCGGTTCTGCTGCCAGAGCCGATGCACCACCCATAGCTTTGCAGTCTGTATGGACAGCTGATCATGGCCTTTTGCCACCCTGGAAAGGCGATTTCCATCATGACCTGAATACCCAGTTGAGTTACTGGCCCGCGTATGCTGGAAACTACCTGGATCTGGAAGAAGGTTTCCTGAATTGGCTATGGAAATACCGGACTTCCTTTAAGAAGTACACAAAGGATTATTTTGGCGTAAGCGGAATGAATGTACCTGGAGTGACCACCCTTGAAGGCGAACCCATGGGAGGATGGATTCAGTATTCTATGGGCCAAACTGTTGCATCCTGGCTGAGTCACCATTTTTACCTGCACTGGAAGTTTTCAATGGATCGGGAATTCCTGGAAGATAGGGCATATCCATGGATCAGGGATGTGGCGATCTATTTGGATCAGATGGCAAAGAAAACTGAGAACGGAAATCGGAAATTGGCCATGAGTTCCAGCCCTGAAATCTTCAATAACTCTGCAGAAGCCTGGTTTGACGAAACCACCAATTTTGACCTGGCTCTTATCCGTTGGACCTACCAGACTGCTGAAGAACTTGCGCTGGAACTTGGTTTAGACAGTGAAGCAAAGAGGTGGAATCTGATTTTATCCGAATGGCCGGACCTTGTGGTTGATCCGGAGACTGGGTTTATGTTTGCACCTGAATTTCCTTATGTTGAGTCTCACAGGCATTTTTCTCACCTGATGGGTTTTCATCCTCTTGGACTTGTTGATTATTCCTATGGTGACGCAGATCAAAAGATTATTTCCAATACGCTGAGAAACCTCGAAACCATTGGTACGGGGGGATGGACAGGTTACTCTTTTAGCTGGTTGGGCAATCTTTATGCCCGAGCTTTTGAAGGAGATAATGCGGCCAGGGTATTGAAAATATTTGCAGAGTGTTTCTGTCTGAAAAACTCATTCCATGTGAATGGCGATCAGTGTAAGGCAGGTTACTCAGACATGACCTATCGTCCTTTTACACTGGAGGGCAACTTTGCATTTGCTTCTGGCATCCAGGAAATGCTGATTCAGAGTCATACGGGCATTGTTAAGCTATTCCCGGCAATACCGGGTGAGTGGAAAGCAGCAAGGTTTGAACACCTGCGGACCTATGGTGCATTCCTGGTTTCATCAACCTTGAAAGACGGATTGGTGGAAAGCATAGAAATTGAATCGCAAAAGGGAGGAGTGTTATTGCTTGACAATCCGTTCAAAACAAGCGATTTCAAATCATCTAAAGAATACGAGCTTAAAAAGAATACTCTGAAGTTTAATTTGCAAAAGGGAGAAAAGGTTGTAATTAATGCAGGCTTTTAATAGCCATGGTTACCCTCCCCTTTATTTCGCTGTTTAAAGGGACCTTCTTCATGTAATTTCCCCAGAGTAAACTGTTGTAATCCCACTGATCGTTTACAATCAGGGTAGGATCTCCATCAATCTGATCGAAGCGGCAAGCCAGCTTGCCCCGTGAGAACAGTTTAATTCCTGAATTGGCTTCCGTGGCCAATGTGTAGGTGTAAATATTCTCTTTGAGAGATCGAACCATGTTGGAATAGGGCAGCTCTTTTTCCAAACCGAAATAGAAAAATCCTTTAGAGTCCAGTTCCCACGGGTGATCCGGTGCCTCCCGGTATTTCATTTCTGGTTTATACTTAAGTTTCACCTCCCCCTTTTCAGCGCCCAGAGCACCTTCAGGATATGCAGTAAAATAGGAATTTCTGTTCCAGGCAAGGGTTTCAAATGAGTTTCCGCATATAAACTTTAAACCAGCCTCCTGAATGGTTTGATCTTTGATGGCATGTTCGACGGAATAATCAATCTGGAAGACCCCATGTGCATCCACGCTTATAGTGAAACTGGCTTTGAGTTTATTGTATTTCCCGGCTGTATAAAAGGTCGCGATTCCGTTTTCCACTTCATAGCTGACTTTGGTACATTCCCATCCCACCGCTAAATCTTCCATTGCAATGGTGGAGTACTGGTGCTTTTTCCCTGGTACCCTTAGGTTGATGTATGGTCCCGATTCTATAATCAGCTCATCATTGATGCTTACGTTTTCCAGCAGTCCGGTATGCTTGTTTACATCCAGTGAAAATCCTGCTCC
>RCND010001573.1_pt1 | contig 12951 bp, 10 predicted proteins | sample 2041351 | NCBI WGS metagenome assembly RCND01 (sample SAMN09708230, study PRJNA481090) | Marine sediment metagenome, whole genome shotgun sequencing project. | biome: marine sediment; feature: ocean; material: sediment; isolation source: Sewage treatment plant 12B marine sediment (STP12B) ...
AGTTCGGGGTATAGCGCAGCCCGGTAGCGCGCGTCGTTCGGGACGACGAGGTCGTCGGTTCAAATCCGGCTACCCCGACAAAAGAGAATGAAGGCCATCAAATCGCAGATTTGGTGGCTTTTTCGTATACCCAGCCGACAGAAGCTTTGCTTCGACTAATCGGGCTACCCCGACAACTAAAACAAAAGGTCAACTCATTATTAGGTAGTTGGCCTTTTTTGCGCCCGATATTTGCTCGACATTAGCCGATTCTGGCCAATTTTAATACTCCATTTCACAAAGCTGGGAATCATACTCTCATAATGTCAGGTACAGCTGATTAGCAGTATTTACCATTCCCATTGGTTTTTTATTTTTTGTTCTAACTTTTCGGAGATCTCTTTGTACTGGTCTTGTCCATATAAGTTTTCTCTTTCAATATATCCCCCATTCATATGATAAAGTTCAGGTGGATGGGTCTCGCTTTTGATCAACTTCCAGTTCCGGGTTCTGGCCATTGCGGTCTTGTATTGCGGCTTCCAGGTGAGATTTTCCACTCGTGTATGAAACGGGATATTACTGTCTGGATTGAAATAAGGTTCAGGGTTTTCCCAGTACCCATCAGGTAAATCGCTATAAGCAGCAGATGCATAAACAATGAATTCATCATCAATCGGGACCTGGCCCTGAAGGATATTTTTCAATGAGCGACCAGCGAGGTTATCGGGGATTTCTATCCCAGCTAATTCAAGAAGGGTTGGGAAAATGTCTACACTCTGAGTCATATTGTCCAGGCTGAGTCCTTTATTAATGAGTCCAGGAGCATACCATATCATTGGAACATGCAATAGTGCATCGTAATGGAACATGCCCTTGCGAACCATGTGATATTCTCCCATAAAATCACCATGGTCAGCTACAAATACCAGAATTGTATTGTCGGTAATTCCTTTTTCTTCAATGGTTTGAAGGATTTTCCCTATCTGATGATCAACACCCCATTCCACTGATGCATGGTAATAACGTAATGTTTCTTTAAGGTCTGGTTCAGATATTCGATCATATCGGAGTGCTTTTTGGTGCTGCGCCAACCTGTCTCCCAGGTGGTCTGGATCAATATATTGGGGCAGTATCATATCCTCTGAATTATACCGGCTCGTGTACTCGGCCGGAGCCATGTAAGGTGGATGGGGATCAAAATAACTGATATGGATGAAAAATGGCTCCCCGGGAGTACTTTGATTAATGAAATCAACGGCGTCCTGTGTGTTTTTTCCAGGATTACAATCTTCCTCCGGCCAGAATGTATCAGAATGCCAATAGGGGGGTACATATCTTGAATAGGCTCTGAACTCTTCCCTTCCCCGGATGCTAATGACATCAAAATTTGCGAGTTCTGATTCCTCGAAGGTGTGATTCTTCCCGATATAAGCTGTATGATAACCTGCCTGCTTAAAATACCACGGTAATGACTTTTCGAAACTCAACCATTCTCCTGAATGCTTATTGCATAGAACCCCTGTCTGACTTGGATACAATCCACTGAACATTGAAATCCTTGATGGAAGGCACACCGGATTATTTGCAAAGTTATAGCGAAACATGGCACCTTGTGTTGCCAATGCATCAATATTGGGTGTCCTTGCATTAATGTTTCCTGCTGCTCCAAACGCATCTCCCCTCATCTGGTCACATATAATAAAAATAATATTGGGATCAGTGCTCTTGCTCTTTGCATTTGCATTAGTAGGAGATAGGTATATTGAGAAAAGCATCAATAAGGCAAGTTTTATCATGCCGGGTACTTTGTGAAGAATTGTTGACATTGCCTTATTTTCTGTTTTAGAGTTTAAACATATCTTCATAGTGCTGCGACGGGGTAAGAACTCCACCACTTTTCCTGTAGAAGTCATCATTCAAATTAAATACGCCATCAACTGCTTTTCTCCAGGATGCATCTGTGTAAGGATGATAACTTTCCATTGTTTTCCAGTTGCTGTAATTTTGATGCCCGTTTGTTTCACAAAGTCCCATTCCCCCTATACCCGGAAATGCAGCCAACCGGGCAGCGATGTTCTTATTCCAGTCAACTAGAATCGGGTTTACAGTCAGGTCAGCACAGAAGCAGGGTATATTATTATCATGAGCAACCTTTGCAATTTTCATGGTCATGCTCAGCGTCTTGGCAATTGCTTTCAATGCAATCGCTTTGTATCCCATCTGGATACGTATTAGAGCATCACTGTCAGTATGAGCACTTTCATCCGAAGCCAAGCGGATGGGAATATCAGAAACATCTATCTCAGCATGCTCCGGGAATGGTTCCTCAATAAGTGCGATTTGATCAAATGCCCCGATCTTCCTGGCATGGTCGATCAGCTTTAACAGAGTCTCTTTATTTTCATACCTTCCATTGGCATCGAAATAATAGGGCAGTTTGCCATTTGCTGTATGAGGAGTACGTTTATAACCGATTGCTTTGTGAATTTCACTTAATCGTTCCATATCCTTCCTAAGCATCTCTTCCTGGGTACCGGGTTGACCAATCTTTATTTTCATAAAGAAAAAGCCATCTTCGACTGCTTCAGTGATCTCACTGACGGGAATGGAATAGGCCATAAGCGGAATGGCTGCAACTTTATCATGATGATTTCCCAGGCACTCTTTATATGCAGCAGGAATTAATGAATCAAAATCTGTTATCCCGTTTTCCTGCGCGAAAAGCAACCAGGCAGCATTGTCAACACCAACCAGTGCATTCAGTGCAAACGTTTTGCGAAGATCAGAATTTGTGGTAAGCTTCTTCCCATACTCATATACCTCTTCCAGAACATTATCCAATAGCTCAATGGGAGTCGTAAATGATTGTCCCTTGACAATCTGCAAAGCCCTTTCTGTCAAGGCATACATGATAGCGTTCCCTCCGGCTTCGGAGTAGGATGAAAAAACTTTTGCATCCGACCACAATACACTCTGGGTGCATAAACCTATTTTCGAAACTCCTGAATCGCTTTCCATACGGGCAACGGTTTGCCAGATCTCGGTCATGTATCCTCCTTTGAATCCAAAGGGACGTATGAGAGGTTCACGTTCAAAATTTGAATCCGTTGAACCTATTCTAATTGGTTTGTTGTTTTTCATTGACGCTGCTGCTTTGAGTGGAAATCCCGGCAGGTTTAATCCGCCGGCAACAATTCCTGATGATTGAATAAATATTCTCCGATTCATGTGGTCATCTTTTTTCTTAATTCATCCAGATCTGTTTTATAAAACTCAACTATTTTTGCATCCGTCAGATCCTGACCTTGGCGATCTTTTGCCCCGCCGATCCCATATTCGTAATGCAGAGAAACAGGGCCTGTATTTTCCAATTGTTTAAACTCCTCGAAATAGGTATCGAAATCAACCATTCCTGTTCCCAGTGGCACCGATTGGGGTTTCCAGCTATCCTTATTATTGATCCAGATGAAATCCTTCATTGCTGTGGAAGAAATATAGGGAGCAACGGCTTTCATACCGAGTATCCATGACCCCCCTCCTTCAGCAACAGCGTGACGGATATCATACTGGCAGCCGACCCATTGTGGATCAAGACCATCCAGCACCTGGTAAAGATCCCAGATGGAAGCTCCAAATCTTGCACCCCAGTGGTTTTGATAATCACCATGAATGCCATACTTCTGGTTCATTGCCTCGAATTTCTGAAATACTTTTCTGAAGGCCTCTAAATTATTCTTGATGCCAATGGAAAGATCGTATTTCCAACTCCCCATCCGGTAATACATTACTCCATTGTCAGCGGCCACCTGAAGAACTTTCTTTGAAATATTGGCACCAGGATCTGTAATACTGGTAGTGATCATCGGGATGGTAAGCCCTACGGATTGTGCCGCCTTAACTGCTTCCGGAAGATCCCTTGCAACATTTTCAGGTTCAATATGTCCCCCCGGCCTGATGGTCAGGTCAATGCCATCGAATCCGGTTCTGGCCAGAATTTCAGACATCTCTTGGAAATTCAGGTATTGGAGGTGCTTAGAAAATAGACATATTTGATGCTTGGGGATAGAATTAAAAATCCCATCCGCTCTTGTTAACGTGGGGATACTCATCCCCACAAGAGCTGTACCGGTTGTTTTAATAAAGGTACGGCGTTTCAAGTTCATTGGTCCGTTTTTATTTAAAGCTTCCATGGATCACGATATTGATAGTGGAGTAACTCGTTGGCTTTTTTACTGTTGGTAAATTGCTCGGATACAGGATCCCATTCCAGACGTTGCTTCATAGCCAGAGCAATATTGGCAAGGTGTGCAAAACTTGTGGATCGGTGACCTTCTTCGATTGGACACCAGGGCTCCTCTCTGGACTTGACACAATCCAGGAAATTGCGTATCAAGCGACCTGTAGAATTTTCTTTGATATCAAGATCACCATACTGACTGTTTGTTTTTATGTCGTAATCCTCTTGCTCGATTAAGCTGTCCCAATCCTGAAATTGGCCGGCTCGTCCGGGATTAACTGAGTAATGATTCTGATCAGCAACAAGAATTCCTTTGGTGCCCCTGAGTTCAACCTCACCATTTTTAATGCCCTGACCGCCGTTCCCTTCGTAGATACCGAATTTAACATTTGCTCCGGAGGCGAATTCGAATATTACGTCCATGGTGTCCGGAATAGTGCGATCATCATCTAAAACATATTTTCCTCCATGTGCCGAAATTGCAACCGGCGCCTGTTCACCCATCATCCACCGGATTACATCCATATAATGAACTCCCCAGTTGCCCATTTGGGAGGAATAATCGGACCACCACCGGAAGAAGTATGGTGCAATATTATACTGATAAGGTATGGTTGCCCGGGGGCCCAGCCACATATCCCAGTCAAAACCTACCGGAGGAAGTTCACTCTCTAGATCCCCAATCCCATTGGGATACATATTGCTGATACGAAAAGCGCTGGCAGACAGTACCTTACCGATTTTATCGCTCTGGATTTCATTTGATAATTTCTGATAGATTGACGACCCTCGCCGATTTAAGCCAACTGCCACTACCCTATCCGTCCGTTTCTGAATATCGACCATGGAGCGGCCCTCATGGAGGGTTATGGTCAAGGGTTTTTCTACATACACATCCTTCCCTGCCTCACATGCGTATTTAAATTGCAGGGCGTGCCAGTGGTCGGGAGTAGCGATGCAAACTGCATCAAGATCTTTCTGTTCCAGCATGCGCCTGAAATCTGTATATCTTTTCACGTCGTTCCCAAATCCTTCGCCCATTAACGGGACTTTACCAGTATCCAACCAGCGCTTGTTAACATTTATGCGGTCACGCGATAAATAAGGTTCATATACATCGCACAATGCAGCAACCTCCACATCTTTATTCTCCATAAACCATCCCATCAATTGGGAACCCCTGTTCCCCAGGCCAATGAAACCCATCCGGATCCTGTCATTGGCCCCAATTATTCCTTTCGCGCTTACAGGTCTGAAGGAATTCAGACCCACTGTTATTCCGACAGTTGTTGCCGCAGTTTTCCTGATAAACTCTCTTCGGGTATTTCTCGTCATCTTATTCATCGTTAAAAGATTCTCAAAAGATTTAGATTTCGGAATGTCCGGTTTTCGGCCATTTCTTTATCCTCTGGCATCTTTCCAGCCTTATGAAATTACAACGAATGGTCCGATAATCAATATATGTATCTGCACTTTTCAATCTAATCAAAAGGTTTTAAAGAATATTGCAGAAGGAAATTCTAAGATAATGAATATTCTTATCCAGCTGGATCACAAATTGGACAGGATGTTAAAAATCAAATTTGTTACTAGTGTCATGTCAACTATGATAGTTCGGGTATAAATTATTTCTTCATGGAAAAACACTCATGAAGATCTATCATGTTACATTAACCGAAGAAGAACGGTTGGAATTAGAAGAAATGACCCGTAAGGGTAGACGCAATGCTCAAGTGATCCGTAATGCTTTAGTTTTGTTAAACTGTGATGAGAATAATCCTTCTAGAAAGGACACATTGCTGAGTTATTTTTTTTATGGAGGGTTGAAGTCAGGTAATTAAAATTTAGCGGACCCTCAGGATTAATAATTAATTCACGCTCCACAACATTTTGTAATTCTCTGATATTCCCCGGCCATGTGTACTCCATTATACTTTCAATTGCATTTTTAGCAAGCTTTGGGAATGATCTTAACTTTATTATAAATTAATCTATTTTGAAGAGGTGTATTCATTATTATACAGCAAATTCGTGGTGCCACCATCCACATAAATGATCTGACCCGTTATGCTTCTGCTTAGATCTGAGATTAAAAAAGCCACCGCATTTCCACAATCCCTGGAAGTGGTAAAATAGTCCAGACACTGATGGTCGGATGTGTGATCTTTCATCCACTTTATGGGGTCCGGAGACCATCTGCTAATAATGCCTACACTTTGTTCAGAGTATATCATACCCGGTGCTACTGCATTAACCCGTATGTTATGCTGACCGAACTCAATGGCCAATCCTTTGGTCAGGCCGTTTACTGCTGATTTTGCGCTGGAATAGATGGCCATCCTGTGCATGGTGTTAAATGCGTGAACTGAAGAGATATTGACAATGTGGCCAATTTCATCGGATGCCAATAATTGTTTTACGAATTCCCGGGAAACCAGCCAGATTCCTTTTACATCCACATTGTAGAGGCGGTCAAATTCTGCTTCACTGGCTTCTTGTGCATACTTCCCCAGACCTATTCCTGCATTATTAACCAGGCCATGAATAATCCCAACCTCTTTCTTAATCTTTTCGAACATCAGGCTTACATCATCCGCTTTACTTATATCTCCTTCAACGGCATAGGCATTATTATAATTTTTGGCCGCTCCTTGGGCCATTTCTAAAGTGAGGTCATTGATAATGAGCCTGCCTCCACAATGATCGATCGCTTCACAGACGCCCTGTCCTATTCCATCACCGGCTCCTCCGGTGACTAAAATATTTTTCCCATTTAGATCCATTTGATTTTTTTATGTTGGTTATTAAAAGATGATCAACTTGTAGATAATTACATAATCGCATATTTCTTAAATGCATCGCATGCGCTCATTCCCTGTTCAATGGCTTTCTGTACCATTTTCTCACCATCCGCTTTTTCCATTGCGCGAAGAATTACATCACGCTCAATTTCCCTGGGAATGATACAAACTCCCTCCGTATCCCCAAATACAATGTCACCGGGATGGATCAGGGCTCCATCCATCTCTATTTTAGTTCTGAAATCAATCACTTTACCCCTTGGTCCCTGGTCCTGTGCATACCTTCCCATGGAAAAAGTGGGAAATCCAAGGTCGATTATACCCTGACTATCTCTGGTATAGCCATTTAGGACCACTCCGGCAGATCCTAATTTTTTCGCCCTGGTACTCATGAGCTCACCCCATAGTGCATAGCTTGGTGAGGAGCCTGTGCAGATGTAGACTTCATTTTTTCTCAGATCGTCCAGTGCTTCCAGCATCAGACCGAAAGGTTTGGCCAGGGAACTATTCTTACCACTGCCTGATATCTCATCAAAAGTGTCTGCTTCCAATACTGTCATGGCCCTGCCGGCCACGATCATGTCATCCCTGAGCGGCTGGATCGAAGGAGGTAAGAACTGGTGTAAATAACCATCCTTATCCATAATGTCACCGATAACAGCTGTAAACAATTTCTCTTTCATCAGAGCGAATAGCTCATCATCATTATTCCAATTATTTTTCATGAATGTATGGGGTTAATCTGTGTAGAAACTAATCCTAATCATAAATCAGAATGAACCTGTTATTAGTCTGACTGGTGCTTGTACAAATCCAGTACGATTTTCTTAAGGGCCCTGACCACGATATCTGATATTTGTTCCCCTTTTTCAGCAGATACCTTTTGCGGATCTCCAAAAACACCATTTGGAGTGTTGCCTTTCATGCTTCTATAAAATGAAGCTGCAGGTCCCCTGAGCAAATCACCGGTGGCCCATTCAAAATTCGGTTCGTTTTTCTTACCCTCAATTTTATCATGATGAACCAGTTCAGGTGCAATGGCCATCATCAGTGAGGTCTCAAACTCTCCGGCATGTCCTACACCACCTTCACCGGTCTCATTCAGGTCAAACAAGGCATTGCCGGTAATCTTCCACCAGGTGGCTGCCACAACCCTGCATTCCGGATGCCGGTTCCCAAAATGTTCAACGATTACCGTAGCGATGGCCGAATTCCCACCATGACTGTTAAGGATGATAAGGTTCTTAAATCCATGATGTGCCACTGAGCCAAGAATGTCTTCAGCCTGTCGTAAAAAAGTATCATGACTCAGGGTCAGCGATCCCTTGAAATCCATATGATGTTCAGAGCATCCTACCGCCATGGCGGGTAAGATGAGTACGTTTTCAGGAATTTCCCTGCTTAGCTGTTGACAAAAATATTCACCGATCATCCTGTCGGTTGCCACCGGCAGGTGCGCCCCATGTTGTTCTGTGGCAGCCACAGGGAGAATAACCGGTATGTTTCTATCTAATGCACCTATTTCGTGTGATGTTAATTGATCCCAATTCATTTTCTTATTGCCCAAAGTTCGATTTCAACTAAAAAATTGTTTAAAAGCCCGGTCTGAATGGCCGTTCTTACAGGTAGAGGTTTAGTAAAGTATTCTTTGTATACATCATTAAAACGAGACCAGTGATCCAGGTCTTTCAGATAGACGGTGACTTTGAATACCTCATTCAGGGAACTTCCAGCGCTTTCCAATTGCTTTCTGCAATTTTCCAAGGTCACTCTTGTCTGTTCTTCGATGGTATTACCCACGGTATCCCCGTCCTGATTCAGAGCGGCCTGGCCCGATATCACTACCAATTGGCCGGGATTCAGCATTAATACCGGTGAATATGGGCCTGCAGTGACATGCTGTGAAGCTTCATCAGGTAATTCAACCGGTGATTGCTGAGAAGTGGTATTTCCCATGGGGTGTGGCAAGAATCCTGTAAAACCCGTGATTTTCCATTCCCCGTTCACTTTTCTGCACCGGTATAGGGTTTGCCAGTTCAGTAGCTCGGTGCGGCCATCCTTTTTCCGGATGGCCCCATCGAATTTTTTATGTACCAGGGCACTATCCTCCGAAATATCAATATCCCGAAGTGTAGTGGCTTCATAAAGTTTCTGCTGAGGGTCGTCTTCCCAATCGGTTCCGCTGAAGGAGGCCGATTGATCCAGCCAGAACTGCTGGTATGATTTCAAGTTCGGGAAAGCTACCTTCCATGAATCAGGGTTATCTGAAGATTGTGCATTGATTCCCATGAAACCTTCTTCAATAAAATCACCGGCTATCGCCTCCCAGTCATTCTTGATAAATGCTTCTACATCTCTTTTTACCAGCATTTCCCAGATCGAATAGCGGTCAGGATCCTGTTTATTAAAAGGATTGATAAACTGTATCACGATCAATAGGATTTTTGATTCACTTGATATTGTTTAATTGCATCTTCATCCGGTTCAATACCCAATCCCAGTCCCTCGGGTAATTCAACAAAGGGCGGGGTGAATTTCAACGGCTCTTGCAACAGATCATGACTCCGGATCATCCGGCCAAAAATATCACTTGGCCAAACACAGGATTTTGCCGCAGCACCCGAGTGTACATACATGGCTTCAAGGATTCCGAGATCCACTTCGGATCCGTGCCAGCAGGGGAGCCCCACTGCTGATGCGACATGATCCAACCTTTGAAAATCTGCCAGTCCGCAGTTGAAGTTAAAACCATCAACGGCCTCAGCCTGAATGGCTTCAATGGCATTCTCAATGGCCTGACCATGCTGCATATAGGCAAGAGAGATATGCAAGGCGATGGGGATGGATCCGTATGCACGCAATTTCGCAAATTCATTTAATTTCCACCTTGGAATAGGATCTTCTAGGCACAACATATTTCCTATCTTCTGCAATTCATAGATTCGTTTTCTTGTTTCTCCTGCATTCTCCCACCGTTCATTGGGATCAAAAATTACTGACATGGAAGGTACAGCTTCTTTAATTTCCCTGCACTGACCAACCACGTCGTCCTCCAGATCACATTTTAATTTTAAACAATCATAGCCCTGCTTTGAATATTTTAAAGCCAGTCCACCCACATCCTCCAAACGTCTGTGTCCGCTCCATGCCCCGACCTTTACCTTTTCTCTGACCGGGCCGCCAAGCAGGTCTACTACCCTGAGTCCATGGGCTTTTGCATAGGCATCCCAAATTGCACACTCAAATCCGTCATACTCCCTGGAATAGTGAAATGGCAGCGATTGCAGGGTGAATGTATTAATATCCTGTCCGATCAATGATTCGGCAATTCCGTCTACTGTATCCCAGTTATGTCCCCTGTAGAGTTCTCCCCAGCCAATGATCCCATCCTCGAGCTCCATTTTTAGTATGATCTTTGAAAGTTCATCGAATTGTACTGACCAGGCACCTTTAGTCCCGACAGGTAGTTTGTGAAGCGGTTTGTTCATCCCTTTGCTTTCAATAGCCTCCGGATGTGTAGGGACAATAACTTCATGTGCGTTAATTGCAAGTATTTTCATGTTCGTTTTCATTAGTGTCCGCTTAAGAATTCCAGAGTAACAATTGGTTCTCATCGGACTGGTTTTTGATTAAGTTTTTATTGTTGAAGAGTTCTTTGATAGGGGTCTTTTCTTGGGATAAGATAAATTAAGTATCAAATATAATGAGAATAATCTCATTATAAAAATAATTTATCGTTGTAGGTCTTTAAGGTGTTCGGCTCCGATTAGCTAAAAGTTAAGAGAGACTTTTTAATGTTTACCTAAACCCTAGTTTGAATTCAAATTGACTGAGGAAAAGAAAAAAGGCCCTGTAAAAACTTAATATACAGGCCCTCAAATTTAATAGAGTCGGGGTGGGGAAGATTACGCGCCACTTTGTGGCTCGTGTTCTTCCATAGGAGGGAACTCACAACAAGAAAACCAGGGCACTGCGTGCCCGAGGATAATTGTTTTTCACTGATTTTCTGCCCTGACGAATCGGACAAAAGGAAAAGTCCGACTGCCTATAAAAAGGCTAATCCTTCATTGGGTGTTTCAATTTCTGAGGACTTCTTAAAAGCGCAACTTGAGAAAGCAAAGAATAACCCATCGTTTGAATTGCCCTATCGGTCCCGTCATCTAAATGAATTGGTGGACGCGGAGCGGGCTTAGATCTCTGAACCTGAATGGCTCGCCTGTGATGGTCCGGTAGTTGATCCGAAAGAAGAACTCAATATCCTGGATTAAATACACAATAAATTGGGATTGTTTCATAAATCCAGAAACTTGCAGAATATGAATACATTTATAGGTAAGCTGAAAAGATAACCCAAAGCAGACACACATAGCTGAAGATTTCCTAACAACATGAAAGCACTATCATTCCTATTAATTGTCTTTACACTTCAATCATGTTCAACTAACAAGAACAAGAATATTGCAAATGATACTAAGCCAGCTAGAGAGGTAATTCAACGAATTATTCCTGAATTAGATGACTTGCTAATTTTGGAATTAATTCCTTCTGAAAGTGGGAAAGATGTTTTTGAAGTAGAAGCAATAGATGGAAAAGTAAAAGTTCGAGCAAATAATAATATTTCCCTATGCCGTGGTGTATATGATTTTCTAAAAAATGATCTTAATTGCATTGTTCTATGGGAAGGACATCAGGTACAACTACCTGAACATTTACCCGATGTTGAAAAACGAAGAGTTGTTAGTCCTCAAAAATTCAGGCATTATTTAAATCAGGTTACATTTTCTTATACTACTGCATTCTGGGATTGGGAACGCTGGCAACAAGAGCTCGATTGGATGGCACTCCATGGAGTGAATAATCCACTTTCTTTGAACGGGCAAGAAAAGGTATGGCAAAAGGTGTGGCAGCAAATGGGGCTTACAGATAAGCAAATAAGGGAATTCTTTGGTGGTCCAGCTTATCTCCCATTTCAACGCATGGGATGTTTGCATAAATGGGGAGGTCCCTTACCTCAGGAATTTATTGACAAAGATGCAGCGCTTCAAAAAAAGATCTTAGCAAGACAGAGAGAACTTGATATGGTGCCGGTAATGCCTGCATTTAATGGCTTTGTCCCAGATCAAATACATGATCTATATCCGGATGCACAGGTTAATGAATCAAGCGGATGGTGTGATTTTCCACCCACAAATATGCTGGAACCTAGGGACCCTCTTTTCGAGAAGATCTCAAAACTATTTGGTGAAGAATATGAAAAAGAATTTGGTGAGCGCAGCGGCTACTATTTAGTTGACCTGTATATAGAAATGAAACCAATGGTCAATGAAGAAACGGCAGAAGAAGAGTTAAGTGTCATTTCGTCAAATATTTACAAAGCTCTACAAGCCTCAGATTCTGATGCAACATGGTTTATGCAAGGCTGGATGTTTCATTTTGAATGGGAGAAATTCTGGGATGACAAAAAGGTATCCGCATTTATTGAATCAGTGCCAAAAGACAAATTAGTCATTTTAGACCTTGGGGCTGAACGCGAAGAGATTTGGAGAACATACGATGCCATCGGGAAAGGCCAGTTTATTTGGGGGCATGTTCACAATTTTGGAGGACATACTAATTTGTTTGGGCAACTGGATTTGATTGCATCTCTTCCTATGAATTCTTTAAAAGATGCTGGCCTTGAAAACTTCAAAGGCATGGCATTGACAATGGAAGGACTGGAGCAAAACTCAGTCGTTTATGAATTAATGCTTGATATGATGTGGCAAGAAGAACCAATGAATTTGGAACTATGGATTCCTCATTTTGCAAAATCTAAATATGGCTCTGATAGTGATAAGATAAGCGATCTTTGGATGAAAATCTACAACAAATATTATACGAATAAGGGACCGGATCAGATGGCTTGGAATTTTTCCAGTTTTGAAAAAAGGCCTT
>RCND010001575.1_pt1 | contig 12950 bp, 11 predicted proteins | sample 2041351 | NCBI WGS metagenome assembly RCND01 (sample SAMN09708230, study PRJNA481090) | Marine sediment metagenome, whole genome shotgun sequencing project. | biome: marine sediment; feature: ocean; material: sediment; isolation source: Sewage treatment plant 12B marine sediment (STP12B) ...
TTAACGCTGGGGGAAAGGTACGAAATTTCAATCCTGCACGAACAGGGACGATCAAAGGCCGAGATCGGGACCAAGATAGGTCGGCACAGTTTAGGTATTTCAGAATTTCACTACACTCGATTTGATTTCAAATGGTAGGGCGGAAATTGTGTCGGGCCGTGGGTCGTTTACAGATGCTTTCCCGTTATTCGGATATGACCGTTCGGATTACGATGCCATTTTTTCCGAAAAGCTCAATCTCCTTTTGAAAATCAGGAACAATGACGTTGTGAACTGGTCGGGTAAATTTAGGCCTGCATTACACAATCAACCGATTTATCCACGTCCCGTACAAAAGCAACTGCCTATTTGGTTGGGCGTAGGAGGGACCCCCGCTTCATTTGTGCGCGCTGGAGAATTGGGATTACCGCTAATGCGTGCGTCAATTGGAGGGCATACCCATAGTTTTGCACTCTAGGCAGATGTATATCGACAAGCAGGAGAAAAAGCCGGCTTCGCAACTGAACAACTAAAGGTTGGATTGCAAGCGTTAGGTTATGTGGCCGAAAGCCCAGAAGAAGCTGTGGCTGATTACTATCCCGGTTATAAAGAAGTATTTACTAAAGTCGGTCAAGAGCGCGGCTTCGCGGCAGTAACTAAAACAGGTTTTGTTACTCAAAACGCTGGTCCTCAAGGAGTTTTGCTGGTGGGTAGCCCTGAAGATGTGGCCGAGAAGATACTACATCATAACGAGGCACTCGGGGGTATTTCAAGGTTAACCTTTTAAATGGGTGTAGGTACCCCCCCATGAAAAATTACTTCAGTCCATTGCCTTGGTCGGAAAGAAAGTGAAACCGCTTGTTGGGCAATTAGTAAATGAAAATCCGGAACATTAAAGAGTAAAAAATTGTCTTCTTCCTGAGAAGTGTTCAAGTTTATTTCTGACTAATCTCGAAAAGCTTATATCCTTTGTATGTTTTCATTTTTTAAACAGCACGCTAACACGCTACAAAATTAGTACTACTGTCGTCCATAGTAACTACTAAAAAGTTTATCTTAGAGTAAAAGGCTTAGAATCGGTACATTTAGTTCAACAAAAGGATTATGGCTTGAAAACACTAACAAAATATTGGTTTTTAGAAGGATTTGATCTTTTTAAAAAGCTAGGTATGCCTACTATGATGCAGCTATGCGAGCATCTGGAGATGGAGTCTATTGGCAAAGGGGATACAATTGAGATTGGTGATAGAGATAAGAAATGTGTCTTCTTTTTAAAAAAGGGTTCTGTCAAAATTGTTAATTCCACCAATGATATTACTAAGTATGTCGTACAAAAAGGAAATATTTTTGGGGAACTATCCCTCTATGATAAAAAGGCGGCCTCCGAAGAGATAGCCCTAGCTTTAGAAGACGCCATTATTTGCTATATAGAATCAGACTTGATGGATGAGCTTATGGAAAAACACAGGTCGCTAAAAAACGGTTTATTAAAGATTTATGGGTTACGGATACGAAAATTGGAAACGAGATTACAAGACCTGTTGTACAAAGACAGTAAAACCAGAATTTCTGAATTTATAAAAGTGTACATAGAAGAATTTGGTGAAGATAAAGTCGACAGAATCGAAGCTAAAAACCTCCTATCACATAAAGATGTCGCTAACCTTACAAACACTTCTAGACAAACCGTAAATAATGTGTTGAGTACAATGCGAAAAGAAAAACGACTTGACTACGGTGCAAAATACATTTCGATCTCCAAGATCCAGGAGGAGAATAAAAATGAAAGATTCAATAAATCAATCAAATAAATACCATGAAAAACTTTTTAAAATCGCTGTTCAAAAAAAGTCCCGATGTTTTTGATGACTTGCCCGCAGGGGTTTGCCCCAATTGCTGGGGAGACCAAGAATACGGAAATATCATTCGTGAAAAATACAAGGACATTCAGATAGAAGTGAATAATAAGGAAAGCAAACATGCCTTTATCCAAGACTTTGTGGTGACACATTTAAACGGTATCAAACTTAAAAGTACCATTCATGGTTTAGAATGTCCGACGTGTAAAGTACGCAATGAAAACTAACTTCAATATTACAGTTTTCTGGAAACGATGAGTGCCTAAAACGGATGAAGGCTACCCAAATGCTGTTTATCCTTTATAGCATTAATTAGACTAAAAAGAATTTTAATCAAAAATCACGACTCAACTAAGTAACGACGTATGATTAAGAAGTTGAATTTTTCCTGCTTTTCACTATGTGTATTGGTTTTTCTAAGTTCAGGGCTAGTCTCTTCTCAAGAAATTGAAAGGTCCATTTATCTTACGGGAAATACCTCCGATGTAACCAATAATCAAGTACTTACGCAAATAGCTTCTGACGCGAAGTCTGTACAAGACCCAATGCTTCTTCTATTGGGAAACGCAGCTCCTGAAAAAAAGTTCAAATCGTCACTTGACCAACAACTTCAGCTCATAAAAGGCTTTAAAAAGGATGCCATATTTATTGCAGGCAGTCAAGAATGGTTGGGTGATGGCTACAGGCGCGTAAAGGATATTGAAAAGTATATTCAAAAAAACAGTAAAGCGAAGTTCTACCCTGATGATGGCGAACCTATAAAGGCTCATGATTTGGGAGAAAATATGGTACTGGTTACTGTAGATTCCCGGTGGTTTCTAGAAGATTGGAATGACCACGTTTATATTAACCAGGATTCGGAAATTCAGAATAGAAACCTGTTCTTTTTGGAGTTTCAAAATCAAATCAAAAAAGCTCAAGGGAAAATTATTTTTATTGCTATACATCACCCGATTGAAACGAATACCAAACAGGGTTTATGGAGAAATACGGGCGGTTTTGCTACTAATGATTTTCAGAATAAACAATATAGACAACTAAGAAGAAGGCTAAAAACCATCGCTAGGCTAGCGGATAATATTATTTTTCTGTCGGGACATGATAAGAACCTGCAATATTTTAATACTGCCGTACCCCAAATAATTAGTGGGGCCGCAGGAGAAATCGATGCGGTAAAAAAAGGGGGTCCTAAACAATTCGCAATGGCGAAAAATGGCTATGCACGTTTGGACATTGACACTAATGGAAAAGTTGTAGTCAATTTTTTGGTTTTAGATAATGGAGCGTCAAAACAGGTTTTTACGGCTACGGTTTTAAAAGGAGGAGAAAATGATAAGGAAACGACATACACTATTAAAGACCAATTTTCGGCTACCCAATCGGCATCCATTTATACTAAAGATGCAACTTCAAAAAGGGGGTTTTATAAAGCGATTTGGGGAGAACATTATCGGGAGTTTTATAGTAAACAGGTAAATGCCCCAGTGGCGCTTCTTGACACCTTAATGGGCGGACTAACTCCCTTAAAGCGCGGTGGTGGTCAGCAATCGAAATCGCTTCGATTGGAAGATAAAAAGGGAAAGCAATTTGTAATGCGCGCCCTAAAGAAAAGTACCATTAAATTTCTACAGGCCAATGCTTTTCAAGACACCTATATAGGCGATGCCCTTGATGATACCGTTGTAGACGACTTCCTTGCAGATTTTTATACAACCTCACATCCGTATACACCATTCGCAATAGGAGGACTCGCAGATGCTGTGGGCATCAACCATACCAATCCCCAATTATATTACATTCCCAAACAAAAAGTTTTAGGGGAGTTCAATGATGATTTTGGTGATGAATTGTATATGATCGAAGAACATGTCGGCGATACACAATTAGATTTGGAAAGCTTTGGAACACCCAAGAAAATTCTTAGTACGGCCGATGTGTTGCAAGAAATAAACAAATCTGGTAAAGCCGTGGTCGATGAGCCATCGTATATTAGGGCACGCCTGTTTGACATGCTTTTGGGCGACTGGGATAGGCATGAAGACCAATGGCGTTGGGCACTCTTTGAAAATGAAGATGGTACGGAATATTGCAAGCCGATTCCAAGAGATAGGGATCAAGCGTTTTCTAAATATGATGGTGCGCTTATAAGTTTGATGACCAGAGCAGTTCCTGGGCTTCGTAAAATGCAAACGTATGATGAGGATCTACGAAGTGTAAAATGGTTTGCTACCTCGCCCTATCACTTAGATTTGACGCTGATAAATGCTTCCGGTTGGGAGGAATGGGAGAAACAGGCAAAACACCTTCAAGAAGGTATTTCAGATGCCGATATAGAAAATGCCTTTGAAGCCATTCCTATGGAAATAAAAGGAAGTACTATAAACGATATTAAAACAAAACTTAAGGGTAGACGTGAAAACCTAATGCAAATTGCCAAAGCTTATTTTACGTATTTGAACAAGTTTAAAGTAATTACCGGAACACAAAAATCGGATAATTTTAAAATAACCAGACTCCCTGATGGAAAGACGACCGTAAAGATTGACCGCAAAGATTTGGGGATTCTAAATCGCACCTTTTCCAATGATATAACTGAAGAAATCTGGATTTACGGCCTTGATGGCAAAGATTTATTTGTAGTTGATGGTGATGGCGACCATCCTATAAAAATTAGAATTATTGGTGGTAAAAAGAAGGACACCTATGACTTTAAAAATACCAAAAAAGTAAAACTCTACGATTATAAGAGCAAAGAAAATATAATTGTCAATAAAAGTTCCAGAAAATGGCTCGTAGATGATTACGATATTAATAACTACGATCACAGAAAAGTAAAGTACAGCTTTAACCAACTACTGCCACTAATTGCTGTTAATCCAGATGATGGACTTAAAATTGGAGCACTTAGCAAGCATACCTTTTATGGTTTGCAGCGTAATCCTTTTACCTACAAGCATAGTATTAGCGGTGCTTATTACACCAGTACGTCAGGGTTTGATGTATCTTACAAGGGGGAGTTTTCCAATATTTTTCACCATTGGAATTTTGGAATAGAAGGGTTGTACACCAGTCCAAATTTCGCGGAGAACTTTTTCGGATTTGGCAATGAAACTGAATATGATACGGATGCTGATGATTTGGATTTTAATAGAGTACGGATAAGAAAATGGAATACCGCTATTTCTTTAAATTGGAGAGGAGTCAATGGAGGTCATTTTCAATTTAAACCACTGGTAGAATCTTTCGATGTCGAAAATTCGCCTGAACGTTTTGTGGGTACTTTACCTGTTAGCTCTTCCATTTTTGAACGACAAATCTACGGTGGGGTCGAAGCGAGCTACAACTTTGAAAATAAAAATAGTGCAGTTTTCCCTACGCTAGGATTGGATATTGGGCTAACGGCAGGCTATAAGACAAATATTGATAACACCGATAGCCAAAATAGCTTTGGGTATATAAAACCAGAAATTGTCATTAATCATAAATTAACGAAAAGCGGAAGCTTGGTTCTAGCAACTAAACTGGGAGGCGAGCTTATTTTGGGTGATGATTTTGAATTTTATCATGGGGCCAGAATAGGCGGTAACCATAGCCTTAGAGGCTTTAGAAACGAACGTTTTACAGGAAAAAGATCTTTTTATCAAAATACGGACTTGAGAATTCCCCTAGGAGGATTAAAAACAAGTGTTATTCCTATTCGCTTTGGGGTTTCAGGAAGTTTTGACTATGGTCGTGTTTGGGTAGCCAATGATACTTCTAACGTATGGCATAATTCTGTTGGAGGCTCAGTATGGGTTGTTGGGGCCGAAGCATTGACAGCCAATTTTGGCTATTTTAATAGTGCGGATGGCGGTAGAATTGTCTTTGTACTTGGATTCTCATTTTAATGAATAAAACAAATGATGTTTTATGGGTCCTCCCCTTTTTCCACTTGCATCCGACGCGTGACCAAAGGAGCGAGAGGAATGCACAGGTGCCAATAGGCGGAAGGGTCTTTTCGAAAATTCTGGGTTCCCCCTATAGTGCAATGTCCAACATAGCGAGTTAAAAGGATAACTTTATACGATACAGTTAACTACTGACCAATTAAAAAATAAATATAGACAGATGAAAAAACCAGTTGTAATAGCACAAATTAAGTCATTAGAAAACAAAAAACCCGCCCATGCGCTGGTCAACGGTCTCGATTTGGTCATAGTCAAGTTTGACGATGACATTTCAGTACTGTACGGAAGATGTTTGCATCGCGGAGCATTAATGGCAGACGGCAGTATAGATGGCCATAATCTTATTTGTGGCGTTCACGGTTGGGATTATCGCTATGATACTGGGGTTTCCGAATACAATAACAATGAAGTACTTCATAAATTCACTACTAAGGTTGAAGAAGGCGAGCTATTTGTTGATGCCATAGAAATTGAGGCCTATTTAGAAAAGCATGCACAACCTTTTAATCGAGATGAATATTTAGGTGCCTATGCAGATACGCATCCTGAGGCTACTGAGCCGTATACAGTTTATATCAAAGAATTGGCTCAAAACGGATTAAAAAACCTTGGTCATCATGGTTTTTCTTCTTCTATGGGTGTAGATAGAAATACGCTGCCGAAATGGAGTGATATACAATTTTTGCCTGCCCAATTGGCGAGTCGCCCTTTGCTAGATGAAGATAAGGTAGCCACTAAAGTAGTTATTGGGCCTAATGCTAAAAAGCCTTTGGAACTCGATATCCCCTTGTTTGTTAGCGATATGAGTTTTGGTGCTTTATCACGAGAAGCTAAAATTGCTTTATCTAAAGGCGCTGAGCTAGCTGGAACAGGAATTTGTTCTGGCGAAGGCGGAATGCTTCCTCAAGAACAAGAGAATAATAGCAGGTATTTTTATGAACTTGCCTCTGCACAATTTGGTTTTTCATGGGATAAATTAGATAAAGTACAAGCCTTTCATTTTAAAGGCGGCCAGGGCGCAAAAACAGGAACTGGCGGTCATTTACCAGGGGCTAAAGTAAGTAAAGAAATTGCTGAAGTAAGAGGCTTAAAACAAGGAGAAACGGCAATATCACCAGCAACCTTTCCAGATTTTCACGGAGTAGATGATTTCAAGGCATTTGCTGCGAAAGTAAGAGAGCGTACTGGCGGAATTCCCATAGGTTTTAAAATAGCAGCCAGCCATGTGGAAAAAGACATACAATTTGCGTTAGATGTCGGGGTAGATTACATTGTTTTGGACGGTCGTGGCGGTGGAACTGGTTCTGCACCTACCATTTTACGAGATAATATCAATGTGCCCACAATACCAGCATTGGCAAGAGCCCGTAAATATTTAGATAAAGTGGGCGCAACTGAGGTAAGCCTTATTATTACAGGAGGACTTCGTATCGCAGAAGATTTCGGTAAAGCATTAATGTTAGGTGCCGATGCCATTGCTGTATCTAATTCTGCCTTGCAAGCTATCGGTTGTTTAGGAATGCGTGCCTGCGGAAGTAACAATTGCCCCGTGGGAATAGCTACTCAAAAAGAGTCTTTACGAAGTAGACTTATTATCGATTCATCTGCCAAGCAATTGCACAATTATTTTGACGCTACGAACAACCTTATCAAAGTAATCGCCAGAGCATGCGGGCACGATGATATTTCAAAATTCAATTTTGACGATCTATCAACCTTTAATCATGATATGCATCGATTAACGGGAATTAATTATGCAGGAACGAATGCCTAAAATAGTAAAAAATGGAAAAAATGATGCATCTGGCTGCCCAATATTTGGCAGCTGCAGGAATCAGCTTTGTAGAAAAAAAAGACGATGATAGCCATACCAATCTAGGATTTTCAGTTGGAACAGGAAGAATGGAGACCCATCCGCTATCGTCAAACGGAGATGTGCTTTCTCTTGATTATAAAAACTTCACCTTGAATTGGGGTTCACAAAATAACAATACCTCTTTTCGTTTAGATGGAGCTACACATGAAAAAACCTTGGAGTGGCTAAAGGAAGTCTCAGAGACCTTTTTAAAGAAAACATATAGTTATGAATTTCATTACGACCTTCCTTACGAAATAGATGATGATTTTATGTTTAAGCTACTTGATTCTGGCAAATTAAATGAGTTAGTTCATTTGAGGATTCTAACACAATTGACATTGGAAAAGGTCCTCAAAGACAATGATTTAACTTCAGACATACGCGTTTGGCCACATCATTTTGATAGTGGAGCTTATGCAAGTTTGGATAAAGACATAGCAATAGGCTTTGGACTTGCCGTACCCGATACCATGTGCGCCGAGCATTATTTTTACATCAGTGGATATAAAGGGCATGATGCCCTGAATACGGATGGTCTTTCAGCACTTTCGACTGGTGAATGGAAAAATGATGGTTTTAAAGGTGCTATACTTCCTGCCGCCGAGGCAAAGGAATTAGAAGCGCTATTGTTTTTTAATGAGGCCATTGAAAATTATAAAACGGCAACCTAATGGCAACCCTAGCACTTTCCTTGGAATCATTTAAAAAAATGGACTATCTAGCCGTTGAAAAATACGGATTGCCCATTGAATTAATGATGGAAAATGCGGGACTACAATTGGCGAGATTAACGGCCTTAAAGGCAACTAAAACTTCTAAAATCACTATCGGTGTTGGAAATGGCAATAATGGCGGTGGTGGCTTGGTAGCTGCCAGAAGATTGGCCGCTTGGGGTTTTGATGTGTACATAGATTTGGCGGTAGATATAACAAAAGAGCTACCAAAGGCACAATTAAGACGTGCATTTCTATTTGGTGTAACCGAAGGATTACCATTGCAAACTGATGTATGGATTGACGCCTATCTTGGTTTTTCACAACGACTGCCGTTATCCGATGTCTTTCTAGAAAAAATTGCCTTGGCAAATGCTTCTGACGCACATAGGATTTCTTTGGATATCCCGATAGGAATTTCGGAAGATACCAGCCAACCGATGTTCAAGGCACATCAAATTGTGACCTTAGCCGCTCCCAAAAAGATATTGGAAGTACGCTCAACACAAACGGATATTTTCATTGCAGACATCGGAATTCCTAACGCTGTTTATGCAGCATTTGACATTGAAATGCCTGCATTTGCTGGGCAACAACTATTAAAAATTTAAGGATCGTTTAAAACTATCATATGGAAAAGAAAGTAGTATGGCATAAAGTACTGGATAACCAAGAAAGGTTGCCAGAGGGTCGGGTTATGACGGTAACTGCGGCACACAAGGGGATTTGTTTAACGCACTTTGAGGGCAAGTTTTCTGCTTTAGATAATAAATGTCCACATCAAGGTGGTCCGCTAGGCGAAGGCTCTATTGAAAACGGACTACTCCGTTGTCCTTGGCATGGGTGGGATTTTGATCCATGTACTGGAATGCCTCCGGGTGGTTTTGATGATGGTGTGGAAACCTTCCCAACGAAAGAAGAAGACAATGCCATTTATATAGGCATCGAAGAAGAGGACAAACATGAAGCTACGATATCTGATGTGATGGTAGAAACCATGGTAAATTGGGGTGTTACCAAAGTCTTTGGAATGGTAGGCCACTCTAATTTAGGATTTGCAGATGCTTTAAAACGTCAAGAAGAAAAAGGTAATCTTAATTTTTACGGTATTCGTCATGAAGGAGCAGCGGCGTTTGCAGCTTCTGCATATGGTAAATTAACGGGAAAACCCGCTGCTTGTTTTACCATTGCTGGGCCTGGAGCTACTAATTTATATACGGGAATGTGGGATGCTAAGGTAGACAGGGCACCATTTTTAGCATTAACCGGACAGGTGGCTACCCAAGTGGTGGGTACTGGAAATTTTCAAGAAGTAGATTTGGTACAGGCTTTTAGTGCTGTTGCAGAATTCAATCAGCGGGTACAGGGCAATAGCAAACATGCCGATTTGATGTCACTAGCCATAAAACATGCCATATTAAAACGCGATGTTTCGCATTTAACCTTTCCAGATGAAGTTCAAGAATTAAAAGCTCCTGAAAATGAGAAGGCGCAACATCCTTTAAACAGGATTACCCCTATGGAAATTGCGCCTCCCAAGGAAATGGCGGATAATGCCATAGCACTTATTAAGAAGTCGAAACGACCCCTGATCATCATGGGGCATGGGGCTCGTGCGCATAAAAAGTCCATCGTAGCTTTTGCCGAAAGTTTAAATGCAGCTGTCGTTACTACATTCAAAGGAAAAGGCTTGATTGCAGATAGTCACCCGCTTGGTTGTGGCGTACTTGGCCGTAGCGGCACGCCCATAGCTTCTTGGTTTATGAATGAGGCGGATTTGTTGATTGTATTTGGAGCTTCTTTTTCCAACCATACGGGCATCACTTATAAAAAGCCAACGATTCAGATTGATTTCGACCCTTTGGCTTTAAGTAAATTTCATGAGATAGATGTTGCGGTATGGGGTGAAATCTCCAGAACGTTAAACATTTTTACTTCTGAATTAGATGGAAAAACAGAAACTATCGACCAAAAAGAAGAGATAGCGGAACGTTGGAAAATTTGGAAAGATGAAAAGGCAAAACGTCTAACGGAAACTTCAGAAAACGGCTTGAGTTCGGTAGCTGTTTTTGAAGCGATGAACACATTAGCGCCTAAAGATGCTGTGATGTGTGTTGATGTTGGAAACAACGCCTATTCATTCGGACGTTATTTTGAGCCGGAGCAGCAAGATTTTTTAATGTCAGGGTATTTAGGGTCAATCGGGTTTGCACTTCCTGCTGCAATTGGAGCTTGGGCTGCCGTAGGTAACACACGACCAGTAGTTGCGGTAGCTGGTGATGGTGGTCTTTGTCAGTATTTGGCCGAGATAACAACCTTGGTAAAATACAAAATGCCGGTAAAATTAATCGTTTTGAATAACCATGAGCTAGGTAAAATTTCAAAAGAACAACGGGCGGGAGAATTTGACGTATGGAAAACATCGCTCTCAAATCCAAACTTTGCGGACTATGCCATTTCATGCGGTGCTTGGGGAAAAAGGGTTGAAAATGAGCATGATTTAGCAGTCGAAATGAAACGCCTTTTTGAGCAAGATGGTCCGGCTATCCTTGAAATAATGACCGATGTCAATTTAATCTAGTTAGTACACTACTGCTTCTTTAGGTGTAAATTATAACCAAAATATTGAATTATGTTTCAATCTTTTAGTATCATATTTTTAATCGCCGCACTTTTTGGTTTTATCAATTACAAGTGGCTTAAACTGCCTTCAACGATAGGATTAATGGTAATGGCGTTAGCCCTAGTGATATTGATTACCGTAACCAGGGATTTTTTGCCTGAGTTCTATACGTACTTCTGTGATTTGGTCGTCGATTCTGATTTTAAGACCTTGCTAATGGACGTTATGCTCAGCTTTCTGTTATTTGCAGGAGCCCTCCATGTAAATATTGATGATTTAGCCAAAGAACGGAAATCTGTTATTTTGTTTGCTACATTGGGTGTCTTGATTTCAACGGCGATTGTGGGTAGCATCACGTATTTTACAGCAGGTCTTTTGAATATTGAGCTTCCCCTTATACATGCGTTACTTTTTGGAGCGCTGATTTCACCAACGGATCCTATCGCAGTTATGGCTATTTTAAAAAAGGCCAATATTGGAAAAAGCCTGGGTGTAAAGATAGAAGGAGAATCACTTTTTAACGATGGCATTGGAGTGGTGGTATTTTCTGGCTTACTGATAACTGCAAAAGTGAGTGAACATTCTGATACTGACTTGGTGGCAGAAATTGGTGAGTTGTTCTTGGTTGAGGCCGTTGGCGGTATTATTTATGGTCTTTTATTGGGTTATATAGGATATTCTTGCATAAAATCGATTAGAGAAAACCCACAGTTATCAGTAATTATAAGTTTGGCAATCGTTATGGGTGGGTATGCCATTGCGTCACTTCTTCATGTTTCCGGTCCTTTGGCCATGGTAGTTGCTGGAATATTTTTAGGAAATAAAATAAACATAGCTTCGAATAAAGGCATGACCCGAAAACTGCTCAATGATATTTGGGAGATTATAGATGATGTATTCAATGGAATTTTATTTGTTTTAATAGGACTTTCGATACATCTTCTAAAGTTCGATATACACTATTTAACGCTAGGAGTAATTGCAATTGTGATTGTCCTGTTCGCCAGATTTATATCCGTACTAATGCCTTATTCTTTACTAGCACATGATGAAAGCACACCATTAAAGACCGTTGCGGTCTTGACTTGGGGAGGTCTAAGAGGTGGAATTTCAATTGCCCTAGCATTAAGTTTAACAGATGACCTTTCCTCAGAAATAGTTATTTACATAACCTTTGTTGTAGTGCTTTTTTCAATATTGGCACAAGGCTTGACCATAGGGCAATTCGCAAAAAAAATATACCGCAAGAAGACATAATCTGAATATGGAAGAATCAGAGAAAGTTATTAAAAAACAAGAAAAGGCCATTGACGATCACCTTGTCGAAGCCTTAGGAATAGATCATAATAAACTCAAAGAACTCAAAAAGAAATTATCTAAAGTAGAACCTCGTTCTGAGCGAGGGGCGGAAACACTATTTCGTTTGGTTTCAAAAAACCAATACACTTTGAATGCGATGATCGATAGAAAATCAAATATCCTGATTTCCATCAATGCCTTAATTCTATCTATAATACTAGGTACGGTAATGAGTCAGTTAGATAAGGACCCCCACTTGATTTATCCCACAATCATGATGTTGATTACCAATCTAATTTCTATCGCATATGCCGTCTTTGCAACCAGGCCTGAACTTACACACGGAGACCGTAGTGTCAAGAATTTATTGTTCTATGGTAATTTCAACGAAATGAACGAAGCCGATTATACCGAACAGCTAACCAGTTTAATGTATAAAGGGGATGAGCTGTATAGAACCATTGCAAAAGATACTTTTTACTTGGGTAAAACCATAGACAAAAAATTCAAACTACTTCGAAAATCCTTTCATGTATTTTTGATAGGAATTGTTTTGTCTGTTTTAGGGTTTATAGCGTGTCACTTGATTTTCGGTGGTTGAAACCTGAATCACAAATTAATCTTGCTTTTTTTTGGTTTAATAAACTGAAATCTCACATACAACAACATGTA
>RCND010001576.1_pt1 | contig 12947 bp, 7 predicted proteins | sample 2041351 | NCBI WGS metagenome assembly RCND01 (sample SAMN09708230, study PRJNA481090) | Marine sediment metagenome, whole genome shotgun sequencing project. | biome: marine sediment; feature: ocean; material: sediment; isolation source: Sewage treatment plant 12B marine sediment (STP12B) ...
ATCTTAAAAGAACGCCTTTTTGGACTAACAGGACCACAAGGCAACCATGGCGAGGATGTAAAGGAATTGTACTATTATTTGGAAAGTACGCCGACACATTCTTACATGAAACACTTGTACAAATACCCACAAGCTGAATTCCCGTACGCAAAACTGGTTTCCGAAAATCAAAAAAGAAACCGCAAGGAACTGGAATACGAATTATTGGACACCGGCGTATTTGAAAACAACGCCTATTTTGATGTATTTACGGAATATGCCAAAGGTGATGAAAAGGACATCCTCATAAAAATCACAATCAGCAATAGAAATTCCAAACCTGCTGAAATTCACCTACTCCCCACTGTAACCTTAAGGAACCACTGGACTTTTAAGGAAATGCCTAAAAAGCCTGTCATAAAAAAAAGCACACAAAACGGTAAAGCTTCGGCTGTTATAGAACATCCTTATGTTGGAGATTACAATCTTTATTTCCAAGAGGCAGACCAGCTTTTGTTCACGGAGAACGAAACAAACCGAGAGGCGGTATATCTTCAAAAAAATGCACATCCTTTCAAAAAAGACCTTTTTCATTCTGCAGTTTGTAATAACGATTACACGCTTGCTACGAAAAACACACAAGGCACTAAGTTTGCTCCGCTGTACCATAAAAAAATAGCAGGTGGTGCTTCCGTTTCTGTGGTACTTCGATTAAGTGACAAAACCTTAGATGCCCCCTTTGGAACAGCATTCGATACTATTTTTACAGCACGAAAAAAAGAATGTGATGCCTTTTATGAAGAAATGGTTCCAAAAGCAACCAAAGACAAAAAAGCGATTCTAAGACAGGCGATGGCAGGATTGCTTTGGACCAAGCAGTATTATAATTATGAAGTGGAAAAATGGCTAGAGGGCGATTCTAAAAATTCCCACCCTCCAAAAGAGCGCCTTTTTGGTAGGAATAATTCTTGGAAAACCTTAAGGAACCACGACATACTGTCCATGCCAGATGCTTGGGAATATCCGTGGTACGCGGCTTGGGACTCAGCCTTTCATTGCGCGTCTTTTGCCTTGATAGACCCTAGTTTTGCCAAAGAACAACTCTTATTATTTACTAAAGAGTGGTATATGGCGCCAAACGGACAGATTCCTGCTTATGAATGGAATTTTAGTGATGTAAATCCGCCCGTGCAGGCATGGTCCGCTTTACGTATTTATAAAACTGATAAAGAAAAAACGGGCACTGGTGATGTAAAGTTTCTTAAACGAATGTTTAACAAATTAGCATTAAATTTTACGTGGTGGGTAAACCAATTGGACCGTAACCAAAATAACGTTTTTCAAGGTGGATTTTTAGGCCTAGATAATATTGGAGTTTTTGATCGCAGCCATGGCATCCCAGGCAACGGTACTTTAGAACAGGTAGACGGCACGGCCTGGATGGCACTTTACTGCCTGAATATGCTAGAAATGAGTTTAGAAATCGCTAAGGTAGATGATGCCTACGAAGACATGGCGACCAAGTATTTTGGACATTTTGTCTTCATTGCAGAAGCATTGAACAAGATAGATACCGAATACGAAGGCACTTGGGATAGTGAGGAAGGCTTCTTCTATGATAGATTGGTCTTACCCGACGGACGCTCTGCACGCATAAAAATTAGATCTATAGCCGGTATGCTATCTTTGGCAGCAGTTTTGACCATAAAAAAGGAAACCTTGGAGCAATTTCCAAAGTTCAAGGCGAGTATCTTATGGTTTAAACAATACCGTATGGAGAATCTCAAATTCCCGATTATACAAGAATTTGAAGATGGCGAAGATCTCTTACTTTCTTTGGTCCCAAACGATCGTTTACAATTATTAATCAAAAGCCTACTGGACGAAAAAGAATTCTTGAGCCCGTATGGAATTCGCTCTCTATCTAAAATCCATGAAACGCCCTATCAAATACAAATCGATGGAATCGATTACTCCATTGATTATGAACCGGCAGAATCTACCGTTTCCTTGTTCGGAGGCAACTCTAACTGGCGTGGCCCTGTATGGATGCCTATGAATTATCTCTTTATTCAATCCTTACGCGAATACCATAGTTTCTGCGGTAAGGATATGCAATTTGAATACCCTACGGGTAGTGGGATTAAGATGGACTTAAATCAAATCAGCAATGAAATAAGTAAACGACTCATCAAAATCTTTGAAAAGGATACCGATGAGAAACGCCCCTTTAACCTGTTACACGACAAACACTATACAAATACCCATTTTAAAGATTTGGTTTTGTTCTACGAGTATTTTCATGGGGAAAACGGTCGGGGATTAGGAGCTTCGCACCAAACCGGATGGACGGCACTTGTCGCTAATTTAATTCAGGAATTGGAAACCTAGCGGTTAGTGTTATATGCTCTTTGCTTTGTGCCATTGACTAATACTTATATCGTGTTTCGCCATTCGCTATGCGTATTCATCCATTAGGTCAACTACTGTATAATTCTCAAATTAAAAACCAGGTAAAGGTTAGCCATCGTAACCCAAACCATATTTTTCGGTAGGATATAAAACACCTTGCTTTAGGATAAAAACATCCTTGTAAGGATCATCTAAGAGTTCCAGGTGCCCGTCTAAATCGGCGTATAGGATATTGGGACGCGATAGGGCAAAATGTAAGCCTGCCGCTATTCCTAGACCGCACTCGTCTATACAGCCCACCATAACCTCCAATTTGGCAGACTTGGCTACGGAATTTATATGCGTACCTACCATTATGCCACCCACTTTTTGGAGCTTTATGTTGACCATGTTTACGCGTTCATTTTGAGCGAGACGAAATGCATCGGCGAGGGTTTTTAAACTTTCATCCGCCATCACGGGGATGGTTGTTTTATCTGTCACTTCGCCTAAACGTTCCTCCGATTCTATTTTTGTTGGCTGTTCAAATATTTCGATACCCACAGCCGCAGTTTTTGCTTCAAACTCAAGAGACTCTGCCACGGTATATCCTTGGTTACCATCAAATCGCCAAGTAACTTTAGGAAAAGTTTTATGGAGCTTTGTCATTTTTTCAACATCTTCGGCCACACTACTCCCACCCTTAATTTTAAGGATAGAAAAACCTTGGGCCACATATTCTTTGGCATGCTTCAATGTCTCTTCTATGGAAAGAATACCAACAGTAATACTGGTAGGAATTGAATTCCGATATCCTCCCAAAAACTTATAGAGCGGTACTTCTGCTTTTTTTGAAATCAGGTCAAAAAGTGCTAAATCTACCATAGCCAGAGAAGATGCTCTTTTTCCTAGAATCTCCTTCAGTTCCAATAACAAAAGGGCATAAGTAAAAGGGTCTTTACCTATTAAATAATGGGTGATTTCATTTTTTATGGCCAGTTCTACCTCGTCAGGTGTTTCTCCGGTAACCACCTTGTCCGGTGCCGCACAACCATAGCCTACCCATGTACCATCGGTCTCTATTTTAAGAATAAAATTACTTGTTCTATCAATCGTTTCGTAAGCAATGGTATAGGGTACCGCTAATTTTAAGTCGATACGTTCGTAGGATACTTTCGTTATTCTCATTATAATTTTTCCATCAAAAGGTTTACTAAATCAGCTGCGCCATATTCCAAAACATCAAAGGCCGGCAATTTGGTTTCCAAAGTAATTTTTTTACAGGCATCGGGAATTTCATCTTTGGTCATCCCTTCATGGTTTACCGTTATCGCTAGGACCTCCTTACCGGAAATTACCTGAATGGCGTTGATTTGGTCCTTTAGCGAATGCATTTTATAGCCTGGAAAGCCGTCATATTCCACACGGGTGGGTGCATGCTGTAAAATCACATAATCAGGTCTACCAGCGGCTAAAATCTCAAATCCACCGGGATAGGCGGGATTCATTAAGCTTCCTTGCCCTTCGATTACAATAACATCGGGATTTTCATTGGTATAGGCACTAACTACGGCGTGCTCTATCTCTCCAGAAACAAAATCGTTGATACAGCTATCCATGACCATACTATATTTAGCACCCTGCATCCATGCAGTTTGTCCTGTCCCAATCATTTCAGCCTTTTTGCCTGCCGCCCTAAAGGCATGAACCAATAACCAAGCGGTAGTACGTTTTCCTAAGGCGGAATCGGTTCCCAATATGGCCAATTTCAAGCAGTTGACCTTTTCTATATCCCCTGTAAAAAAATGTAACTTAGCCCTATCTGGCGTTTTTCTAATATCGCGTACCTGACATTTATTTTTATTAGCGACAACCATTAAATCGGCATCGTTAGTTAAAAAATCATGGAGACCGCTATCCACGTTCCATCCCTTTTCTAAGGCTTTTCTAATGGTGCCCTTTGCCTCCTTAGGCAAACGACCGCCATCCGGTGCCAAACCAATAACCATATAACTTGGTGTATTATTTGCGGCTGCCAATTCCGTTACTGCCGTATCAAAATCCTTGAAAACTGGAATTCCGTTAGATTTACCATCCAAGACCGTTCCTGCATCCTGACCCTTATATTTAGCATCCAATACCCCAACTACTTCATACCGTTCCGTAAACCGAACAAGACCATGTGCCGTTTTTCCGTTTGGTGTATTAAAAGCACCTTCACAATACACCAAGGCCTTACCATCAATTACTTTTTTCATGTTGTATTTTTTAATGTTTTGCTGTGAGTACCGCTACAAAACGGTCGGGCTCCAGGTTTAATTTTTCATCCAATTCCAATAAGCCTATCAATCCTGCAGTCGAGGCAGGTAAAATTTTAAATCCTTCTTTTTTTGCCAAGAGGGCTGTCATTTCCCGCAGTTTCTTATCACTAATATTAAAGGCACTTCCGTCAGATTCCCGCAAGGCGAACAATGCTTCCTCCCCATCAAAACTATGCCAATTGATAAGGGGTTCATTGAACTTTGTTTCTTTAATACGTTCAGGATTCAAATCTTTACAATGGTCTAATCCTTGTAAAAAAGATTGTACAATAGGATTTTTAAAGGAAGAGGAGGCCGCAATCATTTTTGGTACTCTAGAGGTCTTTCCTCTTTTGTACAAGCTCACAAATCCCCTATATATCCCAGCAAAAAGAGTTCCATTGGATACCGGCACGGCACAATATTTTGGAGCATCTCCCAAATCCTCAAAAATCTCCTGTGCTATTTGTGCGTAGGCCGATATTTGCAAAGGCGTATTGGCGCCGCCAGGATTGGCATCATACCATCCATTCTCGATTGCATATGCAGTGCTAGCCATTACCACATCCTCATAACTACCCGGCAAACGAATTATGTCCGCATTTAATTTTTCCATTTCCTGAACTCTATCCGTATGGTAAGATTCAGGGATATATACTTTACATTCAATACCTGCTAAATCTGCCGCTAAGGCCATAGCTACGCCATAATTACCGCAAGTAGCAAGCGACACTACCTTATATTCCCTGCGTAATGCATCGTATACTTGTGCAAAAGCAATCCGGTCCTTTTGGGTGCCGGTAGGGTTATCGCCTTCATACTTAATATATAGTTGTCTAAGGTCAAATTCACGTTCTAATGTTTTTGCTCTACTGAGTCCTGTATCGCCAACTTCTAAGCTTATAATATCCTCATAGCTTTCTAATCTATCCACTAAGGATTTAGAGCAATCCTTCACCAATATACTAAGCTTCCTCGCCTCTGAAGAAACTTTATTTTCCGCGGTTCTAACGCCGTCCTTAAGATTCATTTTTCATTGTTATATTCTTTTATTAAGATACATTAAATTAGATTGGTTAATACTATCATTAGTTTAGTTTTATTTCTTAAAAAAAGCATGCATAAGTACATTTTTTAAATCTACTATCTTGAATTTTAACAATTAATTTTTACAGAAAAGATTAGCTATACTGTTTCTGTTAGGTTTGTCGATAATCTATATCTCTAAAAATTTAACACACTACCAAACAGTCCTTTATCTACATTTGACTACATTTTATAAACCATAAATAATTAATGAAATCAAACTTTTTATTTTTTGCTTTTACGCTTTTATCGGCAATCACTTTAGTTGGGCAGCAAGAGCTTCCTATACGGATAGATAATGCCAAGATTAAACCACTACGAAAATTAGTAGACAGCTCGTTACAAGCGAATCTTGAACGTGAAATTGCGTCCCATTCGGATTGGAACCGACTTATTTCCCAAAAGAAAATGGCGGTAGGCATTGTAGATTTAAGTAACCCTGAAGAAGTACGATTCGCTAGTGTGAATGGCAACCATATGATGTATGCAGCAAGCTTGCCTAAAATAGCCATTCTACTTACCGCTATGGATGCCATTGAAAAAGGTGAATTAAAGGAAACTTCCGAGGTTAAAAAAGATATGCGCTTGATGATTAGCAAATCAAATAACGCTGCTTCTACACGTATGATAGACCGGGTAGGTTATGAGCGATTGGAAGCTGTAATGACAGACCCTAAATATGAATTTTACGATGAGGATAACGGCGGTGGTCTTTGGGTAGGCAAACGTTATGGCGGTGGTGGTGATACTAACCGTGAACCACTGAAAAATTTAAGTCATGCTGCAACGGTTGCTCAAGTATGTAGGTACTATTATTTATTGGCACATGGAAAATTGGTCAATGAAAAACGATCCAAACAAATGTTGGATATTATGGAAGACCCAGCGTTACATCATAAATTCGTAAATACATTGGACCAGATTGCACCCAATGCACGATTATTCCGTAAATCCGGCTCCTGGAGAACCTACCATTCCGATTCTATTTTGGTATGGGGCGAAAATCCAAATCGTAGGTATATTCTAGTGGCTTTGGTAGACGACGCTAACGGAGAACAGATAATTAGAAGTTTAGTAAAACCTGTGGAGAAAGCCTTAAAAAAGCCTGTACTTTAGTAGCTGAAAATTCTAATGTTACCAAAGGCGAATGATTAAACGTTTCATTAAAAATATATTTGATATACGGGAGGGTGAATTCAAAGTATCCCTTTGGATGCTCTCCTATATATTTTTGACCATTGCCGTATTATTAATCATTAAACCTACAGTCAACGCCCTGTTTCTTTCAGAACTAGGTGTAGGGCAATTGCCATTTGCATTTTTACTGGTAGCCGTTACCGCCGTCATAAGCTCCTTCTTTTATTCCAAAGCCGTTGCAAAATACGCGCTGAATAAAATCATAGAAACCACATTAATAGCTTCTTTGTTTATATTAATATGCTTGGGTGTGCTCTTAAATCTAGGCATTAGCACTATTTTTTTACTTTACTTTTTTTATGTCTGGGTGGCTATTTATGCCGTACTTTCCGCCTCACAGTTTTGGGTATTGGCCAACTTGGTCTATAATGTAAGAGAGGCAAAACGCCTCTTCGGATTCATAGGTTCCGGAGCTATCATGGGGGGTATCCTAGGTGGGTATATCACTTCTATTCTCGCCCCTTTTATCGGCAATGAAAATCTAATGTTCGTGGCCGCTTTTTTATTAGTTTTCTGTATTCCGTTATTACGAAATATTTGGCGTGCCAAAGTAAACATATCCGGAGCTACAAAAGAAAAGAAAAGAGCCAATCTAATCAGTGAACGTCCACTGCAGCTCATATTAAAATCAAAACACCTTAGTTATATTGCTTGTATTGTTGCCGTAAGCGTTTTGGTTGCCAAACTGGTAGATTATTTATTTAGCGACTTTGCGTCTGCCTCTTTTACAGATGCCGATGAACTTACCGCATTTTTCGCATTTTGGTTCTCTACTTTCAATTTACTCTCATTGGTAATGCAACTGTTTTTTACACACCGTATCGTGGGAATTTGGGGTGTGGGTTTCTCGTTATTATTACTCCCCATCGGAATCTTTGGTGGCAGTATTTTCTTTCTACTCCTTCCTGAGCTTTCTGCAGTTGTTGTCATTAAGGCCATGGACGGTATCCTAAAACAATCGGTTCATAAAAGTGCATCTGAACTCTTGGCCTTACCCCTACCGTTTGACTTAAAGAATAAAACCAAATCTTTTATAGATGTGGTTGTGGACAGTATTGCTACAGGTATTGCAGGTTGTTTATTGATATTTGTGATTCGTGGCTTGGAGCTTCCCTCCTTTTACATTGGTGTTCTCATACTTTTATTGGTCTGCTTGTGGCTGTTCTTTATACTAAAGGTGCGTCAAGAATATTATAAAACGTTCCGAGCGAATTTAGAAGTGCTCACGGACAAGAAAATTAGTGGTAGGAAAATAGCCGAAAAACCAATTTCTGTAGTTGAAGGGATGAAAGAAGTATTTCAAAGCGGAACAGAGATGCAAATTCTTTTTATGTTGGGTAAATTGATGGAAATTAATGACAAACGTTTTGAGGAAGATGTAGAACGATTGCTAGAACATGATTCTATTAAGGTGAAAACTGCTGCCATACAAAACCTATATTTCTTAAATAGTAAGACGATGTCAGCGAAGGTTGGCGACCTCTTAAAGATTGACGACACCGCACTTACCGTAGCGACATTAGCCTATGTCCTTCATTTTTCTGAAAATGATAGCAGTTTTGTGTATGACCACTATTTAAATAATGATAATACCCGTATCGCTAATGCTGCATTATACTGTTTAGCACGGGAAGCACGTGCGAATCCTATACTTCAAAAAAAATATACCATTACAGCACGGATATCAGAAAAAGTAGCACTTTTAGCCAAATCTGATGTACCGCCTAGTGAGATCACCACGCTTCTGGAAACCATTGGAGTGGCGAATCTTCCAAATTTCTATCCAGTGCTCGCTCACTATGTCAAGAGCGAAAATGAGCAACTGGTTAGCACTTCTTTGATAGCAATGGGCCAAACAATGCACCTGCCCTTTCTAAAAAGTATCCTCCCCTTCTTAGGGAATAAAAGTCAACGAAAAACTACCATCCAAGCTTTACAGGGCTTTGGGTTGGAGGCTATTCCATTATTATTGGAAACTATACAAAAAAGAAAACAGCACATGCCGGTGCTGCGCTTTATACCCATGGCCATACAATCTTTCAACTCTCAAGTATCGGTAAAGAATCTATTACTGTTGCTAAAGGACCCCGATGTCACAATCCGCTTGGAGGTTATTCGTTCATTAAGTGCGATACGAAGTTCACGTCCAGAGCTTAAATTTGACCGGTATAAAGTAGTTTCAGGGATTTATGAGGAATGCAAATTACACCACCAGACCTTGGCGGCCATGCATACCCAGATTATCATATCCTACCGAAATCGAAAAAAATCGAAAAAGGAAATTAGCGATGCGGAGCGCGAAGCACGTACGAGTCTGCTAGAATTACTGGAACGCAGATTGGACGCAGGTCTAGAACGTATTTTTAAACTATTGGGATTGCGCTATCAGCAGAAAGATGTTGACATAGCCTATGAAGGCCTCTTGAGTGACAAACAAGAAGCCCAGACCAATGCGATAGAGTTTTTGGATAATCTCCTAACGGGCGACTTAAAACGTAAACTACTGCCTATTATAGAGGATTCTGCTTTGGATGTATCCTCAGAAGTGGAGCTACAAAAGATAAAACATAAAATTCCTAGCGAAATAGAGTGCTTTCAGCTCCTATTACAAGAAAATGACCTCAAAGTTAAACTGGCGGTATTATACTTAATCAAGCAACAGAAAGAGGTAAAATACCTACCTATAATAGAACCCTATTTGAACAGTGAGGATTTGAAATTACGCACCTTTGCAAGGGAGGCCGTTACTGCTTTAAAGAATGTTTAAAATCCCAGAAGTATGTTCCAAAACGGACGGTACTAGATTACTCACAACGATGGAGCTATGATCATTACGGGAGTAAACTGGGGTTTGCTTTCCACTAAGCAGATAGTGAAAAGTTTTTGGTTTGATTAATTCCTTTTATCCTAAGCAAGCCAGAGGCATCGGGGCCAACAATTTTGAGACTTCATAAATAGTCACAGACCTCTCGATTTAGCCCTAATATCCCCATTACTTTTACGTATTATCAGCAATAATACTTTCTTTTTCCCACTTCTTGATAATCACAAACCATAGAATTACGGAAACACCTAAAACTATCAGTTTTTCAGTTCCGTCAATTCCATTTTTTATTAAGGCATTGAACATCATTATTTGAATAATTAGATGAAAACATGCACAAGCCAAGACAGATTTTGTTGATGCAGCTACTTGTCCAATCCCCCAGCTCCCAAAAATCATCATTGCCAAGAAAAATAAATTATCTCCAATAGTGGCTTCTGTCAAAAAAGTCAGATGCCACAAATACCATAAAAAACCAATTGCAAGATATTGTTGCCAAGGTTTTAATATTTTCAATTCTTCGTGTAGGTAACCTCTCCAACCATATTCTTCCATTACGCAATAGAGTAGAGTCCCTATTATCGCTATGAATCCATAAAGATGTGAGTCTAGTTCATATCTGTTTTTTACTCCAATTACTGTTAAAATGATTATTGGAATAAGTGCCATACTAAGGCTCTTTGATTTTGATGTACCAAAAAGTGTCATTTGCGTTTTCCGCTTCTTTCTCAATAACCAAATAGCTAATAATGCTCCAATTATGACTCCGCTACCTTCAAGAAGAACGGTAATTAAGATGAAAATCCAATTGGGTAATTGTTCCAACTCCGACTTGATTTCGAAGATGTTAAATCGGAAAATATTGGATATTGCCGTAGCAATAATGAAGAATATCACTATTCTTTTCCAACTTATTATAATGTGCTCTTTCAAGGTTCTGTAGTATGTTCGTTTATCGTACCTAATTATAGCTAACCATTTAGCTAGGCGCAGTGCGGTTAAAAGGAAATTTTTAGTTTCCGTTTGCGCATGAAGCTAACTCTTATTGTTTTGCTTTTTCTTTTTTAGTCCCAAGCCAAAAAATAAGAGTTAGCAACTTTATAAATATACAAGACCTTGGCGTAATGCCCGAGGTCCGCATTAATTATAGGATTTATTGCCAACAGTTTTTTTTCCGTTCAGTTTTCTAATCCAAAAGGTTATAAAAAGTCCACCAACTATTCCAGGAATAAACCACCCATAGAAACTTGGAAAAAATTCATTAACAACAACAAAAGCGGTGGTTGCAGAAATATAAGCTCCAATCATTTTTCCTAAATGTAATTTCAACCACCTATTTTTTAATCTTTCGGGTTTCTTATATAAAATCAAATCTCGAACAGAGAATATAATCCCAATGACCGCGAATACGGCCAGTACACTGTTTATTTGTTTTGACAATAGAATTGGTAGAAAAACCATCAAGATTCCGGCAATAATCATGAGTTTTGCAATCCATTTGTCCGTTTTTAGATTAGGGTTTTTGCGTTTAAATCTTAATGCGCGTTTTCCAGTTAGAATAAAGTATAAGCTAAAAATACCGACTGCAAATAAAAATGGACTTTCATGATTTGGTAAAAATGCAACTATCATTGCTATAAGCGCTGAAATTAGCATGGAGTAATAAAATACGAGTCCAGATTTTTTATGAAGTTCAAGTCCCTTTTTCGCAATCATAGAAACAAGTCCTGCGAGAAGAGCAATTCCTCCAAATCCTGCGTGAATGTAAATAAGAATTTTAATCGTTTGTTCCATGTTGTTTTGGTCGGTTTAACAATTCTAAATTCCGACTATTTTTGGAAGACAAACATTTTTAGTTTCTGAATTGTTGAATATTTAAGATAGACTGTCAAAATTGTTACTAACGGTCTCGGCTATACCTAGTGCGGGATTTCAAGGCACTTCACTTTCTGTTTATCTAAATGTTTATTTATTGTAGTTACTTTCATATCAGCACTTTTTCTCGCATTACGTACAGCCAATATTGTAGCGAGTTATTTTTCATTTTTCAATTGTTCTAGAATATATTTTAGAGGTGCATTTTCTCCATTTATATACTCTTCAAAGGTTGGTATTACTTCATAGTGAGGTATAACGCCTCTTCCGAAAGGTAATCGAGGTTTCACATTCATAACAAACTGTAATGCTGGTATAGATATCTTAATCTTTGAATTCGGTAAAACTAATTCCTTACCATAACCGCTGGTATTTCCTAAATAGCCACCACCTGTTTCTAGTCCAACAAAATTTGCTAAATCTTGGGAATACATCATATTGCTAAATTCACTACCTCCAGAATAAGTAACGGGACTTATGAGAACGTATGTTTTACCAAGAAATTTATAGTCTGGCTCTTTTTTATAAGCCATTAGTCCTTTGCCGATGGATTCTCTTCTTTCTAAAGAACCATCTTTCATTTTTTTGTTGATAAAGAGTCTTTCAAAAAAGCCGAATGCCTTTAGTGTAATTGGGTTGTCTATTCCATTATCTAAGATTGCTTTTTGAGTCTTTACTCTCACCTTTTTGTACTTCTGATAGTTTTCTCCGAAGTAGGAATACACTAATCCTTCATTTCCCTCAGACCCTCCGTTATTTTTGCTTACATCTATAACAAGTGTTTGAATATTATTTTCTTGGATGGATTTAAAACTATTCTTCAGGAAGACACTCAACTTCTTTTCTTCTGAATATTTTCTTATATCAACTTTGTCAAATGTATGTATACCTATGTAAGCAATAGAATCATTAAGTTTTTTATACTCTAAAACCTTTTTTATGTTGGGACTTTTTACCTCTTTGACTCTTGATTTTAGATTCTGTTTAATCGCTTTTGTTTTTAGTGATTTAATTATAACAGGCTCCTTAATTCCTTTTAACTTAATTTCAAACTGTTCAATTTGCCCATAGTAGTAGAAGAAATAGGTTGAAAAGTTAAACCCTTCCAAATCACTATATTTAACTGTCTTAATAAATCCATCGGAAGCAAAGAGATTTCCAATTTTGCCAACTATGCTCGTTGGTATTTCCCCATTAATGGATTCAATTTGTTTTCCTTCGAGAACAAAGTCTTGAAAGTCAGAGCCGTTTTTAACGCAGTAGAGTTCTTCGCCAAGGAATACCACTGTTAAAGG
>RCND010001577.1_pt1 | contig 12941 bp, 13 predicted proteins | sample 2041351 | NCBI WGS metagenome assembly RCND01 (sample SAMN09708230, study PRJNA481090) | Marine sediment metagenome, whole genome shotgun sequencing project. | biome: marine sediment; feature: ocean; material: sediment; isolation source: Sewage treatment plant 12B marine sediment (STP12B) ...
TTTTCAAGGGACACAAAACTCTCCTTTGCTTAGTATTTATAGGTATTTCCAAGGATTAAAAAAAATAAAAATATTTTGTTTTATATAAAAAATTAAATATCTTTTCAGTGCATTCATTAACTAACAAATTATAAAGGAAGAAATATGGCAAAAGCAAAAAGAAAACCAGCTGCTAAAAAGAAAGCTGCAGCAAAAAGAAAACCAGCTGCTAAAAAAGCTGCTCCAAAGAAAGCCGCAGCAAAAAGAAAACCAGCTGCTAAAAAAGCTGTAGCAAAAAGAAAACCAGCTGCTAAAAAAGCTGCTCCAAAGAAAGCCGCGGCGAAAAGAAAACCAGCTGTTAAAAAAGTTGCTCCTAAAAAAGCAGTAGCTCCAAAAAAACCTGCAGTTCCAAAAGGACCATACACAAAGGGTGATATCGTTGATCACTTAGCATTTAGTTTAGATATAACTAAGAAAAAAGCTAATGACTTCTTAAACGAACTCAATACATTAGTTGCTAAAAATGCTAAAAAAACATTTACTGTTCCTGGTTTAGGTAAATTCCTCACAGCTAGAACTAAGAAAAGAAATGGTAGAAATCCATCTACAGGTCAAGCTATTGTTATTCCAGCAAAGAATAAAGTTAAATTCAGAGTTGGTAAAGCTTTGCAAGATTCAGTCTTTGGAAAATAATTTTTCCATTTGAATGAGTTTCATAAAGTCCGGTGAATTCCGGACTTTTTATTTTTAAACTAGTTGGTTTTCTTTTTCCTCTGCGGAGTATTATCTGCTGCAATTTTGTTAATCGTATCTAACAGAGACGTATATAAATCTTTAGTGACATTGGTCAATATAATGGTAAGTAATTTATTGTAATCTTTAATATGAGGACTGATGCCAAGTTTAATTTCATCCGTTTTTATATAAAGGGGCATATAAGCTCTACCAGAAAAAATTCCACCCGTTATTTCTTTAATATTTGAATGATATATTTCAACTTTTCTATTCTTTACAACAAAGTCTGAACAGATCATTTTTTCATTATCAATCTCTATTTTAAACGGAAAAGATTTGTACATTCTAAAATAAAACCGGTTAAGGACATAAAGCATAATCAGAGTAATAATTAATGGGAATATAAATCTCCAATCTGTAATCATTGCCAAACCTGAAGCAATTAAATAAAATAGAAGAATAAAATTTGCAGGTATATTAGCGTATCGGTAAATAAGTCGTGGAAAAAAAGAGTATTTAAATGTTTTCATATTTACCTAATAAATGAATTTACAAAATCAATTGAACGGTATTTTATATATTTGCAGATTAAAATTATTAAAAGATTCTCACATTAGTTGATTTTATTATGGAAGCTGTACAGAAAGAATATGATGTTATTATAATTGGTGCAGGTCCAATTGGGCTTGCCTCTGCTATTGAGGCCGAAAAGAACGGAATGAATTATTTGGTTATTGAGAAAGGATGTCTTGTAAATTCAATTTATAACTATCCGACAAACATGACTTTCTTCTCCACTTCAGAGCGGTTAGAAATTGGTGATGTGCCATTTATTTCGCATGGAGTTAAACCAACCAGAACAGAAGCACTAGAATATTACAGAAGAGTAAAGGATTCGTGGAAGTTGAATGTTAACACTTATGAGAAAGTTACCAAGGTCAAAATAGATAGCGGTTCTTTCAATATTCAAAGTGACAAAGGGAATTATAAGTCTGCGTATCTAATAGTTGCAACCGGATTTTTTGATTATCCAAATTTGATGAATATTCCTGGTGAAAATTTAGATAAAGTAAAACATTATTATATAGAACCTCATCCTTATGCCTATCAAGATATAGTTGTAATTGGCGGAGGCAATTCAGCAGTTGATGTTGCATTGGAAACCTACCGTCGGGGAGCAAATGTAACCTTGGTGGTCAGAGGTGGTGAACTTGAAGATAATGTTAAATATTGGGTAAGACCCGATATTGAAAATAGAATTAGTGAAGGTGAGATTAAGGCGTATTTTTATTCAAGCGTGCAAGAGATAAAAGAAAATAATGTAATAATTAAAAGTTCAAACGGTAAAGTTGAGATTAAAAATGATTTTGTGTTGGCAATGACCGGTTATCAACCGGATTTCAATTTCCTTAAACAAATGGGGATAGATTTAGGAGAAGATGATAAACAGATTCCAGCCTTCCATCCTGAAAATTATGAGACAAATATCAATAAATTGTTTTTAGCCGGTGTAGTTTGTGGTGGAATGCAAACCGGTAAATGGTTCATTGAAAATTCAAGAGAGCACGCCCCAAAAATATTTGAACGAATTAGAGAATATCAAAATAGCTAGTTCAGCAGCAGCATTTTTTTAGTTTCAGTCAAATTATTTATGCTGAGCTTATAAAAATATACGCCACTAGACAGCTTTTGGTTAAGTTTTTCAGCATTAAATTCTACTTGATAATTACCAGACTTCTGTTCTTGGTTTACAAGGGTTGTTATTTCTTTCCCTAAAATATCGAATATCTTCAATTTTATATAATGCAAACCATCGTTGCCTATATTGCCCGGTATGCTGTAACTAATAATTGTCGAGGGATTAAAGGGATTAGGATAATTTTGGTCGAGCTTAAATAAATTTGGCGTAGAGGAGCTAACTGAGTTAACATTATCATCAATAAATTTAAAAATCGAACCCGAATTATAATCAGCTAAATAAAGATCGCTATTCTGATCAACACCAAAAGTTGATATTCTTGCATTAAAATTTCTAATAAAAGTATTAGTGCTATCATTTGGGTCTAGAGCCCAAATATTACCACTAACAAAATCACCGTAAACATATTTGTTCAGTAATTCAGGGGCGCTTGCTCCACTATAAATATATCCACCGGTTATTGAATATCCGCCATTAGAATTATGTCCATATTCCCAAACCGGCAATTCTAAACCTTCTTGGCTGCAATTAGTTGATGGAATGTAACAATGAAATCCCTCCATAATTTTCCAACCATAATTACCTCCGTTTTCAATAATGCTAATTTCCTCCCATGAACCTTGCCCAACATCAGCAGCCCAAAGTCTACCGATATCATCAAAACTGAAACGCCAGACATTTCTTAAGCCATAAGCATATATTTCTTCGGCAAAATTTAGATTATTCCCTTTGAATGGGTTATCATTTGGTATGCTATATTTTTTATCAGCATCTTGGTTATCCACATCAATTCTAAGAATTTTACCTAGAAGTGAACTAAGATTTTGTGCACGATTTTCAGGGTCACCCCCAGAACCACCGTCTCCCAAACTTGTATATAGATATCCATCCGGTCCAAATGAAATCTGACCTCCATTATGATTTGAATAAGGCTGATCAACTTCTAAAAGTATAACTTCACTGTTTGGATCAGCTAAATTATGATCTGCTGAAACTGAAAAACGGGAAATTATTGTTCGTCGAGGATTAGTTCTAGTATAGTTTAGAAAGAAGTAACCGTTACTTACGAAATTTGGATGAAAGGCTAAACCTACTAAACCTTGTTCACCACCGAATAATAGACTATCTCTAATATCTAAGAATGTCGAGGAAGTATTGATGTCAGAATTATTTTCAAGAACGTGTATCACTCCTTCTTGGGAAACAACGAAGAGCCGATTTGTATTATCTTTTGGGAATTGGATATCCACAGGACTTGAAAAAGATAGGTTTGGGAAGGCTCTAACAATATTTGTTTGAGCTTTTATTATTCCTAAGAAAGGAGAAGTAAAACTTATAATTAAAACTAGCAGTATCAATAGATGGTTTTCTATAAAAAATATATTTGATCGTTTCATTTTTACATTTATTTTAATTAACAAAATTTTTAAATTAAAAAAGATAATTTATCCAATATATAAGAATTTAGTAAAAATAAAAGAGGTAAAAGTGTACAATTATAATAAAGGAATTGTAATCATATTAACATCAGTAATGTTTTTCTCATTGGCGATATCTGTAATTGGTCAGGATACAAAAAAATACGATAATTTTTCATTATACGATTTTAATAAAAAACTATATTCATTTGAAGATTTTGCAAATAAAAATGGAATAGTTGTTTTATTTGTAGCAACTCAATGCCCTGTATCTAATGCTTATAATAGTAGAATGGCAGAATTATATAATCATTTTAAAGATGATTTTTCCTTTGTAGGAATTAACTCCAATAAACAGGAGGATATTGAAGAAATTAAAACTCATGCTAATGAAAATAATCTGGACTTCGTAATTCTTAAAGATAGCAACAATGTAATTGCAGATAATTTTGAAGCAAGCTTTACTCCTGAAATTTATATACTCAATAACAATTTCGAGCAGCTTTATCATGGAAGAATTGACGATTCAAGAAAAGAAGAAAATGTTGAAGTAGAAGATTTGAAAAAAGCGCTAATGGAAATTAAGGATGGAAAAGAAGTATTAGTAAAAGAAACTAAGGCTTTTGGCTGCAGTATTAAAAGGGTTAATAAATAAATTGAAAAAGTATTTCTTATTATTTCTGCTAAGTAGTTTGCTCACGTATGGACAAACAGATAAATCTATTGAGATTAAATCTATTACTGAAAGTGAATTAAATGACTTAATCGAAAATAGAGAAGGGAAGTTTCTACTTATTAATATTTGGGCTACTTGGTGTATTCCATGCAGAGAAGAATTCCCTGACTTAGTTAAGCTTTCAAATAATTATAAAAATGTGTTAGATGTGGTTGCAATAAGTGTTGATTTCGCTGAGGATATTGAATCAAAAGCAAAACCATTTTTAATTGAAAATAAGGTAGAATTTCCTGTTTATTTAAGTGGTTTTAAGAACGATGAGCAATTGATAAACTATTTTAGTAAAAATTGGAATGGAGCAATACCGGCTACATTTATTTACGATAAAGAAGGAAGACAAGTGAAATTTTTAGAAGGGAAGCATTCATTTGAAAGCTTCTCTTCCTTATTAAATAATTTAATTAACTAAATACTAATTCCACCCATTTTAAGAAGTTCATTAAACTCTTTTTTGTTTACCGGCATTACCGATAAACGATTACCTCTCTGTACTAATTTCATTTCTTTCAATTTTGAATTTTCTTTAATTTCAGTAAGAGTTACTTGAGTCTTAAACTTTTTTGTCAATTTTATGTCTACCATAATCCATGTTGGGGCAACTTTCTTACTTTTAGGATCAAAATGTTTATCATCTGGATCAAAAGCAGTAAAATCGGGATATCCCTCTTTCACAACTTGACAAACACCAACCACAGCATTTGGTTCTGCATTACTGTGGTAGAATAAAACATAATCGCCCTTTTTCATATCATCACGCATAAAATTTCTTGCTTGATAATTTCGAACCCCATCCCAGAAAGTAGTTTTGTTTTTACTTTTTGCCAAATCATCAATTGAAAAAACTGACGGTTCTGATTTAACCAGCCAATATTTTGTTGCCATTTTACTTCCTTGTTTATTAAAATTTATTCATAACAGAAATATAAATTATCCTAAATATTTTTTATACCACTTTTTTCTAAGTTCATCAACTTCTGCTTTATGATCTCTCAAAAAGTGATCTCCATTCTCAAGTAAAACTAATTTGTGCTCAATATTATTCTCTAAAAATTTATAAGATAAATCTAATGAATGATGAGCTGGAATTCTTTCATCCTTTGTTCCATGAATTAGTAATGTTGGTGTATTCTTTGAATACATGTCTAAATGGTTAAGAATTGTTCTTTGCCTGCAAAAATTCTCATCCAACTTCTGACGATTAAGATCAAATAACTTTTTCATAAAACTACTTTCATCAATTGTACATTTAACATTAGAAATTCCTCCCGTAACAATTGCAACTTTGAATTTATGGATTTTTGTTAAAGTTAAATAAGTCATCATTCCGCCTCGGCTCCAACCTTCAATTCCCCAGCTATTTGTGTCGGCAAATTCCAATTCATCGGCCAAAGGCATTAAATTCTCTATATCGTTTAAATCTTGGCCTCCGAATTCATCCTTGCCTTCACCACCAACATTCCCTCTGTACTGACTTTCGAAAACAACATAACCCCAACTGGCTAATTGTCCTAAAATACCTTGTGCATAAAAATCATCGAGTGCTCCTGCATTTTTAAATCCACCTCTGCACCAAATTACACAAGGATATTTTTTACTTATATCTTTTGGATGCGCTAAATAACCTTTTACTTTTAAGTTATCAGATTTATAAGTCATTCGTTCAACAATCACATCATCAACGGATGATTCACCCCAACCGCTCTTTAGTATTTTCTTCTGAATTTCAGTAAGATCTACGCCATTTCTTTCAAGGATCATTTTATCACATCAATTTTTGTTTCAAATTAACTAAATTAACAACATCAAAATAATATTTTCAAAAAATAATTATACTAAAATGGCAAAGCAGAAGAACAAAAAGAAGCAAAACAAAAGTAGGCTATTCCAAATTGTAGTTATTGTAATAGTTGTGGCGTTTATAATTTTACTTTTATCAAATCTATTCAGTAATTCCAAACAAGTACCCACCAAAAAGAATGTAGTTGATCAAGCTGATCTTTATAAATTTAAGAAACAAGGTGAGTTAACATTCCAAACAAGCGAAGGCAATTACATTTCACGAATTGATATTGAATTTGCCGATAATGCTGTAAAGCGGTCTGATGGACTAATGCTAAGAACTGAGATGGGAGAAAACCAAGGTATGTTATTTATTTTTCCATCAGAAGAAATGCAATCATTTTGGATGAAGAATACAATCATATCTTTGGATATGCTTTTTATAAACTCAGATTTAGAAATTGTGACTATACACAAAAATACAGAGCCCTTTGCAACAACTTCTTATCCCTCAACAAAACCGTCGCAATATGTATTAGAAACCCTTGCTGGTTATACAGATAAGTACAAAGTAAATGTTGGCAACAAAGTAATATTCAGAAAAACGAATTAAAAATATCAAATGATCTTAACTAAGAGCAATCTTGATCAGATAAATTTTGAGTCGTTTCTCAAAAAAAAAATATTATCTGAAAATCCTGAAAAAATATTACTCGTAGTCCCTACCAATAGACGATTGAGAGATTTAAAGAAAAAGATCATTAATCATTTTATTGATCGTCCTGTATCAAAAATTTATATTGAGACCCTCACTACTTTATCAAACAAGCTGCTAAAAGAGAAACAAAGTTTTACGTTGTTAAGTGAAGCGGCCGCAACTGTTTTAATTAAAGAGACCACCGAAGAACTTAAACTTTCATACTTTGCCGCTTACAGTAAAGGTATACCTTTTGGTACGCTTGATAAAATAAAAAACGTGATCTCTGAATATAAGAAGCATGGAATATTGCCAGAGATTTTACTTAAGGAAGCTGAAAAGTTGGAGGGTGGAGAAAGAAACAAAACTATAGATATTGCCTCAATTTATAAACGGTATTTAGAAAAGTGCAAAACACTATCTGCTTTAGAAGTTGGAGATGTTTATTCCGCACTATTTAATTTTAGTAAAGGAGAGTTTAGTTCAGCTTTCAATTTTATATTTCCTGAAGTAGAGAATATAGTTTTTGATGAGTTTGATGAGTTTACGAACTTGGAGGTTGATATTATCAGCAAACTATCAGATGCAGTAAATACTAATTTATTTATCAATTTTGACTATCATATACAAAATGAAAGTCTATTCTCTCATCTCTCTGAAACTTTTGAATATCTGCAGCAAGATGATTTTAGAAAAATTCTGGATACAACTCCTAAGAAAAATTCCGGTTTCAAGAACATTTTAAGAACAGAACTTTTTAACAAGAATAAGAGTGAGCTAAGCAGTACACTTATTGATTGCCTTTATAAATACAAAGCGAAAAATAGAATAGAAGAAGTTGAATTTATTGCTAAATCAATAAAACAGCAATTGATTGATAAAGAAGTGAAACCGGAAAACATTTGTGTGGCATTTAATATTATTGGTAATTATTCAAGTTTGGTTAGAGATACATTTAATAAATATGGTATTCCTATAAATCTTACAGATAGAATTCCACTTAAAACATCTCCACCGGTTGTTGCAGCAATCAGCTTACTCGAGTTGATCGAGAATGATTTTTATTTTTATGATTTGGGACGTGTACTAACAAATGGTTTCTTCAATTTTGAAAATATTGATTTTAATAATTTGGTATATGTAGCAAGTGAGCTGAAAATTACTTCCGGTTTACAAAATTGGGAAACATCAATCCAAGATGGCATTAGCATTATAAAGTATAAAGAAGATTTAGTAGAAATTGAAAAAGATCAACTAATTCGTAAGTATAAAAAGGCTGAAGCCGATTTAAGGCAATTGAAAAAGCTTTTAAAGCCCTTCACTAAAAAAATGAATAGTGAAGATTTCATAAAAATCTTTAAAGGTTTACTCTTAAAATTACGGTTGCCTTTTACAGTTCTGGAAGAATCAGCTGGTAAAGAGGAAGAATTTATTAAGTCAGTTACTGTTCTGCTTAATACATTGACAGAAGTTTTAATATTGCTTGATAAAAACGAACCAGAAAAGTTTCATCCCCTGAATTATTACATTGAACAGCTTAGAACAATATCAAACTGGGCAAGATTTAACATAAAAGAGAGATCTGATTATGGAGTGTTAGTTACTTCGGTTAATGAAATAAGAGGATTGAAATTTGATTATTTATTTTTAGGCGGATTTTGTGATGGAGATTTTCCAACTAGATACTCACCAGAAATATTTTTCTCAGGTTCTTATCAGAAAAAAGAGCAGATTCACCAAACCGAAGAGAGGTTTCATTTTTATCAAGCTTTATGTACTTGGGAGAAAAAACTTTTTCTTACAATTCCGCAAAAAGATGCAGATACTGAATTGGTAGAATCTACTTTTATTAAGGACTTGGAAAAACTGTTTAACTTTACTGAGCTTGAGACAATGGATGACTACAGTATTTTTTCTACCGAACAACTGCAAATTGAGTATGCAAGAAACAACAAAAATAAAAGTCTTAAAAATGCATTAAAGAGGTTCAATGTCAATAGTTCAGTTTTAAATAAAAAAGATGAAATAAGAAGAATTAGAAAAGATCAACCATTTGGTGAACAAGAGAATAATGGTTTTATCGGTTTAGATGATGAAATAAAAAATTATCTTGCAAGCTATAGTGAAAGGGAGTTTTCAGTTTCACAATTGGAAACATTTGCCAAATGTCCATTTAAGTATTTTGGTGAACGAATACTTAAATTGCAGACAATTGAAGAACCAACAGAAGAGGCTCAGCCATTGGAGTTGGGTAGTGTACTTCATTCAATCCTTTATGAATTTTATACAAAGGTTATTAAAGAAAAAATTTCAATAGGTAAATGGGGGAGTAAGGAATTTAATAATCTGAATAAAGTATTGTTTGACATAGCTGAGAAGAAAATCGGCAGTCTTAATCTAAATTCTCCTTTGGCTTTTTTTGAGAAAGAAAAAATATTAGGAATTGACGGAGTGAAAGAAAATTCTATACTTCATAAATTTTTAATAACTGAAACAAATTCAGAAAGTAATTTTAAACCAAAGTATTTTGAATTTAGTTTTGGTAATTTTGCACGAAAAGAAAATGAAATAAAAATTCCTCCTTTAGAGATCGGCAACATAAAACTTCGAGGCAAAGTTGATAGATTAGATGTTGATGAAGAAAATAAAATTTACAACATTGTTGATTATAAGCTGAAAGGTAAAAAACCCACCCTACCCGAATTACAAGAGGGACTTTCACTTCAATTACCGGTTTATTTAATGGCTGGCGAGCATATTCTTGAAAACGTTACAACTGATCGTTACGGCAGCAATAATATGACCATTTATTCTCTTGATTATAAAGACAGTAATTTTGGACCTTCTAACGTAAATCTTACAAGAAAAAAAAGTTTAACCTATGAAGAAATTCAGAAATTAAATGATGGATTAACAGAAGTTACAAAACAAAAAATGATAGAATATCACAATAAAATTAAAAAAGGTTTTTTCCATTTATCAGAACTGGAAAACAGAGAAGATAAAGTGTGTAAATATTGCAATTTCAAATCTTTGTGCAGAGTTAAAGAAGTTTTTGAGGTTTAATCTTAGCTTTCATTCCTTGTATCACTTGTTAAATTTTACTAATTTTAAACTTGCCATTGCGAAAGCGATGGCAATTTTTTTTATATAGCCATAAAATAGGAGAATTTACTTGTCAAACTTTGTTTATTTAAGTCAAGAAAAATTACATGAGCTGGAAAAAGAATTAAAAGAGCTTAAAACGAATGGCAGAAAAAATATGGCTCAGAGAATTGCCGAAGCTAGAGCTTACGGTGATTTATCTGAAAATGCTGAATATGATGCGGCGAAAGAAGCACAGGGACATCTTGAACTTAAAATAAGTAAAATGGAAGAAATGCTTTCTAAAGCTAAAATAGTCGATACTTCTAAACTTTCTAAAGATGAGATTCACATTTTATCCAATATAAAAGTTAAGAATTTGAAAAATAGTAAAGTTTATAAATATACAATGGTTTCTGAAGAAGAAGCCAATTTGCAAGAAGGTAAAATAGCAATTACATCGCCCGTTGGAAGTGCTCTGATGAGAGCAAAAAAAGGTGAAACTGTAGAAGCTAAAGTACCTGCGGGAATTATCAAATTTAAAATTTTGGATATAAAATAAGTTTAAGAATTATTTACCCATTCTGTTGTGAAATGAGTTGTTTTCTTACTAGTAAGCTAAATTTGAAATAACAAAATCATTTTTGAGTTTTAATTGAAACATCAAAAAACAATTGAGCAAAACGTATTTCACTTTATTGAGAATAACAATTTGCTTGTTGGAACCAAAAAAGTTCTGGTTGCTTTAAGCGGCGGTGCTGATTCGGTATTTGCTCTTTACTTTTTTAATCAGTTCAAAAAAAAATATGGTATTTCAGTAACTGCAGTACATGTTAATCATAACTTGCGTGGAAGTGAAAGCGAAAGAGATGAAAAATTTTGCAAGGATTTATGTAATAAGTTAAGTATTGTTTTTTTTTCATTTGGTGTAAATGTAAAGTCCTTTGCCGAGAAGAATAAAAAGTCAATTGAAGAAGCTGCGAGAATTTTAAGATATAAAGAGTTAGATAGATTTGCCAAGAAGTTAGGTGCAGACTTTATTATAACTGCACACAATCTTGATGATAATACAGAAACTGTTCTTTTAAATTTGTTTAGTGGTACCGGACTCAATGGTCTAGCGGGTATTCCTATAAAAAGGGATAATATTATTCGACCATTTTTATGCTTAACAAAAAGTGATATTGTGCAGTATTTAAAGAATAAAAATTTTGAATTTGTTACTGATAGCTCAAACGAGAGTTTAGATTTCAGAAGAAATTATATTCGGCATCAAATTATACCGGCTCTTAAAGAAAAAATCAATCCCTCTCTGGATAAGACTCTTCTTAATTCTGGTAGAGTGATAAAAAGTCAATTAAAGCTAATCAATTTTTTTACTGAAGAAATTTCAAATAAAATAATTAAAACTCAAGGTGATGAAATTATTATTTCATTAAAAGAGCTTAATAATTATCCAAAAGAAATTTGGGGCGAAATTTTCAAAGTATTTTTTTCAAATCATCTAAAAATTGATTTTAATTTTAACCAGTTTGAAAAGTTAAAAAGACTTATTGATTCACAAGTAGGGACAAAGATCGAATTAGGCAAAAAGATATTTGCTCACCGCGAAAGGGCAAAAATTATTGTTGAGAAAAAAATATCTGAAATATTTACTGAAACTGAGATTCAAATAAATCAGAAGAAAAAAGTTTTTAATAAGTCGTTAAGTATTGAACATATTGACAAAATACACGAAAAATTTAAAAAAAACTCGAGTATTGAATATATCTCGGGCGATTATATAAAAGACAAATTGCTTTTAAGACTCTGGAAGATTGGTGATAAAATTCAGTTATTAGGAATGAAGGGAACAAAAAAGATATCAGATGTTTTAACTGATCTAAAAATACCTTCTTATAAAAGGAAAAAACTATTAGTTTTGGTAAATAAAAATGATATTGTGTGGATTGTTGGAAAAAGAATCAGCGAGAAGTATAAAATTACGAATGAAACAAAAATTAAACTAAAATTATGTCTAAAATAGTTGAAAACGAGAACGGAGAAATTTGGGTAGGAAGCGAGAAGTTTTCAATTCTTTTACCGGAAGATCAAATTTTAGCAAGAGTAAAAGAGCTTGGTGATCAAATTTCCCAGGATTATGTTGGTAAGCTACCAATTTTTATTGGTGTTCTTAATGGTTCATTTCTATTTTTATCAGATCTTGTAAAACAAGTCAATATCCATTGCGAAATTGATTTTATAAAGCTTTCAAGTTACGGTGATCAAAAAATTTCTTCTGGTGATGTGACTATGATAAAAGAATTGAACGCCGATATAAACGAAAGACACATAATTGTAGTTGAAGATATTGTTGATAGTGGATTATCTATAAAATACATCCAAGAGTTAATGAAGAATCATAAACCGGCTAGCGTTAGGGTGGCCAGCTTGTTGGTAAAGCCCAAAAGCTTAAAATATGACGTCAAAATTGATTATATTGGCTTTAATATTCCAAATGAATTTGTGATAGGGTACGGTTTAGATTACGCACAAAAATTTAGAAACCTTAAATCTATTTACGCATTAAGTGAATGACGGAGATTTTGATGTACAAACCATTTAATAAATTATATATGACTGACAATAACAATAAAAATAGCTCGAAAAAGAATAAAGGTTTTGGTTCTCAAAAACCGGATGGAGATTTTGACTGGTCTAAAATTCTAAAATCTGTATTTAGTTGGGGTGCAGTAATTATTGCAGCAGTAATTATAATGCAATTTATGAATGCCGGTCGCGGTGAAGCAATTGAAGTAAACTATTATGTTTATG
>RCND010001578.1_pt1 | contig 12938 bp, 12 predicted proteins | sample 2041351 | NCBI WGS metagenome assembly RCND01 (sample SAMN09708230, study PRJNA481090) | Marine sediment metagenome, whole genome shotgun sequencing project. | biome: marine sediment; feature: ocean; material: sediment; isolation source: Sewage treatment plant 12B marine sediment (STP12B) ...
CTCTTGGGCATGCGTATACGTTATATGAACCCTAACGCCCACGATAAACATATTGCATATGTATCGCATTTGTCGCATATCAGTTCGTTTATGCTTGGAAAAACGGTAATAGAAAAGGAAAAAAACCAACGCGATATTTTTGATATGGCAGGAAGTGGTTTTGAAAGCACGGTGCGTTTGGCTAAAAGCTCACCTGCCATGTGGACGCCTATTTTTAAGCAAAATAAAGAGAATGTCATAGAGACTTTGGAGGAGTATATACAAAACCTATCGGAGTTTAAGGAACTGCTTTTGAAAGATGATTATGAAGGCATATATAACGAAATGAACAATACCAATAAGATAAAGGCTATTCTAAAAGGGCTACCTACAAACAAAAAAGTAATCGAAACAAGAGAGAACAAAAATTAATATTAATAATACTATTAAATACACGAAGACTTAGGGGGATAAAAAAATAAACACCTTTACCCTTTTTATCGTTTATAAGTCTTCACCAAAAACAACGTAATGGAGAATACAAAAGAAATGAGAACGTGGCTGGATGATATGGGTTTAGATCATCCACTAGTAATAGCAGGGCCATGTAGTGCTGAAACCGAGGAACAGGTATTGCGAATAGCGCATGAGCTAAAAGATACCGATGTTAACTATTACAGAGCAGGTATCTGGAAGCCTAGAACACGTCCTGGAAATTTTGAAGGTGTTGGTGCATTGGGCCTTAAATGGTTACAGAAAGTTAAGGCCGAAACCGGCCTTAAAACGGCTACTGAAGTAGCTAATCGTGCTCATGTAGAATTGGCTTTGGAACACGATGTAGATTTACTTTGGATTGGCGCGCGCTCTACTGTGAGTCCATTTATTATGCAGGAGTTGGCAGATGCTCTGAAAGGAACAGATAAAATTGTTTTGGTGAAGAATCCTGTAAATCCTGATTTGGCTTTGTGGTTAGGAGGCATCGAAAGATTGCATACAGCTGGAATTAAGAAATTAGGCGCAATTCACAGAGGTTTTTCTACCTATGAAAAAACTAAGTATAGAAATATTCCCGAGTGGCAATTGGCTATCGAATTCCAGAACAGGTTTCCGGATTTGCCTTTGATCAACGATCCTTCGCACATTACAGGGAAGCGCGATATGATATTTGATGTCTCTCAGACCGCATTGGATTTGAATTTTGATGGCTTGATGATAGAAACTCATTTTGATCCGGATAATGCTTGGAGTGATGCTGCGCAGCAAGTAACCCCTGAAACTTTGGTTCAAATCATGAGAGATTTGAAGATTAGAAAGGAATCTGATCCAGAAGCAGAATATAATAAGGAACTAAGCAACCTTAGGGCACAGATAGATGTTATAGATAACCAATTGATAGAGACCTTAGGAAAACGAATGAAAGTTTCTGACGGTATTGGAGCTTTAAAAAAATCTAGAAATGTAGCCGTTTTACAATCTAATCGTTGGAACGCGATTTTAGGTAAAATGATTTTAGAAGGAGAAACAAAAGGACTTAGTGAAGAGTTTGTCTTACGAATGTTTAAGGCAATTCATCAAGAGTCTATCAATCATCAAGAGAAAATAGTAAAGGCTTAAATAAAAAAATCCCGACTTTTTAGGTCGGGATTTTTTTTATAACAGAAAATTATCTAATAAACACCTAATCTTATACGAAGTGTTTGCAGTAGTATTGCTATAATTTACTTTTTGAAAATATATCTAGTAATAAATATACCTTGGCCATCTCCTTTACCAGCTTCACTTTCAACACCACTAGTAACAAATGCAAGTTCCCATCCGTTAGCAACCATATCATTAATCATAGATGTTAACAAGGCATCGTTCGCTGCAATATTTTGAAATCGTATTCCAGCAATATTGTAGAAGTTTAATAATTTAGTTTCCTCAAAATTCTTGACACGAATTTCACCTCTTTCAGATTTATTTCTAGTTTTATCATCTGCGGATTGTACAGAGGTAAACTCTTTATAGTCTTTTTCTTCTAAAGCGTTAATAATTCTTGATCTACCCAAACCGTTTGGTACAATAGATTCTACACTTGTAATTACTTTAAACTGTTGTGCGTTCATTTCAAATGTACATACCAACGCAACGATGGTAATAAAAATAATTCTTTTCATAATAAACTGTTTGGTGTAAATGATTAATAAGGTTCAAAACTATTGCTGAACACAACGGACATAAAGTTAGAAAATTGTTACTTTGTTACTTTACTAGCTTAAATCTAGAAAATTAAATGGAGGGAACGGTATATAAATCTACGGGAAGTTGGTATTACGTAAAATCGGAGGCAGGAGATTTTTACGAATGTAGGATTAAAGGTAAATTTAGAATACAGGGTATAAAGAGTACTAACCCTATTGCAGTTGGTGATAAAGTTCATTTTGAGGTTGAAACTATAGGGGATGACACCGTTGGTGTTATACACAAAATTGAGGATCGTAAGAATTATATTATCCGCAAATCCGTTAATCTATCCAAACAAACTCATATTATTGCTTCCAATCTAGATCAGGTTTTTTTACTGGTTACGTTGAATAATCCTGTTACCCACACCATTTTTATCGACCGTTTTTTAGTTACTGCTGAAGCATATCAAATTCCCGCTATTTTAGTGTTCAATAAGATAGATACCTATACAGATGAGGAACTGGATGAAATCAAGTTTTTGGCTGCTATGTATCGCGAAATAGGATATACTTGTATTGGAATATCAGCAATAACAGGTAAAAATGTTTCTACTATAAAGGAATGGATGTTAGGGAAGGTTTCTATGTTTTCTGGACATTCTGGTGTGGGCAAATCTACCTTGATTAATACTATAGAACCAAGTTTGGATATAAAAACTGCTAAGCTTTCGCAACAGCACCTCCAAGGGCAGCACACCACTACTTTTGCAGAAATGTTCGATTTGGATTTTGGAGCAAGTATAATTGATACCCCAGGGATTAAAGGTTTTGGGATTGTAGATATGGAAGCAGCCGAAATTGGTAATTATTTCCCTGAACTTTTTAAATTGAAAGAAGCTTGTAAATTTAATAATTGCCTACATCTAGATGAACCCAAATGTGCTGTAAAGGACGCCTTGGAGGAGGGTAGTATCCCTTGGAGCCGCTACCGAAGCTATGTGCAAATGGTTGCCGGCGAAGACGAAAACTATAGATTGGACACGTATGGAGAAAAGAAATGAGAGTAATACTGCAAAGGGTTTCTAGGGCAAGTGTAACGGTTGAGGAGACGGTGATTTCTTCCATAGGAAATGGAGTGCTAATATTGCTAGGAATTACTGATGAGGATGACCAGGAGGATGTACGTTGGTTGGTAAGGAAGATAGCCAACTTGCGTATTTTTAATGATACGGACGGAGTTATGAACCTTTCTTTATTGGACATAAAAGGAGATGCTATTGTGGTAAGTCAGTTTACACTTTATGGAGCCACCAAAAAGGGAAATAGGCCCTCATATGTCAAAGCTGCCAAGCCCGATATTGCCGTACCGCTATACGATGCTTTTGTATTGGAACTTAATAATACATTAGGAAGAAAAGTAGGAACTGGTGTTTTTGGAGCAGATATGAAAGTTGAACTATTAAATGATGGTCCAGTAACCATCTTTATGGATACGAAAAATAAAGAATAATGAACATACAAAACGCACAACAAGTTGTTGATAATTGGATTAAGGAACATGGTGTTCGTTATTTTAACGAACTTACCAATATGGCACAACTTACCGAGGAGGTAGGCGAGGTGGCACGTATTATAGCCAGGCGGTATGGGGAACAAAGTGAAAAGGAATCGGATAAATCCAAGGATTTGGGCGAGGAATTGGCAGATGTACTCTTCGTAGTCCTCTGTTTGGCAAACCAAACAGGGATAGATTTACAACAATCCTTTGATAAAAAGTTAGATCTAAAGACGAAGCGCGACCACGACCGACACCACAACAATAAAAAGCTTAAATAATACTATCTTTACCCTTCGTTTTTAATACAGCTGACCTTGAAACTTCAACTTACCGGCCCTACTGACCAAAGCCTAAATACAAACATTAAAATAACAGGTTCCAAAAGTGAATCTAACCGTTCTTTACTGCTCTCTGCATTGTATGCAGGAATAGAGATAGATAATCTTTCCAATTCAGACGATGCAAAAGTGATGGAGCAGGGACTAAAAAAAGTTTCTGGTACTGTAGATATTCACCATGCGGGTACGGCAATGCGTTTTTTAACCGGATACTTTGCTTCGCAACAGGGTAAAGAAGTAGTTTTGACCGGTTCACAACGGATGACGGAACGCCCTATCAAGATTTTGGTGGATGCGTTACTTACATTAGGGGCGGATATCTCTTATGTAAACGAGGAAGGGTATCCACCTATAAAAATCAAGGGTAAAGAATTAGTATGTGACAAAGTAAGTCTTCCTGCAAATGTTAGCAGCCAGTATATTTCATCTTTGTTGCTAATTGCGGCAAGTTTAAAGAACGGGCTGGAATTAGAACTTGTAGGAAAAATTACGTCGGTACCCTATATAAAAATGACACTGGGTCTTTTAGATGAGTTAGATATATATAATTCGTTTGAAGACAACCTAATAAAAATTCATCCTAAAAACGATATTTCGCCTACTACCCTGGTTGTAGAATCAGATTGGAGTTCGGCTTCGTATTACTATAGTATTGTAGCGCTTGCCGCTATAGGTTCGGAAATTACATTATCAGCCTATAAAAAAGACAGCCTTCAGGGAGACAGTATTTTGGCTGAAATCTATATCGATTTTGGCGTGGAGACTACGTATGGTGAAAACTCCATCACTTTAAAAAAGTCAAAAGCACCTAATTCAACTACTGTTGAGTTCGATCTTGCCAATGCACCGGATATCGCGCAGACCATAGCCGTCACCAGTTTTGGGCTTGGTATGGAATGCCATTTGGTTGGTCTACATACCTTAAAAATAAAAGAGACCGATCGGTTGGAAGCTTTGCACATAGAGCTTACCAAATTGGGTGCGGATATCTCGGTAACCCATAATTCACTCGCTTTAAAAACATCCGATAGCATAAAAAGCGGAGTTTCTATAGATACCTATAACGATCATAGAATGGCCATGGCTTTTGCGCCACTAGCCATGAAAACTAGCCTGTTTGTTAACGCAGCAGAAGTAGTCTCTAAATCGTATCCGGATTTTTGGGAAGATTTAAAAGGGCTTCAATTCGCGGTCCATGAATTATAATCTCCAATTTACTTGACAACCCCCCCCTCCAGATTGTATATTTGCAGCCGCAATTCCAAGCAGAAAAAATCCGTTATCATAAGATAAGAGTAATAATTTCAGCTTTATCAAGTATTTTTTTGATAGGAATGCCAAACACTTAAAAAGAAACACATAGCAAATGAAATTATCACACTTCAGTTTTGAGCTTCCAGACGAATTATTAGCAGAACATCCTTCCGAGAATAGGGACGAATCTAAATTAATGGTCATCCACAGGGAAACCGGAAAAATTGAGCATAAAATGTTCAAGGATATGATCGATTATTTTGATGAAGGTGATGTCATGGTATTAAACAATACTAAAGTTTTCCCTGCGAGACTCTACGGTAACAAGGAAAAAACTGGAGCACGTATTGAAGTTTTTCTTTTACGTGAGTTAAATGAAGAGCAGCGTTTATGGGACGTCTTAGTAGATCCAGCACGTAAGATTCGTATTGGTAATAAACTGTATTTTGGTGAGGACGAAAGCTTAGTAGCTGAAGTTATCGATAATACGACTTCTAGGGGACGTACTTTACGTTTCTTGTATGATGGAGCGTATTTGGATTTTAGAAGAAAATTAAGGGAATTAGGAGAAACACCACTGCCAAAGTATATAAAAAGAGATGTAGAACCAGAGGATGAGCAGCGGTACCAAACTATTTATGCAAAGCATGAAGGGGCGGTAGCAGCACCAACTGCTGGACTACACTTTTCTAAACACCTTCTAAAACGTTTAGAAATAAAAGGAATTGATTTTGCAGAACTTACTTTGCATGTTGGCTTAGGTACATTTAATCCGGTTGAGGTGGAAGATTTATCAAAGCATAAGATGGATAGCGAGGAACTTTTCATTGATGAGAAGGCTACGGAGATTGTCAATAATGCTAAAATAAAGAAGAGAAGAGTATGTGCTGTTGGTACAACTGCCATGCGAGGTTTGGAAAGTGCTGTATCTTCCAATCATACTTTAAATACCTATGAAGGATGGACGAACAAGTTTGTTTTTCCTCCATACGAATTTAGCATTGCCAATGCGATGATTACGAACTTCCATTTGCCAAAATCTACATTACTAATGATGATTTCAGCCTTTATGGGGCACGATTTAATGAAGAAATCATACAAGGAAGCTATTTTGGAGCAATATAAGTTCTACTCCTATGGTGATGCCATGTTGATTATTTAAAAGGCTTATTTTTATTTCTGCTAAGGCAGAAATCTGTATAATTTAAACAAAATAAATCCCTCTTTTTAACTACGTTGATTTAAGAGGGATTTTTTATTAGGTACTTGTGGAAACAAAAAAGAAAGATATTAGGGCACTAACCAAGGAGCAACTTCGAGACTTTTTCGTAAGTCAAGAAGATAAGGCCTTTCGTGGAAATCAAGTCTATGAATGGCTCTGGCAAAAAGGTGCGCACTCTTTTGATGGGATGACCAATCTTTCTAAAAGTACGCGTGATATGCTGGAGGCTAATTTTGTAATCAATCACATAAAGGTTGATCTTATGCAGCGTAGTTCGGACGGCACCATAAAGAACGCTGTACGCTTGCATGATGACCTTGTGGTAGAGTCTGTTTTAATTCCAACAAAAAGCAGAACAACAGCTTGTGTGTCTAGTCAGGTAGGATGTAGTCTAGATTGCAGATTTTGTGCTACCTCCCGGTTAAAGCGTATGCGCAATCTTAACCCAGACGAAATTTACGATCAGGTAGTTGCTATTGACAATGAAAGCCGTTTGTATTTTGATAGGCCGTTGAGCAATATTGTATTTATGGGTATGGGAGAGCCGCTTATGAACTATAATAACGTGCTAAAGGCTATTGATAAGATTACTTCTCCGGAAGGTTTGGGGATGTCTCCGAAGCGTATAACCGTATCTACATCGGGTGTGCCTAAGCTCATAAAACGCATGGCAGATGAGCAAGTCAGGTTTAAATTAGCCGTATCTCTACACTCCGCCATCGACGAAATTCGCACGTCTATTATGCCTTTTAATGCCACATTCACGCTAGCAGATTTGAGAGAGTCATTGGTGTATTGGTACGAAAAAACAAAAAGTAGAATTACGTATGAATATGTGGTTTGGGAGGGAATCAACGATCAGAAAAAGGATGTAGAGGCGTTGGTAGATTTTTGCAGGTTTGCACCTTCAAAAGTAAATCTTATTGAATATAACCCTATAGATGACGGCGAGTTTCAACAGGCTTCCAATGCTGCAATTGATATGTATGTAGATCATCTTGAAAAAAACGGTATCACAGTAACAGTAAGGCGTTCTCGCGGGAAGGACATTGATGCCGCTTGTGGCCAATTGGCTAATAAGTCTTAAAGCGATTTAAAAAACGCGACTATTACTAATTATGGGCAGGGTTTTATTCTGAATACCTGCTAGAGAGTACCTTTTACTCCTTGCTTTTCGCTAATTTTGATAGACAAAAATACATAGGCTGAAAATAGTAGCGCAAATAAAGGAACCCGTTGCACAAGAAATGGAACTTTTCGAGTCCAAGTTTCGGGAGTCCATGACTTCAAAAGTAGCCTTACTTAACCGTATCACCCATTACATTGTAAATAGAAAAGGCAAGCAAATGCGGCCCATGTTCGTATTTTTGACAGCCAAATTACTTAACAATGGCGAAGTAAACGAACGTACCTATCGTGGTGCATCGGTTATTGAACTAATACATACCGCTACGTTGGTCCATGATGATGTGGTGGACGAAAGCAATAAACGACGTGGCTTTTTTTCTATAAATGCCTTGTGGAAGAACAAGATTGCAGTACTTGTTGGGGATTATTTATTGTCCAAAGGACTCTTATTATCTATTGATAACAGTGATTTTGATTTACTAAGAATCATATCCGTAGCTGTTCGTGAAATGAGCGAAGGGGAGCTGTTGCAAATTGAAAAAGCTCGCAGATTAGATATTACCGAAGTGGTGTATTATGAAATCATACGGCAAAAGACGGCTACTTTAATTGCGGCTTGTTGTGCGCTTGGAGCTTGTTCTGTAAATCCGGAAAGTCCTGATGTGGAGACCTTACGTAAATTCGGGGAACTGTGTGGCATGGCATTCCAAATAAAGGACGACTTGTTTGATTATGGGAACAAAAGCATAGGAAAACCTACAGGAATCGATATAAAGGAGCAAAAAATGACACTTCCGCTCATTTATTCGCTTAACAACTGTTCAAAAAAAGAGAAAAACTGGGTCATCAATTCCATTAAAAACCATAACAAGGATAAGAAACGTGTCAAGGAAGTTATAGCTTTTGTAAAGGAAAAGGGAGGCTTGGCGTATGCAGTTGATAAGATGTTATCCTATAGAGACGAGGCTTTAAGCCTTTTAAAAACCTACCCTGAATCTGAATATAGAAGCGCCTTGGAACTTATGGTTAACTATGTGGTAGAACGTAAGAAATAGCACGATGGAAGTTAGAAGTACCTTGAAGCGCGTAGATTAGTCTTAATTACTTGTTATTTATTTTATTGATAATCAGTATATTATGTATTGATTTAATTTTTTTGTCCACTTCGGGCAACTATTTACAGGCTAATTGCGTCTAGTTTAATAGAAGACCTTATAAAGATTGTGAAAATCATACCTTTTTATAAAAACGAAAAGCAGCTCATACAAAGAGCTATAGACGGTAATGCTGACGCGCAGCAACGTTTGTACAGTAAACATGCACCAAAAATGTTAGGTGTTTGTAGACAGTACATAAAGGATATTCATTTTGCCGAAGACGTTTTAGTACAAGGGTTCCTAAAAGTCTTTACAAAGCTACATACGTTCAAGTTTCAAGGTAGTTTTGAGGGTTGGGTAAGAAGAATCATGATACGGGAAAGTATTTCTTACCTAAGAAAACGACAGTTTGTGGTGTATGATGATGAGGTCTATGAAAAGCATCATGATCAGGAAAATGTTCAAACTACAGATTTAGATACCGAACATATACAAAGGTTAATAGACGCGCTTCCGCAAGGATATAAGATGGTTTTTGTACTGTATACGGTAGCCGGATACAAACACCAGGAAATAGCAGAAATGTTATCTATTTCTGAGAGTACTTCCAAAACACAATTGTTAAAGGCGCGAAAAATGCTTCAGCAAAATTTAAAAGAACAAAATATTATTGGGTATGGAACCAGATAAGTTTGAAAAATATATGAAGTCCAAATTGGATGCGCGGGAGATTGCTCCATCACAAGAAGCTTGGCAGCATATTTCAAAGGAATTGGATACAGGGTTACGTTCAAAACGACCAGCATACTTTTGGATGGGTATCGCAGCAAGTGTTTTGGTATTAATAGGTATTTCTGTTTTGTATCTTAATTCTGGAGAAAAAAGGGTTACAACAAGTCCTGAATTGGTAGGTTCGCCGGCTAAGGTCCCAATGATAAACAAAACGGAAAAAGCTGCTGTAGATATCCCAGTTAATAGGTTCGATGGTCTTGTTTTGGAGGAAACACTGGAAAGTAAAGAGGAGCTGAAAGACCCGGGGATTATATCAAAAAGCACCCCAATAAAACTTGGGTTAGAAGAAAAGCTGCAAGATGCTATTGTTATGGAGCCTAATAGACAAGAGCTTAAAGAAGTAGATAATCCCATTCAGCTTTCCGACAACCTATTGAATGCAAAGATTGCCGAAGTAGTCGCTCAAGTAGCTTTGTTGGAACAGGCTGCACAGCTTACCGATTCTGAAGTGGATTCACTATTACTAATAGCACAACAGGATATATTAAGGCAAAGAATTTTTAATGGAGACAAGACTGTTGATGCCATGGCATTGTTAACGGAGGTTGAGGATGAACTTGACCAATCTTTCCGAGACCAGATATTTCAGTCGCTCAAAACGGGCTTCCTTAAAGTAAAAACTGCTGTTGCGGATCGCAACAATTAACTATTTCATCAATCAATAATTTTAGCTCCACTCACCCTTTCTTCGGTAGGGGTAGGGTGTGAGTTAAATAAATCAAAATCATTATGAGAACAAGTACGTACTATTTTTTACTGGTGTTAATTTCATTTTTATCTCAGAATTTAAAAGCGCAAGAAGAACAAAATCAAAAGAAAATTGAAATACTTCAAAGCTCGAAAGAGGACGTCGTTACCCACGAAAAGAGCGCTTTGAAACTAGAAATTGAAAAAATAAATAAACAATTAGAAACTAAATTTATTACAGCGGTGGAAGCTAAAAATCTAAAAGAAGAAGCTGCTAAAAAACATGCCTTGAATATTGAAAATCGTATTGCAATTATCGATAATAAGATTTTATTGCTAGCGCGCAATGAAGAAGAAAGTCTTGTGTTATCTGAATATGAAGAATATGATGATGGTACTGTTGAAATTGATATAAACGGAGAGCGGGTGTTATCTTTCAATTCAAATGATTGGGATAGAGACATAAAATACGATCGGCGTACCTATTCGGACCCTGTATTCGCTGTGGGGTTTAGTAACGCCATAATTGATGGGGAATCTTTCAATGATTCTCCGTATAAAATTGGAGGAAGTCGTTTTTTTGATATGGGTTGGGCCTGGAGAACCCGAGTTTTTAAGAATTCCAACGCAGTTCGATTCAGCTATGGGTTTTCATTTCAATTCAACGGATTAAAACCAACGGGCAATCAGTATTTTGTGGTTGAAAATGGGCAGACCGAGCTGCAAGAATTTGAATACGATTTGAGAAAATCTAAATTTCGGATGGACAATTTAGTATTTCCCCTATACTTTGAATTCGGTCCTTCCAAGTATCGGGTGACCGAAAATAAAATACGGTATTCTATGCGGAACCAATTCAGACTTGGTATTGGCGGTTATACCGGGTTTAATATGAGTTCAAGACAGAAACTAAAATATTCACGTGACGGAGAAAAGGTTAAGGATGCACTGAAAGGAGGGTACAATACGTCTAATTTGATTTACGGATTAAGTGCTTATGTAGGTTTCGGTTGCATGCAATTATATGGAAAGTATGATTTGAGCCCTATTTTTAAGGACGCAACGGTTGAACAGCGAATGATTGCCATAGGCTTAAGATTTGATTTTAATTAGTTATTTATTTGGGACGTGATTAGGGCTGGTTTTCCATCATCGGTTAATGCATGTTCGGCATAAACTCGTTCGCTATGAGCATATTCAGCAATAGTCTTCCTCGAGATTTAAGGCACTTAATCAAAAAGAGGTGAAACCAATGATAGTTTTTTAAAATTGTAAAGGCATCCAATTGTTGGCAATGCGAGCCCTCACAGTCGAAAGGGAAGCAGTATATATTTTTCCGAGTCTCGTTTCAAAGAATAGAATTGGAGATTATAGGATTTTGTGATAAAATTAATACATGATCTTGAATCTAAATTCCGTTTTTTATCTTTTCAACTTGAGTACTCGGCTCGAAAGTCATTGGTAGCATTCGTATGAATCTTAATGTTTATTGCTTCCTTATTGGGGTATTATGTTCTTCGGTATAAAATTGAAGTTTTTATTACCTGATTTTAACCTTTTTCAAGGGAATTATTCACCCTTAAAATGGATGACTTCGTTTTTACAAGGACTCATTTTAGCTTATATTTACCCATATTGAAAATATTAAAGAAGCTAAAAATTGATTGGTAAATCCACCATAGATCAAGTGTATGAGACCGCCCGGTTAGAGGAGGTGATCGGTGATTTTGTACAATTAAAAAAATCCGGTTCCAATTTTAAGGGATTGAGTCCGTTTACGGACGAGCGCTCCCCTAGCTTTATGGTATCGCCTGTAAAACAAATTTGGAAGGACTTTAGTAGTGGTAAGGGGGGTAATGTTGTAGCCTTCTTAATGGAGCACGAACATTTTACCTATCCGGAAGCCATAAAATACTTAGCTAAAAAGTACAACATAGAGGTCGAAGAAACTGAGCAGTCTAATGATCAGAAGGAGCAAGCGAATGAGCGGGAAAGTATGTACCTGGTTTCCGAGTTTGCACAAAATCATTTTAAGGAAATGCTTTGGGAAACCGAGCTAGGAAAGGCCATAGGTCTAAGCTATTTTAAAGAGCGTGGATTTACGGACGAGACCATTAAACAATTTGAGCTGGGCTATTGTTTGGACCAATGGGACGGATTTACAAAAGCTGCATTAGATAAAGGCTATAAGCTGGATTACTTGGGTAAGACAGGGCTAACGATAGTAAAAGAAGATGCCAATAACCCCAATAATCCAAGAACTTTTGATAGGTTTAAGGGGAGGGTAATGTTTCCTATACATTCCTTAAGTGGAAGAGTATTGGGCTTTGGTGGTCGTATCCTTACCAATGATAAGAAAGCTGCCAAATACCTTAATTCTCCAGAAAGCGATATTTACCATAAGAGTAAGGTTCTTTATGGTATATATTATGCCAAGCAAGCTATTGCGAAAGAAGATAATTGTTATTTGGTGGAAGGGTACACGGATGTAATTCAACTCTACCAAAGAGGAATCCATAATGTGGTTTCTTCTAGTGGAACTGCCTTGACACCTGAGCAGATTCGACTCATTAATAGGCTTACCAAAAATATTACCGTTTTGTTCGATGGGGATGCTGCAGGGCTGCGTGCCTCTTTGCGCGGAATAGATTTGATTTTGGAGCAGGGCATGAACGTTAAGATATGCACTTTTCCAGAAGGTGAAGATCCTGATAG
>RCND010001579.1_pt1 | contig 12938 bp, 13 predicted proteins | sample 2041351 | NCBI WGS metagenome assembly RCND01 (sample SAMN09708230, study PRJNA481090) | Marine sediment metagenome, whole genome shotgun sequencing project. | biome: marine sediment; feature: ocean; material: sediment; isolation source: Sewage treatment plant 12B marine sediment (STP12B) ...
GCCGAGGGCCTGGCCACCGACGGCAACGGCAACACCTCCCGCGGCCGCACTGTCGATTCGGGATCTCGGAACAACATCCTCGTGGGTGATGGCGTCCTCATCGCAGCCGTCGGCGTCAGCGATCTCGTGGTTGTGGCGACCCCCGATGCGGTGCTGGTCATCCCGAGATCCGAGGCCCAGAAGGTCAAAGGGGTCGTCGAGGCGCTGAAGAAACGCGGCTGGGACGACGTGCTGTAGGAACGTCGATAGTCCACAGTTGACTCTCGACTGTGAACTGTTGACTCTCGACCCTCAGTCGTCGTCCTTCTTGGACCTGAAACCGTACTGCTCGAGCTTGCGGTAGAGAGTCGAGCGACCGATTCCGAGTTGGCGGGCGACATCCGAAAGATTGCCGCCGTGGCGTTTGAGGGCCTTTTCGATGGCCGCCTTTTCGAGTTCATCAAGGCTCATGGCGACGGAGATCGGCGCCGACGACTCCAAACCCGGACCATCCACGCCGGCCCCGAGGTCCGTTGGGAGGTCTTCAATCCCGATGGCCGGTCCATCGGCGAGGAGAAGCGAGCGATGGATGATGTTCTCGAGCTCGCGGACATTACCCGGCCAGGTGTGGTCTCTGAGCGCTTCCATGGCGCCCGGTTGGATTCCAGTCACTCCGGTGAGGGCATCGTGGGCATATTTCTCGATGAAGTGCTCGACCAGCAGTGGGATGTCTTCCGATCGTTGACGAAGCGGCGGCAGCTCGATGGGAAAAACCACCAACCGGTAGAAGAGGTCCCGGCGGAAACCGCCATCTGCGACCATGGACTCGAGATCGCGATTCGAAGCCGAGATGACCCGGACATCGAGGTTGATGGTCTTTGTGCCGCCGACCCGTTGGAGACAGCGCTCCTGGAGCACCCGAAGCAGCCGGGCCTGTGCCGATGGCGACATCTCGCCGACTTCATCGAGAAAGATGGTTCCGCCGGCCGCCTGCTCGAACTTCCCGGGGTGGGTCGCCAGCGCCCCGGTGAAGGCGCCCTTCTCGTGCCCGAAAAGCTCGGATTCCTGCAGCCCTTCAGGAATAGCGGCGCAGTTGACATCGATAAAGGGCCCGTCCGAGCGCAGTGACCCATAATGGATCGCCTTGGCGACGAGTTCTTTCCCGGTCCCGCTCTCGCCGGATACAAAGACCGTGATATCCGAGTTCGAGACCTTTTCGATCTGCTCGTAGACCCGGCGCATGGCGGAGGACGAACCGATGATGTTCTTCAGGTGGAACTGATCACCGAGCTCCGACTTGAGTCGCACGACCTCTTCGGTGAGGTTGCCGTGGGACAGCGCCCGTTGGAGCGTGGTCTTGAGGCGCTCGGAATCGATGGGCTTGACGAGATAATCGTATGCTCCGAGCTTGGTCACCTCCACCGCCCGGCTGACATCGTTGACGGCGGTGAGAATGATCACGGGCAAGGATGGATGGCGGCGCTTGAGTTCCTTGAGAACGGCAACTCCGTCGACCTCGGGCATCATCAGATCGAGGAGTACGGCACCCGGCATGGGATCGGCGCATGCCAGGACTTCAGCGCCACCCGAAAACGTCTCGACATCGTATCCGGACGTCGAGACGATGACGTTGAGCAACTCACGAATCGCCGGCTCGTCGTCGACCACCCACACCACCGAAGTTCTTACCATCGTTCTCCCAGTCTAGCGCGGACTGCTGCCGATGAAGCCCGAAAGCCACACGGTCAACGACTCGAAGGGAAACGGCTCCTGACGAATCCCCGTCTCCACCTTCGAGGCTTCAGCGAGGGCGGCCGTCAGCTCGGCGTCGGTGTACCGCCCGGCGCCGGAGAACAGGGCGCCGAGGGAGAATGGCGTCGGCGGCCTGCTTCCCGGTTTCATCATCGGGGAGGGCGCATCACTCTTGAATCGGGCAAGAAGATCGGGGCCGATATCGTTCTTGAACCGTTGTGAATACCAACCCCTTCGAGCGGTCTGCTTGGGGTCCATTTCCCGTTCGAGACCGGCGGCGGCGGCCACGCGGCGGAGATAGAGCAACTGGAGCTGCAGATTGGTCACCTGGCCGAAGAGGGTCGGTCCGAAGCGACCGGCCTCGAGACGCTGGCCCTGCCAGTCGTTGACCGGTGAACCCGAATCCGCAGCGGCCACCAGATCGAGCAGGGGTTTGAGCTTCCGGTCGAGGACCGCATCGCGCACCACCTCGAGGGATCGCTCTCGAGGAAAGGTGAGTCGCCGAACGAGTTCCTCATCGACCTCACCGTCGCCGGCGGCGCCGGCGAGCTTTCCAACCTCAGCCACGAGCAGACGGGGGGCGAAACCGAGGCGTTCGAGCAACAGCCGGATCGCTCCCCGGTTGAAAACCACAGTGCCGGCGGCCCTGAGAAGAACGTCCTCCAGAACCTTCCACTGCTCGTTCGAGAGGACCGCATCCTCCCACGGTTTCGGCGGTGGGGGCACGGGAATCCACTCGAAGCTCCCGGTCTTCTTCACCGCATCCACCAGCTCCCCGGTCGGTTTTCGGCCGCACCACGCGCCCATTACCAGAGCCATGCCATCCGGCAGACCCTCACCGAGGACGTGAACCAGCGGCTCGAGATCGGGTGGTGAAGCCTTGGTCGTTTTGATTCCCGGTGGAGCCGCGGCCCCCAGCCACACACGCGCGTCCTCAACCACGAGAACCCGCTGGGCGGCGAAGAGCGATGGTGAGACCAGCTCCAGAGCCACCGACTCCGGGGTGGCTTCGTCGGACTGGATCTCGGGTTCGACCCCGCCGAGTTCGCTGCAGACTCTCAGCACCTCGGCAGACAGCCGTTCTTCGAGGAGATAGTCGTCGCTGGCTGCGATCAGACGGATGTGCGACATGGTGTTGAGGTGCGAATCAGAGCTGTCCGGAATCCTGGAGGTTCTGGCAATCAATACAATGTCGCGCCCAGGGAACGGCGTCCAGTCTTCCCTGTTGGACCTTCTTGCTGCAATTCACGCATTCACCGTAGGTTCGGGATTCGATCCGATCGAGGGCGGCATCGATGCGCCTCAAAATGTCGCGCTCACCGATTGTCAGTTGATAGCTCAGATCACGGTTCATCGTTGAAATCGCACGATCGCCGAGATCGGGAGCGCGCTCCAACGAGTCCTCTTGTTCGCTCGTACGCGCCGCTTGGACGCGGGTCAGCAGTGCGGCCCGTTTTGCCTCCAGCAGCTTGCGGTATTTCTCTTCCTGTTTGCGGTTCATTCGGTCTGCCTCCAACGATCTCTCGGGAACATCTTCCCACATTGTACCCAAAGCCGCGCGGCTCACAGCGGTGATCGTCACCGACCGGCCGCGATATCGGTCATCACCCGCTCACAGCGGACCTATGGTAACTGCCACCGCCAAGAATGTGAGTCGCTCTGAAGAGCTGCTCCCAAAGCACCAATCGAGCGATCTGGTGCGGCAGAGTCATGGGGCTCAAGGACAGCTTCGCGGATGCCCGGGTGGCAAACTCGCGGTCGATCCCGAGATCACTGCCGATGACGAAATCAAGACCAGGCTTCGACCGGTCCTCACAGTCGCTCAGGAATCGGGCGAACCCCTCACTCGTCAATCGTTGACCGGCTTCATCGAGAACGACCAGCGTCCATCCCGGTTCGAGCGCACGGTCAAGCACCCTCGCTTCCTGACTTAGAACCTTGCGGGGGTCGTCGGAGCGGCCGCCGGAAACCGGTTTCAGGACCCGGTCGTCGGCCGGCCAACGCTGTTGGACCCGCCGACGATAGGTTTCCACCTGGTCGTCGAACCCGCCGGCGCCACGACGTCCGAACCATAGGACCCGGGTCTTCACCTATTGGCGGGCGGAGTCCGCCGGATGGTCGGTCCCGAGGGTGGTCTCGTCGAGCCTCGGGGCATCGCCCCAGAGACTGTCAAGCCCGTAGTAGGCCCGACGGTCCTCGGTGAAGACGTGAACGACCAGGTCGTCGAAATCGAGGAGAATCCAATCACTTCGACCGGCGCCCTCTTTATGGAGCGGTCTGGAACCGGCGTCCTTGAGCTGCCGCACGATCGCGTCGGCAATGGCCCCGACCTGACGTTCGCTCGCCGCCGAGCACAGCAGAAAGCTGTCGGTATAGGACGTGAGATCGCCCACTTCGAGACCGACGAGATCGAAAGCCTTCTTGTCCATGGCCGCCCGTGCGGCTATCCCGATCTTCGACAGGGTGTCAGCGTCCAGCATGGTGCTCCTTCGGGTTCTGCGATGAACTCTCGTCATCCGTTCTGTAGAGTCCGTACTTCTCGATGTAGGAGTTGACTTCGTGCGGAACCAGCTCTCTGACGGGCAATCCCAGGCGTTGGCGCTTGCGAACATCGGTCGCCGAGACCGGGAAGGGATCGTGGTTGAGAAGATAGACCGTCTGTTCGGTGGGGTCCGGAACATTGGCGAATGGTTCCACCTCAACCAACCGAGACCGCAGCCCCTCGGGAACCCGACTTCTGAGTTCCGGGCCCCAGATGTGGGCGCGGTGGAGCACCACCAGATGAGCCAGATTCACCAGCTCCTTCCAGCTCTCCCAGGTCGCGATCTGCGAGAAGGAGTCTGAACCGAGGAGGAAGTAGAGCAGGGCGCGGGGATAGCGATCGCGATACCGCTTGACAGTTGCAACCGTGTAGGTCGGCCCATCGACAAAGACCTCGTCGTCGGAGGCGAAAAAACGCTCGTAGGGCAGGGTTGCGAGCGCCACCATGGAGAGCCGGTGGGTGATGGGGGTCAGCGGCTTACCCTGTTTGTGCGGCGGATTCCCCGCCGGCACGAAATGAACGGCGTCAAACTTGAAGGTCTCCTGGGCGCGGACCGTCGGGACCAGATGGCCCGTGTGGAAGGGGTCGAAACTGCCTCCGTACACCGCAATTCGTTGAGTCATGTCGTCTCCTGGTCTTGAGACACCAGTTTGAAGAGCAGACCGAGGAGGCGACGCAACCCCTCACCGGTCACCGCCGAAATGGTCCAGGTCAGAGCCCCGTATTCGGCCGCCACCCGGTTGAGTTCGGCCTCGCTCGAGGACCGGTCGGCCACCGCATCGACCTTTGTCCCGACGAGGATCCACGGTCGGCCGTCCAGGGGTGTGGCATAGGCCGCGAGTTCGCCTCTGATAGTGGCCACCCGGTCGGCGATGGACTCCTCGGAAGAAAGATCCACCAGGTGGGCCAGGGCTCGACACCGCTCGACATGGCGGAGGAACTGGACGCCGAGCCCGGCGCCCTGGTGAGCACCCTCGATGAGCCCGGGGATATCGGCCATGACCAAGGTTTGAAAGTCGTCGTCGGGAGCTTGAACCACCCCGAGATGCGGCTCGAGGGTCGTAAAGGGGTAGTCCGCAACCTTGGGCCGCGCAGCGGAGAGCCGCGCGAGCAGGGTGGATTTTCCGGCGTTGGGCAGCCCGACCAATCCGACATCGGCGAGCAGCTTGAGCTCGAGCTCGAGCTCACGTTTTTCGCCGGTGGCGCCGTCTTCGGCGGTGCGGGGCGTCCGATTGGTGGCGCTCGAGAACCGAGCGTTGCCGCGACCACCACGGCCGCCATTGGCCACCGCCAGGTCGTCGCCGTCTGAGAGCAGATCGCCGAGGACATCACCGGTTTCAAAATCCCGCACGATGGTCCCGGGGGGTACCATGATCACGGTATCGCTGCCACCGGCGCCGGTCTTGTTCGATCCCTTACCGTCATTGCCGTTTTCCGCGCGGATCAGCCGCTGGTTGTGGATGTGGAGAAGGGTGCTGAGGTTCCGCTGCACCCGAAGCACCACGTTGCCGCCACGACCACCGTCACCACCGTTGGGCCCGCCCCTGGGGACGAACTTCTCTCGCCGGAAGGCGACGCAGCCGTTGCCGCCGTTTCCCGCCCAAACCGTGATTCTCGCCTGGTCAACAAGCATGGTTCATCTATACAAAAGCGCGGCGCTCGTGCTGAGCTGCCGCGCTCCGTTCTGTTCGTACCTGCCCACAGCAAGGTTGTTCAGTTGATCACCACGTTGATAAAGCGGCCGAGACGACCACGATTCTGGAACTTGACGATACCTTCTGCGGTGGCGAAAAGCGTGTCGTCTTTGCCGCGCTTGACGTTGACACCGGGTTTGAATCGGGTTCCGCGCTGGCGCACGAGAATCGACCCGGAGGTCACGGTCTGGCCGTCACCGACCTTGGTGCCGAGGCGTTGGGCGTTGGAATCCCGCCCGTTGCGGCTCGATCCCTGTCCTTTTTTATGAGCCATGACTCCTCCTAGGCCTGGATGGCTTCGACCCGGACCCGGTAGTAGTCCTGGCGATGACCCTTTGTCCGCTTGTAACCTTTGCGGCGCTTCTTTTTGAAAACGATGATCTTCTTGCCACGCTCGGGTCCCACCACCTGGCTGAGGACCGAGACGCCATCGACGATCGGCTTGCCGACCGTGACCGCATCGCTCTGGCTCACCATCATCACGCGATCGAACAGAAGCTCGTCACCGGCTTTGAGGTCGGGAACAGTCCGCTCGACCAAAAGCACGTCACCGGGGCTGACCCGGTATTGCTTTCCGCCGTGTTCTACAACTGCATAGTCGCTCATAACATACCTCTCCCACACAAGGGCGCTTGTTATAGCCCATTCAGGGTCTTGTGTCAATGATAACGACCGTTTCGTGCCCGTATCCGTACCCGTATCCGTGCCCGTGCCCGATGTTCGGTTGCGCGATTCCGAAACCGATTCTCAGGGGAGCGGTTGGCCGAGGGAGCCACCCGTTGCATTGTTCGACGTCGACATTCAGCCATCTCCCGGTCGCTCACCTCGAACAATGCAACAAATGGCACCCCGCCACGCGCCCCGGAACCGAGACCGAAACCGCGCCGGGACCCGAAGAAAACACGTCGCTCGGGGTGCCGGGTCTGACAATGTGCCGGAACGACCTCACGGCAACGCGATACCCATCGCTCATTGTCATACCGGGCTCCCCCGGGGAGCGCGCTCCGGAGCATTTGTCCCGGCTCAGAGGGAGGCCGCCGGCACCCGAGCAGCGTGGCCACACACCTCCCGGCCTCCTCTCATGACCACGCTGCTCTGGCGACGCTGGGCCGCCGGAGGCGGACCAGAAGGCCGGACCAGAAAGAATCGTGCTCGAGCTCGATCAGCGTGCGGCGTCAAATCGATGCGTTTCAGCGACCCTCTAGCCGAACCCTCCGTCCACCGGTTGTCGACGCTCTCCGGCCCCTGGAGGGCGAGTTCCGCCCGGCGCGCCGGCGCCGGGTCGACGATTCTCCCGCATCTGCTCGAGGTAACGCCGGATCTCGAGCAAACTCCGCCATTGGTCGGCGGTCAGCTCTCCCCGGACCGCGAGGAGCATCTCGAAGCGTTCGTTCTCGAGCTTGTCCTTGGCCGCTTGGAAGGCGCCGAATGATTTTCGAACGGCGGTCGGGTCGAAGTCGTCCCGATCGACGAGATCACCGAGTTCGAACTCGGCCTTCTTGAGCCCGGCATTGAGATCGATCATCTTGAGCGCGTGCTGGTAGACCAGATCGCTGATCGCCGCTTGTTGTTCTTCGGTGAGCCCGATCCGCTGCACAACTCGTTCGTTCTCCCACCACTTGCCGTGCGGCAGGTTGAAATCCGCCCCCCCGGCTGTGGTGGCTGCAGCCACAAGCATCACGATCACCATCATCTGTTTCATTGGTTCCTCCCGAATGCCCCCGCTCAGGATGCTCCGTTTGTGTTGAACCGACACATCTCATCCAACAGATTCACTTGGTGTCGGTTCGATGTGCCCAAAGTCAATCGCATGATCATCGCTCCATGGGTCGATGATCTCGAACCCGGGGATGCTGTCGTTTGACAACAGCTCGTCCATCTCGGCGAGGATCTCCTCAACCGTCGGCTCGGCCGCTGGTGTTTCGACGGGCCCGTCCGACCGCAGAATGCCGAGCCCTACCGCCATCACCAGGACGGCAGCGAGCGCCAGGACCGGTCGCAACCACAGCAACCGTTGCCGACCCTCACCGGCCGCGGCGGCGGGCACCCGGTCCATGATCTGCTGCGCCTGAACCTCCCAATCGGGTTCGTCAACGAGCAATTCCTCACGACGGGAGTCGATCAACTGCTCGAGTTCCGCCGCCTCCGCGCGGCAAACCACGCAGCTGGCGAAATGTTCCTTTGTCTTGGCCTCGAGTTCGAGGCCCGCCACGGCCGCCGAGATCTCTTCGGATGTCAAATGGCTGGTCATCGTACGTCTCCAAGTTCTCTTCGCAGCCGATGCACCGCGCGGTGAAGCTGCGTCTTGACCGTTCCCACGTGGACCGACAGGGCGGCCGCAATTTCGTCGAGATCCATTTCCGCATAGAACCTGAGGCGGAAGATCTCGCGCTGCCGCTCGGGCAGCTCAGCCTCACACTCTCGGAGCCGGTCCACCGCCTGACGCTGCATGGACCGCCCTTCGGGATCGACCTCGTCATCGGCCACCTGGGAAACGGTGTCGAATCCACCCTCCTCGTCATCCGGGGCGACGACCCTCAGCCCCTCCCGCCTGCGTTGCCTGAGTAGATCGAGACTGGTGTTGATGGCGATCCGGGTCAGCCAGGTCGTCAGTGCGGCGCGACCATCGAAGGTGGCGAGACCGGTATAGGCCTTGACCAGACTGTCCTGGGCCACCGCATCGGCCTCGTCGGCGCCGACATACTGCCGGCACACCATCCATACCCGCCGCTGGTGCCGTCTGACGAGTTCCGAGAAGGCGTCACGGTCCCCATTGCGCGCCATCAGAACGAGGGCGCTGTCATCCTGAGAAAGATCGGATCGAGTCGGCGTCATGGTGGTTGCTCTCAACACGATTGTATGACGCTCCGTGGCAACGGTGGGTTGACAGCCTCTCCCGTGTCCGTTTCCGTTTCCGTTTCCGATCTCGATCCCGATCCCGATCCCGATCCCGTTCCCGTGGCCGTGGCCGTGGCCGATGACCGATGACGAATCGCCGATGGAGCGACCACGCTGCTCGTGCGACGCTGGGTCGCCAGGGGGCGGTCCAGAAGGCCGGAGCTGAGGGACTACCCCGGCACGACCACCTTCAGCGCCCGCGGCACGACCTCGAAGCGCGTGACCGGGCCCTCGAGGACACCGGCATTGCCGTCGAAGTGGACCGCCAGAGGCTCGTCGTGGTGGAGCTCGAGGATCCTGGCCTGAAGCGCGATGCTGCCATCCATGGTGTGGACCGTGCCCTTGAGCGCGCCGATGAGTCGCTTGAGCCTTCCCGATGCGGGCACATCCGGCACCAAGGTCGCATCGAGCAGACCGTCGTCGGGAACCGCGTTCGGGGTGAGGGCGAACCCGCCACCGGTCGTCGGTCCGTTGTGGACCGCGAGGATGGTCATGGTGCTGTCGATGACCCGGCCATCGGCAACGATCCGCACGAGTGGGGCGCGATATTTGAATAGCGAAACCGCCGCGGTGCCGAGATAGACCGCGATTCCGCGCACCACCTTGATCTTCGCCGCGCGTTGGTTGATATCGGCGGTCAGTCCGATGCCGATGGCGTTGAGGACCATCCGGTCGCCGACCCGGATGAGATCTACGGACCGCGTGACGCCGCCGGTGGCGACCCGCGCCGCGAGATCCAGGTCGGTAGGAACCCCCAAGGTCCGGGCACCGTCGTTGCCGGTGCCCAGGGGCAGAATCGCGAGCTCGCAGTTCTCGCTCCCAGCCATCCCCTCGGCCGCCTCGCAAACGGTGCCGTCGCCGCCGGCCACGAGGACCCGCTGACAGCCTGCAGCGACCACTCGAGCCGCGAGTTCGGTGGCGTGGCCCGGTGCTTCGGTGAAGACAACCTCGCTCTCGAGGTCGGCGGCAGCCAACCGCCGCTGCAACTTGGGCCATTCGCGGCCGAGACGACCGCCGGCAGCCGCCGGATTGACGATGGTCAACACCAATCCACCCTATCAGCTTCTCGGATGACCATCGAGATGAGGGGGCGATCACGTCCATTCACGGCGCCGAATAATTGTGTTCCGGGGAGGGCTGTAATACTGTGTTTTCGATTGCAGATCGGTCCCAATTCACGGCGGTTCTCCAATCGCCAAAAATCGCACAAGGGTGGCAGATGGAATTCTTCCAGATCGCAATTCTGATTCTCTTCGGGCTGGCCCTATCGGATCTCATCGTCGGTGTGTCCAACGATGCGGTCAATTTCCTCAACTCTTCCATCGGGTCGCGGGTCGCATCGCGAAACGTGATCATGATCATCGCCAGCCTCGGGATTCTCGCGGGCGTGACCTTCTCATCGGGGATGATGGAGGTTGCACGAAAGGGCATCTTCAACCCGCAGTTCTTCACCATGCCCGAACTCATGACCATCTTCCTCGCGGTCATGCTCACGGATATCCTCCTGCTCGATCTCTACAACACCTTTGGTCTCCCGACGTCAACTACGGTCTCCATCGTCTTCGAGCTTCTCGGCGCCGCGGTGGCGGTCTCGTTGCTCAAGCTCTTCGAAGACGGCGAGAGCTTCGCCCGGGTGGTGGAGTACATCAACACCGGCAAGGCCTTAGCCATCATCTTCGGCATCCTGCTTTCGGTGGTCGTGGCCTTTGGGGCCGGCGCCATCGTCCAGTTCCTGAGCCGGCTCATCTTCACCTTCGACTACGAAAAACGACTGCGGCGATACGGTGCCCTATGGGGCGGGGCGGCGCTGTCGTCCATCACCTATTTCATCCTCATCAAGGGCTCCAAGGGCGCATCGTTCATCACCGCCGACACCCTGGCCTTCATCAAGGGCAACACATGGTTGATCCTCCTCGTGTCGTTCGGAGCGTGCGCAGTCTTCCTCCAGATCCTGCTCAGCTTCACTAGAGTCAATATCCTCAAGCTCATCGTCCTGGTGGGCACGTTTGCTCTTGCCATGGCCTTCGCCGCAAACGATCTCGTCAACTTCATCGGCGTCCCGCTGGCCGGATTGAGCGCCTATGTCGAGGCGAGCGCGACCGCCGACCCGCTGACCGCAACCATGGAAGCACTCCGAGAGCCGGTTCACGGCAACACCCTGGTTCTACTTTTCGCCGGTATCGTCATGGTGGTCACCCTGTGGTTCTCGCGCAAAGCGCGCTCGGTCACCCAGACCTCCCTCAACCTCGGCCGTCAGGAAGAAGGGTTCGAGCGCTTCGAGGCCACTGTCCTGTCCCAGACCATCGTCCGCCTGGTGTCGACCGTGCTCGCGACAACGGGTCGGTTGTTCCCGGCAAAGCTCCGCCGAGCGGTCAACCAACGATTCGACCGATCGGAGCATCGCCCGACCCCGGACGCCGATGCTGCGGTGCCTTCATTCGATCTCGTTCGCGCGGCGGTCAATCTCATGGTTGCCAGCGCCCTCATCTCCCTGGCCACATCATTCAAGCTGCCCCTCTCCACCACGTATGTGACCTTTATGGTCGCCATGGGCGCGTCGCTGTCGGATCAAGCCTGGGGCCGCGACAGCGCGGTCTACCGGGTGAGCGGGGTGCTGACCATTGTCGGCGGGTGGTTCTTCACCGCCATGATGGCGTTCACCGTCTCATCGGTCTTTGCGGCCTTGATCTTCTACGGCGGAGCCTGGGCGGTCTTGGGTATCACGTTACTCGCCGGTTTCCTGATCTTCCGCAACCACCGAATTCACCGTAAACGGGGAGAGGCGGAGGACTCGGCCGAGATCTTCAATCTACGCAAGATCAAGGATGCCAAGGCGGCGGCGGAGGCGACTTCGCAACATGCTGCGATCTTCCTCGCCGAGGTCAGCAAAGCTCTCGATCTAAGTTTCAATGCCCTCTTCGCCGAGGACCGAACCAAACTCAAGGAAGCCCGGGAGAAGCAGCGGCGGATCCAGCTCTGGTCGAACATCATCGCGGCCAATATCTTTAAGGTCTTCCGGCTCCTGCAGTGGGAGGCGGTCCAGGATTCTCGCCGTTATGCCCACACCATCAGCACCCTTCAGGAAATCTCCGAAAGCCTGCGAGACATCGCCGTGAGGGCCTATCTTCACGTGGCCAACAACCACTCGGGACTGCTCGAAGAGCAGAAGATCGAACTCGGGAAGATCCGCGACATCGTCTGCGAAATTCTTGATCGCACGTCTCGAAATCTCCGCCGAGGCGACTGCCCCGACTGCTCGGAAATCTCGGGCCGCAACAAAGAGATCCGCCTGCTGGTGGATGAATTCGACGAAAACCAGGTGATGAGGATCCAAGACAACGCGTCCAAGACACGTCTGAGCATCCTCTTCTATTCGCTGGCCTGGGATGCGCTCAAGATCGCCGAGAGCGCCACCCACGTGCTCGCGGTCTTTGAGGACTCCATGCCGGCTTCAGAGAACGTCAGTCATCTCGAGGATCCGTCTGTCGAGCCGGATCCGTCGACGACCTGACCACGCACCGCAGCGCCGATCAAGTCGAAGGGGCAGCGGCCAGGGCGGCCCCGGCGGTGGACAGAAAAGCAACGGCGAGAACTGACGGAGCGATGCGTTTCATAGTGGCTCCCTTCGCGGACCCCGCGCCGATGACGCGGTTTCCAGCGCAGCTGTTCGGGGTGCGTGAAGCTTGCATGAAGTGTGGGCTCATTCTTTAGAACTTAATGATGTAGTCGACCTGGAGCCGGTCCATGGTCGGGATGTCCTCGAGGTCCGACGCCGGTTTGGTGTGGTACCACGTGAAATTGAAGTAACTCCTCATGATGAATCCGAGCCTCAGGTCAAAGCGGTATCCGTCGACATCGGAGACCATGGACGTGTCCGACTGGGTGAAGACATAGAAAAGCGCGTCCGGCTGCGAGTAGTAGCGGCTCGCACGCAGGGCGATCTGTCCCGGCTTCTTGTAGTCGCCGATCTGGAAACGGAGGAAGTAGCCGTCGTCGTACTTCTTTCCTTCGTAATCGGCGGCGCCGAAGTTGTGATAGCCGAAGGCCGTGACCTTGATCGGCCAGCGCTCGCT
>RCND010001581.1_pt1 | contig 12937 bp, 16 predicted proteins | sample 2041351 | NCBI WGS metagenome assembly RCND01 (sample SAMN09708230, study PRJNA481090) | Marine sediment metagenome, whole genome shotgun sequencing project. | biome: marine sediment; feature: ocean; material: sediment; isolation source: Sewage treatment plant 12B marine sediment (STP12B) ...
ATCGGTCCAAACGCGGTCATCATGAATGGTGCCAGGATCGGGAAAAATGTTCAGATATTTCCGGGAGCGGTAATTTCGGGTGATCCTCAGGACTTAAAATTCGAAGGAGAAATTACTACAGTAGAGATTGGCGACAACACCATTATCCGTGAATATGTGACCATTAACAAGGGGACCAAAGCCAAAGACCGAACTGTTGTGGGGAAGGATTGCATGATTATGTCCTATGTGCATATTGCCCACGATTGTGTCCTCCAGGACAAGGTGATCATGGGGAGCTACGCCGCTCTGGCAGGTGAGGTGGAAGTGGATAACTGGGCCATTGTGAGCCCGGGTTGCCTGGTCCACCAGTTTGTCCGCATTGGGGCCCATGTAATGATCCAGGGGGGCAGCAAGGTAACCAAGGATGTACCTCCTTTTGCCATGGCAGGAAGAGAACCCATCTCATTTACGGGGATCAACTCCATTGGCCTGCGTCGCCGCGGCTTTACCAACGATACCATCTATGCCATCCAGGAGGTCTACCGGATTCTATACCAGCGAGGCCTGAATATTTCCGATGCCATGGAGTTTGTGGAAGCCAATCTGCCCGCCTCCAAAGAACGGGATGAGGTTATCCTTTTTATCCGCGCTTCAAAAAGAGGAATCATCAGGGGCTACTTCGACGGGAAGGACGCTTAAGTGAGCTGCTATCTCCGCCATAGTGGCCACCCAAATATCAGTTTCATTCGCTTTGAGGTAATCAATGATTCTTTGATGATATTCCCGCGAGGTAACAATGTAATCACCTCCAATACCGTGGAAACAGAAAACGGCTAAGGACCCAATATCTACAGCGTGCTCAATATATTCAATGGTACTCTCAAAAGGTACATCATCGGTAACGCTCATGCTTGGGATATCAAACAGGTTCAGATTTTCGGCGGTCACTGGCACGGATGACTTACCTCCCCGGGCTCCTACAAAAAGTCCGCTTTTACTCAGTGTATCCACATAGTTCACTCCTCCAACCTCCGTCTCATAACACATATATGCATAGCTTCGCTCACTCATGCCGTCAACCGCAAATAAAAACTGGTTCATCACTTTTGCCTCATCCAAAATCCTTCTTAGCGTATAAGCTTCTGTAGCATACTCCTCAGGTACCCAGTCAAATTCTTCACTGCAGGGGTGAAAAAGGGAGTGGCAACCAAGTTCGTGACCCTCCGCTGCTGCTGCTCTCCATTGTTCCAAAAATTCAGGACGCAGGTTTGTACCTTGAATGTAAAAAGTGCCGCGCATTCCAGCCTCATTAAGATCAGGTATGGCCTGCTCAAGCTGGCTTAATATTCCGTCATCATAGGTGAGACAAACTGCTGCGCGTTTACCCCCGGGCCAGTGAAATTCCTTAAGTTGGGCAGAGCTATTGATGCCACATACAAGCCAGGTGGTCAGGATCGTTAATATTTGGAGTCTTCTAATCATCTTCAGAATGTTTTACTCTGACTCAGTACTCCACCCCTGTGCCTGCAACTGAATGGCATTCCCATCATTGCCAACCAGAAGGGCCGATCCCTTCTTATCGGTGATGTTTCCAATTACAGTCACGCCCTCAAGGGCTGAGACTTTATCGAAGTCGGAGAGGGGAACAGTAAAGAGCAGTTCGTAATCCTCTCCCCCATGCAGAGCTGCCACCATGGGTTCCATCTGAAACTCCCCGGCAGTCTCTTTGGTCTCTTCTGCCATAGGGATACGCTCATCATATACCTGGCATCCGCATTCCGAAGCTTTACAGATATGGAGCAGTTCCGATGCGAGTCCGTCCGATATATCTATCATGGCAGCGGGCACAATGCCAGCCTCCTTCAGGGCCAGCAGCACATCCACCCTGGGCTCCGGCTTCAGGTAGCGTTCCAGGATATAATCATAGCCGCTAAGCTCGGGCTGGAAACCAGGATCCTCCGAATGAAGTTGTTTTTCCCGCTCCAGTATCTTAAGTCCCATAAAGGCTGCGCCAAGATCGCCCGTAACGCAGATCAGCTGGTTGTTAAGCGCTTTACTACGCAGGGTCAGCTCCTCCTTGAGAGCTGTCCCAATGGCAGTTACCGTAATCACCAATCCGGTCATTGAACTGGAAGTATCGCCCCCCACCAGATCCACATTAAACTTTTCACAGGCCAGTTTCACCCCTGCGTAAAAATCTTCCAGCGCCTCCACAGAAAATTTTCCTGAGATTCCAAGAGAAACAGTAATCTGACGTGGAGCTGCATTCATGGCATAGACATCCGAAAGGTTGATCACAACAGCCTTGTAGCCCAGATGCTTCAGGGGGGTGTAAACCAGGTCAAAATGAACCCCTTCCAATAGCAAGTCGGTGGTGATCACCTGTACATAGGTCCCGTGATCGATCACGGCGGCATCATCTCCCACTCCAATATGAGTGCTTTCCTGTTTGTTTTCAAAGCCCGAAGTAAGGTGGTCGATGAGTCCGAATTCCCCCATTTCTTCAATGGTTCGGATCTTTTTTGAGGTCATAATAAAATTTTAATTGCTGAACAATTCGATTGGCCTGTTGTAATACAAATGTAAGAACAAGTTTTTGTATATTTGGGCTCTATTTTAAATTAATCTTATTTACAATTAGATAGGACCAGGCATTACCCAAAACATGTGGAACAGTGACAGATCAGGAGAAGATATTAAACGAGGTAACGGGTAGCGATTATAAGTTTGGATTCCAAACCGACATAGATACTGAGACCATACCAAAGGGTTTGAACGAAGAGGTGGTCAGGATCATCTCTGCCAAAAAGGAGGAGCCGGAATGGCTTACCGAATCAAGACTGAAGGCATTCAGACACTGGCAGACCATGAAGATGCCCGAGTGGGCACACCTGAAGATCCCGGAAATCCAATACCAGGACATTATCTACTATGCAGCTCCCAAACAGGGGGCCAAGTATGAAAACATGGATGAGGTGGACCCTGAACTGCTCGATACCTTTAACAGGCTGGGAATCCCCCTGGAGGAGCAGAAACAGCTGGCCGGAGTGGCCGTGGACGCAGTCATGGACAGTGTCTCAGTAAAAACCACCTTCCAGGATACACTTGCGGACAAGGGAATCATCTTCTGCTCGTTCAGCGAAGCGGTTAAAAACCACCCCGACCTGATTAAGAAATATATGGGTTCTGTGGTACCCTATACAGATAACTTTTTTGCGGCCCTCAATTCGGCTGTATTCAGTGATGGTTCCTTTTGTTACATTCCCAAGGGGGTACGCTGTCCCATGGAACTTTCCACCTATTTTCGGATCAATGCTGCTAATACAGGTCAGTTCGAACGCACTTTGATTGTGGCCGAGGACGACTCCTATGTAAGCTACCTGGAGGGATGCACCGCTCCCATGCGCGACGAGAACCAGCTGCATGCAGCCATTGTAGAAATCGTTGCCATGGAAAATGCCGAAGTCAAATATTCTACAGTACAAAACTGGTACCCGGGCGATAAGAATGGCGTAGGTGGCATATTCAATTTTGTAACCAAGCGTGGGATCTGCAAAGGAGACAACTCCAAGATCTCCTGGACGCAAGTGGAGACCGGTTCTGCAGTCACCTGGAAATATCCCAGCTGCATTCTGAGAGGAGAGAACTCGGTGGGTGAATTCTACTCGGTGGCGGTGACCAACAACTACCAGCAGGCCGATACAGGAACCAAGATGATCCATATAGGTAAAAACACCCGTTCCACCATTATCTCAAAAGGGATTAGTGCCGGAAAGAGTCAGAACTCATATCGCGGACTGGTGAAGGTGCTGAAAGGGGCCAAGAATGCACGAAATTATTCCCAGTGCGACAGCCTTTTGCTGGGTGACAAATGCGGGGCACACACCTTCCCTTACCTGGAGGTAGACAATCCGAGTGCCGTTGTAGAGCATGAAGCCACCACATCCAAAATTGGGGAAGATCAGATTTTTTACTGCAACCAGCGTGGCATCGATACCGAAAATGCCATCAGCCTGATCGTAAACGGTTATGCCAAGGAGGTACTGAATAAGTTGCCCATGGAGTTTGCCGTGGAGGCACAAAAATTATTAGCCATTACCCTGGAAGGAAGTGTAGGCTAGAAAAGTTAGTAAGTTAACACGAACGAAGTGAGTATGCTAGAGATAAAGGATTTAAAAGTTAGTATCGAAGATAAAGAGATTCTGAAGGGGATCAACCTGTCGGTGAAGGCCGGTGAGGTCCATGCTATTATGGGGCCCAACGGCTCAGGAAAAAGCACCCTCGCCTCTGCACTGGCTGGACGCGACTATTTCAACATCACCAACGGAAAAATTCTGTATGAAGGGAAAGACCTTACCGAGTTAACACCGGAGGACAGGGCCAGGGAAGGGATCTTCCTGGGTTTCCAGTACCCGGTAGAGATTCCTGGGGTAAGCATGGTCAATTTCCTGCGTACTGCTATCAACTCCATGCGGAAGTACAGGGGGCAGGAACCCCTGCCCGCTGGCGATTTCCTGAAGTTAATGCGGGAAAAGAAAAAGGTCGTTGAGATCGATTCTGACCTGACAAACCGTTCGGTGAACGAAGGATTCTCAGGAGGTGAGAAAAAGAAAAACGAAATCTTCCAGATGGCACTCCTTGAGCCAAAGCTGGCCATACTGGATGAAACTGATTCGGGTCTCGATATCGATGCCCTGCGAATTGTGTCCAATGGGGTCAATAATCTTCGTTCGCCTGAAAATGCTACCATTATTATTACACACTACCAGCGCTTGCTGGACTATATTGTTCCCGATGTGGTACACGTGCTTTACAAGGGGCGCATTGTAAAATCGGGCGATAAATCGCTGGCCAGAGAACTGGAAGAGCACGGATATGACTGGATCAAACAGGAAGTTGATGCAAACGACTGATAAATACCTGGAGCTGTTTCAACAAAACAGGGAGCAGATCGGAAAAGAAGACCCGCTATTCCTTAAAGAGTTGCGTGATGCAGCTATAACAGCTTTTCAGCGTGATGGGTTCCCCGGGCGCAAAGAGGAGCGTTATAAATATACCCATCTGGAACCTGTGTTTGATGGAGAACTCTCCATTGATTTTCAACCCCGGCAGATTCATTTTGACGAAGCTGATATCTTTGGTTGCGATGTCCCTCTGCTGGACTCCAACGTACTTACCGTATTGAATGGTTTCTTCCACCAAAATGGTGAGGGGGTTCTTACAAAGCTGGATAACGGCATTATCTACGGAGGGCTGAAAGAGGCTATAGCCCAGTTCCCCGATCTGGTAGAAAAATACCTGGGGAAAAATGCTCCTACAGACAATGAACCATTTGTAGCGCTGAATACTGCTTTTTCACAGGATGGCATTTTCCTTTATATTCCGGAAGGGGTCCGGATGGAACGGCCTATCCAGATCATCAATCTGCTGCTCTCGAACAAGAATCAGATGGTTCAGCACCGGAACCTCTTTGTGCTGGAGCGCAATGCTGCGGCACAGGTAATCATCTGTGACCACACCCTGAGTCCCCATATGTTTTTAACCAATTCGGTAACCGAAGTATATACCGGTGAGAATGCAGACATGGACCTGCTTAGACTGCAGAATGAGCACAACAATTCCTGTCAGGTGACCAACACCTGGATCAGCCAGGATCGTAACTCCCGTTGTCAGCATGGTACCATTACCCTGCATGGGGGGATAGTCAGAAACAACCTGCGGATCAATATGGAGGGAGAGGGAGCTGAAACCAGTGCGCTGGGACTCTTTCTTACAGATAAGATGCAGCATGTGGATAGCTATACAGTGATTGAGCACAGCAAACCGCACTGCACCAGCAATCAGTATTACAAAGGGGTGCTGGACGATACCTCCACAGGTTCTTTCAATGGAAAAATCCATGTGCATCCCGATGCTCAAAAGACTGAAGCCTTCCAGACCAATAACAATATTTTGCTTTCAGATACAGCTAAGATGCAAACCAAGCCTCGACTGGAGATTTACGCCGACGACGTGAAATGCAGTCATGGTGCCACGGTGGGTCAAATAGATGAAGAGGCCCTCTTCTATCTGCAGTCGCGTGGAATTCCTAAAGAGGAAAGCCGGCTGATGCTGATGGATGCATTTACCTGGGATGTGATCTCCAAAATCAAGCAACTCTCGCTGCAGGTACGGATCACCGATCTGGTCAGCAAGAGGCTTCGCGGGGAGCTCTCCAGATGTAATAACTGTGCCATGCACTGTGAGGATTAATACAGATGATCATGGGCTTTAATATAAAACAGATCAGGAGTGATTTCCCCATACTGCAACAGCAGGTGTATAATAAGCCTTTGATCTATCTCGATAACGGGGCCACCACGCAGAAACCGCGGGTGGTGATCGACACCATCAGGGAGTTGCAGGAGACTCAGAACAGCTCCATCCATCGCGGCATTCATTACCTGAGCGAGCAGATGACTGGTCGTTATGAATCGGCCAGGGAGACGGTCCGGGCCTTTTTAAACGCCGCTTCCACCCAGGAGATTATCTTCACCAGTGGAGCCACAGGTTCGATCAACACGGTAGCTTTTTCCTTTGGTGAAAAGTATGTAAAATCCGGGGATGAGATTCTTATCTCGGAGATGGAACACCACTCCAATATTGTCCCCTGGCAAATGTTATGTGAACGAAAAGGAGCGATTTTAAAGGTCATTCCATTCAACGATAATGGCGAGCTGAATCTTGGAAAACTGGATGAACTGCTTACTGACAAGACCAGGATCGTGGCCCTGACGCATGCCTCCAACTCCCTGGCTACCATTAATCCTGTTAAAGAGGTGATACGGAAGGCTCATGCCAGGGGGATCCCGGTACTGCTCGATGGTGCACAGATGGTGCAGCATGGTGAAGTGGATGTGAAGGACCTTGACTGCGACTTTTATGTCTTCTCCTCCCATAAAATTTTTGGCCCTACCGGTTCTGGAGTCCTTTACGGAAAGGAAGCCATGCTGGAGGAGCTTCCTCCCTACCAGGGCGGTGGCGATATGGTGGACCAGGTAAGATTTGACGGAACCTCCTACAACACTTTGCCATTTAAATTTGAAGCCGGGACCAGCAACTACACAGGAGCCATTGGCCTGGCTGCTGCACTTGATTACCTTCAGTCCATCGGATTCCAGGCAATCGGGCAATACGAACAAGAGCTGAGCACATATACCCTGGAAAAGCTGAAAGCAATTAAGGGATTGAAGATTTACGGGAATGCGCCAGAAAGGATTTCGGTCTTCTCCTTCCTGCTGGATGGTATCCATACCTATGACGCAGGTATGATCCTTGATAAGATGGGCATTGCTGTCCGAACCGGCACCCACTGTACCCAACCGGTCATGGATCATTTTGGAATTGAGGGAACCATCAGGGCTTCCCTGGTGTTCTATAATACCATGGAGGAAGTGGACGCCCTGGTTGTTGGGATTCAAAGGACAAAGGAGATGCTCTCATAAGAAGAATATAAGATGACAGATTTTAACGCAACACAAAAGGATATAGTAGAGGAATTTTCGGTGTTTGAGGACTGGCTCGATCGATATAACTATCTGATTGAACTGGGAAACGACCTCCCTTCCATCGATCCAAAATACCGCACCAGCGAATACCTGATCAATGGCTGCCAGTCAAAAGTATGGCTCCATGCCGACCTGGAAGATGGGAAACTGCAGTTTAATGCCGACAGCGATGCCATTATTGTCAAAGGCATTGTGGCACTGCTGGTCAAACTGATGAACAATCGCACACCGGCCGAGATTCTGGAGAATGATCTCTTCTTTATTGACGGGATCGGTCTGCGACAGAACCTCTCCCCCACACGCTCCAACGGATTACTGGCTATGGTGAAAAAGATGCGGCTGTATGCAATGGCCTACCAGGCCAAAGAGAACCAAAACAAGGAAGCATGAGCGAATCACTGGATTTTTTAGAGATAGAAGGAAAGATTGTGGAGGCACTGAAAACAGTGTACGACCCGGAGATCCCTGTGAATGTATATGACCTGGGACTGATCTATGAGATCGAGTACACCGATCAGAAAGAGGCCAAGATTGAAATGACTCTAACCGCGCCCAATTGTCCCATGGTGGATATGCTTATGATGGACGTAGAGAATGCGGTCAATGCTCTGGAGGAGGTAGAAAAGACCCTTATCAACCTGGTGTTTGAACCTCAGTGGGATAAATCCATGCTCACGGAAGAGGCCAAACTTGAACTGGGCCTGTTGTAGTAACTAGCTTGATTATTTCTAGCAAGTGTGAATCAGGATAAATCCATAGCTGAGTTTTCGGCGGCCATCAAGGAGAAGGCGCTGGAGATAGGATTTGCAGGATGTGGTTTTTCGAGGGCAGAAGCCTTGCCCGAAGATGCCATGCGCCTGCTTACCTGGCTCCAGGATGGCCATCATGCACGCATGGGCTATATGGCCAACCATTTCGAGAAACGCACCGATCCCACCATTCTGGTGGAAGGGGCCAGGACTGTTATCTCCCTGCTCTACAACTATTATACAGACAGGGTTCAGTCAGATCCGGAAGCACCCATACTGTCCAAATATGCCTATGGTAAAGATTACCACTTTGTGATGAAAGATAAGATGCATCTGCTGTTTGATTTTATCAAATCGATGCATCCGGAAGCAGAAGGGAGAGTTTTTGTAGATTCGGCACCTGTACTGGATCGAGCCTGGGCCAAAAGGGCCGGGTTGGGCTGGATCGGGAAAAATTCCATGCTGATCTCCCGCTCTGCCGGATCTTTTGTCTTTATCGGAGAAATCATTCTGAACCTGGAGCTGGAATATAATCAGATTCCGGAAAGTGACTTCTGCGGTAGTTGTACCCGGTGCATTGAAGCCTGCCCTACACAGGCCATCCTGGACACCCGAAGCATTGATTCGGAGCGATGCATCTCTTACCAGACCATCGAAAGCAAGGAGAAAATCTCATCTGAAATTGAAGGGAAATTATCCGGAAGAGTGTTTGGTTGCGACATCTGCCAGGATGTGTGCCCCTGGAATAGGAAAGCACTAAACCACGACAAACCTGCGTTCAACCCGGAAGGAGGACTGTTAGAAATGTCACTGGAGAGCTGGCAAAATATGAGCCGGGAGGAGTACAAGCTTCTATTCCCTGAATCGGCTGTACAAAGGGCCGGTTATAATAAATTAAAAAGCAATCTGGCATCACTTCAAAAAAAACAGGAATCAAAGGACTCTTTGCTGTAACAAGATGGGGAGATGTTCGTCTTAATTACAGAAACCCAAAGACGAACATCATGAAAAAATTAATATTCTCGGCATTTATCATCGCTTTCAGCGTTTCTCTATATGCCCAGCCCAACGGATTTAACGATATCTATTATGACTACAAAGGAGAGGAAGGGGTAGTGGCCCTCCGGATCCCCGGGTTTGTCATGAGGTTCGCCGGTGCTATTGGTGATCTTGAAGGGCCGGAGAGAGAGTTGTTAAGGTCATTAAAATCTGTAACTGTACTTACAATCGAAGAAGCCGATCTGTATCCGGGAGTTAATTTCGCAAAGGAGATGAACATAACAGATTTGGGTGGTGGTTATAAACTGATGTTAGAGGTGCATGACGGAGATGAAGATGTAATCATCGCAGCCAGGGAAAAAAAGGGTAAAATCAGGGATCTGATTGTCATCGTTGGAGGCGATGATAATGTACTGGTGCATGTGCGCGGACGCATGGAAAGCGACCTGCTCGAAAACCTTGCCGAAGTCGCCGGGGTGGATGAGCTCCACTTTACAGCTCAGCTCTAGCTATAGGACTCCAGTAGACTTTTCAGATTGTCCAGTACCATAGTCCAGCCCCCATCTGCGTGGGCCAGAGCCTCATCACCGGCAAATCCCTTTTGTCTTAGCTCCACGATCGTTCCGTCGACCGATTGCTCCAAGGTATAGGTCACCACTGAATAGTTCTCAGCTTTGTCCTCCAATCCGGAGAATCCGCTCCAGTAATCATACTTCAGCATCTCTCCCGGAATAGCTTCCAGGATGGTCCCTTTATCCTCATAGGATTTCCCCTCCCATTCTCCCCTGAAAACAAGTGGACTGCCTTCCTCCCAGTCGGAGATGGCCTCGGTTCCAAAAAAGTACTTCTTCACAGTCTCCCGGTCCGTTAGTGCATGCCAAACTTCCATGAGTGATGCGGTGATCTCAATGGTCTTCCTTACTTCAAGTTGGTGATTCATCATATCGGTTTTTAATAGAACAGCTTTATGGTCACGATGGTTCAATACCCATCACTGTGACCATGATATTTCGCTGCTGGCGGGGACCATCAAATTCACAAAGGAAAATATTCTGCCAGGTAGAAAGCCCCATCTTCCCATCCACGATGGGAATGGTCTCCTGGGGGCCCACAATACCGGCTTTCAAATGCGAATCACCATTGTTATCCTGGTGGTCATGCTCCCAGATTCCTGCCGGAACCAATCTGTTGAAAAGCGTCACCACATCGTTCTGAACCGATTCGTCCCAGTTTTCCTGAATCATAATGCCCGAAGTGGCTCCTTGGGCATAGACATTGACCAGGCCGGTCTGGACCTTGCTTTCTGCCACGATGGCCTCCACCTGGGTGGTGATGTCGTAAAGGCCGTTTTGTGCGGGGGTGCTGATTTGAATAGTTCGTTGCATTTTCTATATTTTGCCTTTAAAACAAAAGTAAGCAATCTCTTAATAAATGATAATGCGATAAAGTTCCACTGAGTACATAAAGTATTGCAACAATATTTATACTCAGTAGACATGGAAGATCAATCATCCACCATTATGATCCCGGATGAGGTCATATTTTCAAAAATCTATTTGATTAGAAATAAGCAGGTAATCCTTGACAAAGACCTTGCAGTCTTTTACCAGGTAGAAACCAAACAATTAAAGAGAGCAGTTCGCCGAAATATTGATCGATTCCCGGACGATTTTATGTTTGAATTGACTCCGGGAGAGTTCCAAAACTTGAGGAGCCAATTTGGCACCTCAAGTTGGGGAGGTTCCAGATATAAGCCTATGGCATTCACTGAATATGGCATTGTCATGTTGGCCAGTGTCCTTCATAGTCAAAGAGCGATTGAAGTAAATATTCAGATTGTTCGTGCTTTTCTAAGAATGAGGGATATTCTCAACTCTCAAAATATGTTATTATCTCGATTGCAAAAAGTTGAAACAGGTCAAATTCAACAAGGAGAAAGAATCTCTCTCATCTTTAAACTACTCAAAGAAATGGAAAAGGCAAAAGAAAAAGAACTTGATCACCGAATCAGGAACAAAGTTGGATTTAAAAGATCAGGTGAACAGTAGAAACCAACCTTTCCATTTAATAAAGGGGGTACATCAAAAAGAAAAGTATCATAATGCCCGAAGTGACTCCCTGGGCATAGACATTGACCAGGCCGGTCTGGACCTTGCTTTCTGCCACGATGGCCTCCACTTGTTGAGTTATGTCGTAAAGGCCATTTTGTGCGAGGGTGCTGATTTGAATGGTTCGTTGCATTCTCACTGTTGTTTCTCAGCTACAGAATGAGAAAAAGGAATACTGCGATTAGTATAGAAACAGCAATTCCAACAGAGACTTGTCTTATTATGGTATTAGCGGAGAATATTTTAAATTTTTCAGAGTCCGCTAGTTCGTTATACTTACTGATCAAATCATTACGGTCCTTGATAGAAGTATAGCAACCTGGACTGTCAGCAATATAGTGCTGAGCGAAAGGAAAACAGACTGCCTTACTGATTTCCGGGCTTGCTAATCCCGGGAAAAGTGTATTTTCTACTATGCTGATATCTTCCGTTGGAATATCCAGGGCTTCATAAACTTCAGAAGGATCAAATATCACTGCAAAAGGATTATCATCACCACCTGCAAGATTCTTACTGTGAGCGATTGAGGTATTCCCCATTAGCCAGAGACTTTGATCCAGCTTGCGCATCTTTCCCTTTTTTATGCTGCCAGTGAACCTTAGCCTTCTGTTTGTCTTGGCTTCCTGAATATCCAGAAAGACTTCTCCCTTTGAACTCGTTGTGAAAAATGCCTTTTTGCAATTTGGATCAGCAATACCCTTTGTTGGCAGGGCAATTAAGGTATTGCTTAATATATCAATGAAAATAAAAGACAATAGTCCGGTTTCTTTGTCTGTTGCAATGAGGTAAGATTCTTGCCTGGTGCCCCAAAAAGAACTTGCACGTGTACTTAGATTACCAATTCCCATATAGTAATCTGGCTCATCATCGGCAAACAATTTAGTCTTTGCAAGCTCATAACGATCTGGCAACATTGATTTTGCTTCTTCAAGATTCCTGAGCTTGAAGAATAGAAACAGACTATATGGTTCAATCACAAAACCTATATAGGGAGTATTTTTTGAAGCTCTAAATAGCAATCTCTTCATAATAAGCGAAGGCAACAATATTTTGAGTTTCTGGAAGAAGAGCAGATTGCTGACTTCCATAGGATTGATTGCGCTCTCAACAATCTTTATGAATTTTTCCTCATTCCGTATTTCCATAGGTTTGGCATAAAATAAAAGGGAACAGAATCTCGCATAAACGTACATATTGTTTTTTACGATTACAATACATAGGCATTATAAAAAACTATATCTCCTGCTCTGATATCGAGCATCTTGCTATATAAATCTTCGACAAGAAAAATCTCCCTGGGCGAAAAAGCCTTATCCCTCATGCTATTATTAAACAATTATAAAATAGATGTGTTAACTTCTTATTTAATGATATATTAAACAAAATTTCGAACTTCACTTTGTTATCAATAGGTATGACACAAAAAAGAGTTATACAAAGTCTGGTTTTATGGACTATTCTTATAGCCTTAAACTCCTGTTCTAAACCATTGGAATGGCCAGAGTCTCCACTATACAGTTTTAATCAAGCTGATTCCGATTCATCTCAAACG
>RCND010001582.1_pt1 | contig 12936 bp, 7 predicted proteins | sample 2041351 | NCBI WGS metagenome assembly RCND01 (sample SAMN09708230, study PRJNA481090) | Marine sediment metagenome, whole genome shotgun sequencing project. | biome: marine sediment; feature: ocean; material: sediment; isolation source: Sewage treatment plant 12B marine sediment (STP12B) ...
CCACCGGCCATACCAATGACTTTACAGTTTTTAATTTTTGCAATTTGTCCAACAACACTTCCTACGGCACCAGCGGCGCCGGAAACTAATACAGCATCACCTTCTTTTAGTTCACCAACTTCTAAGATCCCAAAATAAGCAGTCATACCTGTCATTCCCAAGGCACTTGTATATGTAGGCAACGGTGCTAATTTTGGATCGACTTTATGATATCCGTTACCATCTGTTACAACATACTGTTGCACACCTGGGTGGCCATATACATAATCTCCAATAGCAAATTTTGGATTGTTAGATTCAACTACTTTACCTACGCCTCCAGCACGCATTACATCATTCAATGCAACAGGAGGGATATATGATCTTCCTTCATTTATCCATCCGCGCATAGCAGGGTCTAATGAAAGATATTCACACTGCACTAATATTTCTCCATCTTTTGGAGAAGGAATTTCAGTTTCAACAAGCTTCCAAGTATCTTTTTCAGGTAAACCTATTGGTCTTTTTTGTAATAGTAATTGTTTATTTATTGCCATTTATGTTGTTTTATTCTTGATACCCAAATCTACGTAATTGATTTTTATTACTACGCCAGTCTTTGTTAACTTTTACATAAAGCTCAAGGTAGATTTTCTTGTCGAAAAATTTTTCAAGATCCTTTCTGGCTTCTGCACCCACGCGCTTTAAAGCGGAGCCTTTATGACCAATAATTATCCCTTTTTGAGAGTCTCGTTCTACCATAATGACTGAACGAATTTTGATGATATGATCTTCTTCAAAAAATTCTTCTGTTTCAATTTCAACTGAGTAAGGAATCTCTTTTTTATAGTGTATTAATATTTTTTCACGGATTGCCTCATTGACAAAAAAGCGTTCTGGTTTGTCAGTTAATTGATCTTTAGGGTAAAATGCTGGAGATACTGGTAAAAGTTCAATAATCTTATCAAAGATCGTTTGAACATTGAAATTTTCTAGTGCAGAAATAGGGTATACGAGTGCGTTCGGAACTTTTTCTTGCCAATAACTCATTTTAGCATCGACAATTTCTTGAGACGACTTATCAATTTTGTTAATGAGTAATAAAACAGGAACTTTAGTATTGGTTATTTTGTTGAAAAAATTTTCATCTTTCAATTCTGTTTCACCGGGCTCAACCATATAAATGAGTACATCGGCATCGTCAAAAGCTGATTTTACAAAATCCATCATAGAAGCTTGTAATTCATAGGCAGGTTTTATAATACCAGGCGTATCAGAAAATAGAATTTGAAAATCGTCTCCATTCACAATACCTAAAATGCGATGACGTGTCGTTTGTGCTTTCGAAGTTATAATGGATAGGCGTTCACCAACAAAAGCATTCATAAGTGTTGATTTACCTACATTCGGATTCCCTATAATATTGACATAACCAGCTTTGTGCGCCATAGATTTTATTTAAGACCACAAAGTTAGTCTTTAATTCATTGTAAAGCCTAAAACCAGATACAATATCACGGTAATTACGCCGCCAATTAGTGCGTAGGGTAACTGTGTCTTTACGTGGTCAATATGATCGCTGGCAGAGGCCATAGAGGAGATAATGGAGGTGTCAGAAATTGGGGAGCAATGATCGCCAAAAATACCACCACCTAATGTTGCTGCTACCACTAATGATAAATTTCCGTCGTGAATCGTAACCATTGGTATTGAAATAGCCAGCATGATCGCAAAAGTTCCCCAAGAAGTTCCGGTAGAAAATGCAATAAAAGAGCTAATCAAAAAGACCACCGCAGGCAAAAACTCAGGCGAAAGCCAGTCTTTCGACCAGTTGGCGACGAACTCACCCGTGCCTAAAGCTTTACAAGCATCACCGATGGCAAAGGCAAAAAGCATTAAGAGGGCTAAGGGCATGAGTTCACTAATTCCTTTTAAGGTAATGTCGACCATTTCCTTGGTTCGAATAATGCCTTGTACTTTATACAAAATAAAAGCAAGAATTAGTGCACTAATAACCGCATATAAAACGGCCGAAGATCCTGAGCCATTACTGACTGCTTGAAATAAATGATTAGAGAAAGAGTTATAGTTTTCGACTTGATTCCAACCGGTATAAGCCAAATAAACGGGCATTGTAAACACCATTGTGGCTAGTGGAAGTATCATATTTATCGCTCTAGCCGGAATATCTTTTTTGGGTTCTAATGAAGTCACGGTATCAGAAAGCATAGGCTTAGAACCATCATTCATTAATTTACCTGTTTCTCGCGTTCTTTTTTCGGCCTTAGCCATCAAGCCAATATCTTTTTTTGAAACAATGGTAATAATTAAAATGGCAATGGCTAATATAGGATAGAAATTATAGGCAATAGAGGAGAGTAGAAGTCCGAAAGGATTTTCGATTCCTTGTGCGAGTAGTATCCCCATGATAAAGGCACCCCAAGCGTTAAAAGGAATGAGAATAGAGGTTGGTGCAGAGCTTGAGTCGGCGATGTATGCCAATTTCTCTCGGGGTATCTTTAGCTTGTCAAATACAGGTCTAAATAAGGTACCTACAGTTAGCGAACTGATGGTGGTTTCGACAAATAATGCGATACCAGTCAATAGTGCTAGTAGTTGAATTATAACTCTGCTGTTTCCAGCTTCTTTTTTTTCAAAATAAAGAATGACTTTGTTTAATTTAAAGATAAATCCTTCAACACCTCTAGAGTATTGTATGAGCAATAATAAGGCACCCACAAGAGCGCTAAAAATGATCGTTCTGGTATTGCTTGCTGACTTAAAAACATTAACGAGGGCTTCAATCGCGGCTAAGGTTCCTGTAAAAAAATTCCAATCATTGATGATAATCCACGAAAACCAAATTCCAAATAATAATGAGATATAAACCTGTTTTGTTCTCAGTGCCAAAATAATGGCTAGAACTGGTGGTAAAATTGAGAGGAATCCGTAATCACTCATATTTTAAAATAGTTTATTAGGTTCGGTAAGTTGATTTAAGTGTTCTTGATAAGTTTCCGGTAAAAGGGTTAGGCCATAAAGGTATGAGGCATTCATCCAACCAAAACCTTCTCTAGTTATGTATTCAAACTGTGTACCTACATTGCCATACTCGGCAAATACTTTATGGGTAGCAGTAGCAACGTCATATTTTTCAGGGATGGTACCATTATAGTTTACAGCATTTTTGGTGATCATCCATAACCATCTGTAGATTAGTTCATGTGCTTTTTTTGTATGCCCATAATCAAGTAAACCTTTCCAGATCATCATTTGATGTGGTGCCCATCCGTTGGGATAATCCCATTGGCGTGCAGGCCTCTGTTCAGAAATTTGACCTCTTGATGCTTCTGTACAGCCCGCTATGCCACCAAGGCAAAGAAGTTGTGGTACTATTTTTGACATGAGTTTGTCAGCTTGTTTTGTTGAAGGAATACCCGCCCAAAGTGGAGTTAATGAGCTGGCAGAAACAAACGGAACCTGTTTTTCTTTAACGACATCATAATCGTAAAAACAACCATCATTTTCGTTCCATAAATAGTGAAGTATTAGGTCCTTTCTGGTCGCTGCTTTTTTGTTCCAATAATCACTGTTATAGCTTTTATCATTGATCTCAAAATTATCATTAAAATGAGTTGCAATAAGATGCGCGAAGTCAGTTTCATATTTGTATAAAAAACTATTGAGTTCTACACAGTTCAAATTGGCGCAGATACCTTCTAAACGATACGAAGTGTCATGTCCGTTTTCGCGAACCGTTCGATCATGGATAAAATAGGTGTCTAGTACTGAGTTTTGAATTTCTCTTTTAAAATATCCTTTTTCATAGGCTGCAATCGACAAATTCACTTTTTCAGCATGAGGTTTCAAGATGCTATCGTAGTGCCCTTCTTCTACTTCTGGAGGTAAGCCTATGCCTTCAGCTAAATAACGATTTAATCCGTTATTTGTAAGTCGTTTACCAGAAACCATCCAAACAGTTTCGTATTCTTTGATGGCCGTAGTGAGATGGCTTTTTAACCAATCAATATCGGCTTTATGTACTTTATTTTCAAATACTTCCCTTATGAGAGAACTATAAAATGGAGGTTGTGTTCTGGTAAGATAATAGGTTCTATTGGCGTTTAAAATTTTACCATAATGTTCTATTTCATATTGAAAATTATCGGCCATTGACTTTGCCAATTCTTTTTTTGAACCGAGTAGTAAACCAACTGATTCAAAATAACTATCCCAACCATACATTTCATTAAATCTACCACCAGGAACTACAAATGGTACCCCTTGGATTTTGCCATTTTGTTCTTCTAATTTTAAAGATAGAATTCCTGGTTTATCGTTGATACTTGAAACGTATTCGGGTGTAATATTTTCAGGAAGTCTGATGATGTCAATAGTTGGAATATTTCTTTTTAATTCGTTGAAATAATCGAATGCTTTTTTATCGTGAAACGGAACATAAATTCGTTGTTCACTCGCAGAAGATTTCTCATCAGTTAACACTTTAAGAAGCCCTTCTTTATCAATGGTTCGTGTGAGGCCATTCCAGTAGTAATCTTCTATCATTCGTTTGAATCGGTCGACTGGTTTTTCGAAAATATTCTGTGTATCGATATTATCTTTTTGATCTTCTTCTGCTAGAATTAATTCTTGTAAAAGATTGGATAAGTAATAAGTGCCTTCAATTCGAATTGAATTATCTCCTTTCAAATCTTCTAAAACAAACGCTTTGGGTCCTTTATCTTCAATAGTGATTTTTTTATCACCATCAGTATCTTCTTGTTGAAGGAGTTGCTTAAGTGTGTTGGATATGTTAAGCTTGAATAGCATGTTTTGTTGTTAATTTTTTAAGTAGAACATATAAAACCAATAGCATGCCCATTGGTATTAGTGTATAATAAAAGGCATTTTCAGGACCTTCATTTTTAAATAACCAGCCGATAATTCTTGATCCTATGGTTCCTCCTAAGGCAGAAAAAACAACGATTAACCCTGTCATCGGGCTATGTAATTTTTTAGGTAGGGCACTTAAAACAACAGAGTTTAATAAAGGATAAATAGGAGCAATAAATAATCCAACTATTGGAAAGGCGAAACCTATTAATGGTATGTCTTTCAGACTATTAATTTCTCCAACAGAGATATTAATCGTTTTCGGTAAGACAAAAATCACCAATAACATGGCACAGATAGTACAAATAAAAAGTACATAAATCCAATTAAATTTTTGCGTTATAACACCAGCAAGTAATCTCCCAATAGCAAGACAAATAGCCAAAATACTAGCCATCATAATGCTAATATTTTCTGGTAGCTGTAATACCTTATCATTAAATGACGGTAACCAAGTCATAATACCTTGTTCTATCATGACAAATAGAAAGGCGCTGATGACAAAAACAATGGTTAAAATTTTTGCTAATAATCCGAACATTTGTTTAAAATCGTCTAGTAAATCTGAACCTGGAATTTCAGGTGGGTTATCAAATTTTGTGAATAATAAAAACAAAAAAGATAGTACTGATAATCCAGCCAATAACCAATAGACATTGAGCCAAGCATCAGGATTGTTTTCGCTATTAAATGCCGGGAATAAAAAATAGGCTAGGGCAATTCCAATCATAAAAACACCTTCAATACTGCTCATTAAACTATTGTGTTCTTTCTCGTTAGATGTAACCATACCTATCATAGAATACACAGAAACTTTAATAAGAGCGAAAGAAACACCTACGGTTGCAAATAATATTTTCGCCGTATCAAATGAATTTCCAAAATACATGGCTACACAGGCAAAAGAAACCAAAGCCAATCCGATAAGCATCGCCTTCTTATATCCTATTCTCGGTAAAAATGAAGCGATGAGAAAAGAAACGAAAGCAATAGGTAGGTCTTTGAAAGCTTCAAGAATACTTGCTTGTACTTCGTCTACACCGTAATTATTTTGTGATTTTAAAATAACAATTCCCACACTGTTCAAAAGAATTGCGAAAACAAAATAATTAATAAATAGTGAGAGTTTAACGCCTATATTTTTCATTTATTTTGGTTTTTTACACCTAAAAATAGAGCTAGAATGGTCATGAGTTAGGGTTGGTCGATAGTATATTACGATTCGAATGTAGTGTATAATTATCTAAATTACAACTAAATCGATTTCGCAAAAAATAAAGATGATTGTAGAAACAAATATAATTTAACCAAAGAAGATGGCTTTTATTTTTTGTTAATTTGTGGTACCGCACCTGATTTAATAATTATGATTTTTAATTATTTAAAAATAGTTTTACTTTTAAATGCGGCTTGTATTTTGTCGATTTCCTGTCAAAAAAAATCTATAACAAAACAACTTAATACTCAAACTACCATTAAATTGATGACTGATTATAAAGAACAATTTAGACCCCAATTTCACTTTTCACCACAAGAAAAATGGATGAACGATCCGAATGGATTGGTTTATTACAAAGGAGTTTATCATTTATTTTATCAGTATTACCCTGAAGATATTGTTTGGGGACCAATGCATTGGGGCCATGCAGTGAGTAAAGACCTTATTTCTTGGGAGCATAAGCCCATTGCGTTGTTTCCAGATGAACTCGGACATATTTTTTCTGGAAGTGCTGTTGTTGATATTCACAACACTTCGGGGTTAGGAACGAAGGAGAATCCACCACTAGTTGCAATTTTTACCTACCATTTAATGGAAGGTGAAAAGGCAGGAAGAACCGATTTTCAAACTCAAGGGATCGCATACAGTTTAGATAATGGTGATACCTGGACGAAGTACCAAGGAAATCCTGTTATCGGTAATGACGACATAAAAGATTTTAGAGATCCAAAAGTATTTTGGCACGACGAAACGAATCGATGGATTATGGCGTTGGTCGCTGGTGATTATGCTATGTTCTATAGCTCTTCTGATTTAAAAGAATGGGTGTATTTAAGTGATTTTGGACAAGATAAAGGAGCGCATGGAGGTGTTTGGGAATGTCCAGATCTCTTTAAATTAAAAGTGGGAGAAACCGATGAAGAAAAATGGGTCTTATTAATAAGTATAAATCCTGGAGCGCCAAATGGCGGCTCTGGTACGCAATATTTCATAGGTGATTTTGATGGCACCACATTTACTGCTGAACATACTGATGAAAAATGGATAGACTACGGTGCCGATAATTATGCAGGCGTTACGTTTAACAACACACCAAATGACGAACGAATTTTAATTGGCTGGATGAGCAATTGGTACTACGCCCAGAATACGCCTACGGAGAACTGGCGCAGTGCGATGACCTTACCTAGAGAATTATCATTAATAAAAGAAAATGACAACTACTTTTTGAGAAATACTATCATTGAAGCTTTTGAGAATTATAAAACCATTATTGAGCAAAACGATCGTATTTCTTTGGATAAAAAATTCGTACTATCTGATTATGATTTTAGTCAAAGTGAAATTAAGTTTCAAGTGAATCTAACACGGGACTTAAAAATTACATTAAAGAATGATAAAGAGGCGTTATTTTTTGAAATGAATCCTTCCGAAAAGGAAATGACATTAGATCGACATCAATCAGGATTGGTTGATTTTGAACCGAGGTTCGCAGAGGCCGTTCATAGCATGCCGTATGATGCGGTAGAAAAAGAGGTCGATATTCAAATACTTATGGATAAATCATCGATTGAAATATTTATAGATAGAGGTAGATATGTGATGACCGAGCAAATTTTTCCTACAAAAAACTATACAGAGTTACAGATTTCTTCTAAAAGCGAAGGTGTTAGCATAAAAAACATGAAGGTTTCAAAAATTAAAGCAATTTGGTAAATTATGAAGCAAGTTAGAATTTGGGCAATTACGGTGGCTTTGGCTGGGTTTCTCTTTGGTTTTGATACGGTCGTTATTTCAGGTGCCAATCAACCAATCAAGGAAATTTGGGATACCTCACCGTTGTTTCATGGTATGTTCATCATGTCGATGGCCTTATGGGGAACGGTATTTGGTGCACTTTTTGGCGGAATTCCATGTGATAAATTCGGACGTAAAAAAACCTTATTTTGGATTGGTATTTTGTATTTACTCTCGGCATTAGGTTCGGCCTTTGCCCCAGATCCATATACGTTTTCGGTTTTTAGATTTATTGGTGGTGTCGGTGTGGGAGCCTCGTCTGTTGCAGCACCCATTTATATTTCAGAAATTTCTTCATCTGAAAATAGAGGAAAATTAGGGGCACTCTATCAATTCAATATCGTATTCGGAATTTTAGTAGCCTTCTTTTCTAATTACTTATTGAAAGGTATTGGTGGTGAAAATGATTGGAGATGGATGTTAGGTGTAGAAGCGATTCCGGCCTTATTGTATTCAATTTTGATTTTAAATGTTCCTAAAAGTCCAAGGTGGTTGGCAGTAAAAAAAGCAGATGATCAAGGGGCTTTAGCTGTACTGAACTTAATCTATGTCAAGGAGAAGGCTTTAGAAAAACTAAATGAAATTAAGCAGCACATGTTATCGGCTACAAAAGGCGATAACATCTTCAAAAAGAAATATGGTATCGTTTTATGGTTGGCATTTTTTATCGCTTTCTTTAACCAGCTTTCTGGAATCAATTTTGTGCTCTATTATGCCCCCGAGATTCTTGAACGATCTGGTTTGGCTGCGCAAGAGTCTTTATTTAGCTCAATTTCTATAGGTTTCATAAATTTAATATTTACCTTAATTGGGGTGCGATTGATTGATAAATTAGGTCGAAAGCAATTACTAATCATTGGTTCTATAGGATACATCATAAGTCTTGCAATGGTAGGCTGGTGTTTTTATACAAATGCAAGCCCTACTTTATTAATTTCATTTATTTTGGTGTTTATCGCTTCGCATGCCATTGGTCAAGGAGCCGTGATTTGGGTCTTTATTTCTGAAATATTTCCGAATAGTGTTCGTGCTTCTGGACAGTCGTGGGGTACGAGTATTCATTGGATATTCGCAGCAAGCATTACCCTAATCACACCAATATTTTTAGATAAAGACGAGGGTATTTTTAAAGAAAATCCGTACCCTATTTTTATCTTTTTTGCAGGGATGATGGTGTTTCAGTTAATATGGGTTCTATTTAAAATGCCAGAAACAAAAGGAGTGTCATTAGAAGCTTTGGAAGATCAATTAATAAAAAAAGAATAGTTATGTCGTCAGTTATATGTTTTGGTGAAGTCTTGTGGGATGTGTTTCCAACACACAAAAAAGTAGGAGGTGCTCCGTTAAACGTTGCTTTACGCCTAAAATCTTTCGGAGTTGATGTTCATATGATTTCGAAAATTGGAAAAGATCTACACGGAGAAGAGCTTACAAAGTACTTTCTAGAGAATTCCCTAGATATTTCAACGATCCAAGTTGATCATAACTATAAAACTGGAGCTGTACTTGTTTCATTAGATGCAAAAGGTTCGGCCTCTTACGAAATTGAATATCCAGTTGCATGGGATAAAATTGAAGTGAATGAGAAATGGATAGATCTAGTCAAAGAATCAGACGCTTTTATTTTTGGAAGTTTGGTTTGTCGCGATGCAATTTCCAAGAAATCATTGGTTTCGTTACTAACCTATGCAAAACTCAAGGTATTTGATGTGAATTTACGACCACCACATTACGTGATGCCGCTATTAGTAGAACTCATGGAAAAGGCAGATTTGATAAAATGCAATGAAGAAGAATTAGAAGAAATATGTCTCGCCCTTCATTTCACTGGTACTACAATGCAAGAGCAAATTAAATTTCTTTCAAAAAAAACGGGTACGAATAAAATTTGTGTGACCAAAGGAGGGGACGGAGCAATACTTTTTATAGACGATCAATTTTACATAAATAAGGGATATGTCATTAAAGTGGCCGATACTGTAGGTGCTGGAGATTCTTTTTTAGCTGCATTGACCTATAAACTTTTGTCAAATACTTCACCACAACAGGCCTTAGACTTTGCAATTGCCGTTGGAACTTTAGTAGCTTCTAAAAGTGGTGCAAATCCTGCGCTTAGTAATGCTCAAGTTTTAGATTTTATCGAGAATAAAGCCTTTTAAGTGTTAAAGTTTATTTTCGAAAACGTTTTCGTTCGAAAGTTATTAACACGAAAACGTTTTCGTACCCTGTCTAAATGTGAATGAAAAGTTAAATTATTATATCTTTCCCATTGAATTATTGTGAATTTATGATTTTTCGTTAGGGTAAAATATAGTTTTAGTAAAAATTACATACGAAATTTATGTAAAAAAACTTTTAAACGTCCTTATTTTCAGATTCGCAATGGAAACAATTAACTAATTTAAATAAATTATGAAATTCAAATTACTCAAACAATTAATGTTTTTTGGTGTTATGCTATCGAGTGGCCTAATGCTTTCACAAACAGTAACTGGTACAGTAACAAGTAACGATGGTGCATTACCGGGTGTAAGTGTTATTGTAAAAGGTACTTCAAATGGAGCCAGTACAGATTTTGACGGAAATTATTCTGTTGATAATGTTGCTTCAGATGCTGTGTTGGTATTTAGCTTCGTTGGCTATTTAACCCAAGAAGTTGCTGTAAACGGTCAATCCACAATTGATGTAAAGTTAGAGGAAGATGCTCAAGCTTTAGATGAGGTTGTCGTTGTAGGTTATGGGTCAACGGTTAAAAAAGAAATCACAACTGCTGTTACAAGCGTTGGTAAAGAAGATTTTAACGCCGGTGTAATTAGTGACGCTACTCAATTATTACAAGGTAAAGTAGCGGGTCTTACTGTTTACAACAAAGGTGGTAATCCAAATTCAGATGCAACAATACGTTTAAGAGGTATTTCTACCGTGGGTGGTAATACTCAGCCATTGGTTGTAATCGATGGTGTTTTAGGTCAATCATTGAGTAATGTTGATCCTGCAGATATTGAAAATATCACAGTATTGAAAGATGGTTCGGCTGCTGCAATTTATGGAACACGTGGTTCGAGTGGTGTAATTTTAGTTACAACCAAGTCTGGTAAGAATGGTCAGCCATTTAGCGTTTCTTATAATGGTCAGTTTTCTACCTCATCGATAGCCAATCAAATTGAACTTATGAATCGGGATGAATTTCTAGCTATAGGAGGTACCGATCTTGGAGCTGATACTGACTGGAGAAAGGAAGTTACGCGTACTGCTGTATCACAAATACATAATATTGCCGCTGTTGGTGGTACTGACAATGCAAATTATCGTGTGTCTGTGAACTACAGAGATACTGAAGGTATTCTAATCAATTCAGGTTTTGAACAAATCAATGCAAGAACAAAACTTTCGGGCAAAATGTTGAACGATAAGTTAAAGGTTACTTTTAATACTTCATTGACACAACGTGATTCTGATTTCGGTTTTAATGAAGCGTTACGTTACGCTACAGTTTATAACCCAACTGCACCCATCTTAGGTGCGGATGCTCCTTTTGCGTTTAACTCCGAGCAGTTTGGAGGCTATTTTGAAACCCTTGGTTTATTCGATAGTTTCAACCCAGTGTCTATAGCAAAACAAAATCAAAATAATGGTTCTAGAACGCTTATTAACTATAGTATGGATTTCAGATATACAATCACAGACGAGTTATCTGCTAATTTAGCTGTTGGTGAGCAAATTGAAAAGAATACTAATAGAGCATACTATCCTGTAACCTCTTTCTTTAGAGGAAATGCAGTAAGTCCGTTTAGAAAAGGTAGAGCAGACTTCTTTAATAATGAGATACGAAATCAAACATTTGAGATGTTTGCGACATATAATAAGGCTACCAGTGATAATTTTAACTTTAAAGTAGTAGGTGGTTATTCTTGGCAAAATACTGACTACAATGAGTACTATTTACAATTAGGAGATTTCCCTCCGGGAGTTGATTTTGATTTTAGTAATAGTATTGAGGTGTCTCAAGATTTACTAGAGGCGGGTCGTGTTGTAGCAAATAGTGGTCGAAATGATGATGACAGAATCATCGCATTTTTTGCCCGAGCTAATGCCACCATCAATGATTTTATTTATGTAAATGCGTCTATTAGAAGAGAAGGGTCAAGTAGATTTGGTTCAGATGAGCAATGGGGGTTATTTCCATCAGCTGCGATAGGAGCTGACTTAAATAAGGTTTTTGAATTAGATAATGTAAATTTATTAAAAGCCAGATTAGGTTATGGTGTTACAGGTGCTATTCCACCAGGAGCTGGTTTGTCTCAAACTACTTTTAATGTTACAAATGGCTCAAACGGATTCGGTTCTTCAAGTACCGGTTTAGGTAGTAGAAAAGCAAACCCTGGTTTGAGATGGGAAGAAAAGAGAGAAATAAACTTAGGTTTTGAATTTGAAACAGATCGTTTGTCAGCAACCGTAGATATATATAGAAGAAATATTGTTGATTTCATTACAAATCAAAATATTGATGCTGCGGCCAATGATGGTTTTACAAGTCAGTTTCAAAATGGTGGTGAGTTGGAAACCAATGGTGTCGAGTTTAGTGTAAATTATGATTTTGTGAATAATGATAAATTTACATACAATTCAGGAATCATATTTTCTAGCTACGGGACTAAACTTCTAAAAAATACTGGTGGAGATAGAACAACCGCTAATTTAGGAGCGCCAGGTCAAAACAGTACGAATGTAATATTGGTAAGAGAAGGTCAAGAAGTTGGTCAAATTTGGGGTCCTGTATTCTCTGGAGAGGTTGATGTGAATGGATCACCAATATTGGTTGATGTAAATGGAGATGGTGTTTTAATTACAGATCAAGGTAGTGCTTTGAACGATGACGTAGATTTTGCAGTTCTCGGGAAAGGTATTCCTGATTTTGAATTGAGTTGGACACACTCATTAACATATAAAAACTGGGATGCTAATGTATTATTTAGAGGAGCATTTGGTCATAGTTTAGTAAACACATTCCGTGCTTTTTATGAACCAAGAATTGGTTCTCAGTCATC
>RCND010001583.1_pt1 | contig 12933 bp, 10 predicted proteins | sample 2041351 | NCBI WGS metagenome assembly RCND01 (sample SAMN09708230, study PRJNA481090) | Marine sediment metagenome, whole genome shotgun sequencing project. | biome: marine sediment; feature: ocean; material: sediment; isolation source: Sewage treatment plant 12B marine sediment (STP12B) ...
GAGGAACTCATCACCACCCCAATGGTACAGTTGAAGTTGAATGAATTTGTCATTTAACAAGCTGGCAAATTCAATAAGAAACAAATCACCAAAATTATGACCTTGGATATCATTAATATTCTTAAATTGATCAATGTCTAGGTAATACACCGAGAATTCTTCCTCACTCTGAATGTATTTCTTCAAATCGTTCTCAAACACCAAACGATTGCGTAAGCCAGTTAATGGGTCCCTATGAACCATTTTGTCCAACTGTATCACTTGATTTTTCAGCTCTTCTTCCATTGTTAAATTTTCTTCCGCAAAGGCAACCAGCGCCTGATTCTTTTCCTGAATATCCCTGTTCAATGCAAAAACTATTCGGTTATCCACCCTTATAAAAATATACAATAAGCCTGCAGTTAATAGAACATAGAACCATCCCTTATAAGTTTGGAACTGTGCATAAACACTTGGGTCTTGTACAAGTGATCCAAGAACTTTGTCTGAATACAGAATCCAAATAAACCCAAAAACGGCATACAAAACTACAGGACGCCACGGATTATTCTTTTTCATTCCCTCAATTTTTATCGGTTCTAAAATACCTTTGTCCTGCATAATCTTCCTTTTACCATCACCATTGTTTAGCCGTGAATGATTTTCTTAATGGCTGTCACAATAACTTGGTGAATCTCTTCAATGGTTTGAGTCGCATCAACAGACAATATTCTGTCTTTATGACGTTCTGCAAGAATTCTATACCCTTCACTAACTTTCATATGGAAGTTATCAGAAGCTAACTCTAAACGATCAAGGGCTTGTTGATTCTTTTTCCTGGCAAGTCCTATCTCCGGTGGTAAGTCCAATAATATGGTCATATTGGGGGTCAAACCCAGCGTTGCATAGTGATTAATCTGCTCAACTTCATCGATGCCTAGGCCTCTTGCATAACCTTGATACACAACGGATGAATCAACGTAACGGTCGCAAATAACCACTTTACCTTTTTTGACATTTGGAATAATGAATTCCTGAACATGTTGAGCCCTAGCTGCGGCGTATAACAAAGCCTCTGTCATATCCGCCATCTCCATATGATCTTTATTCAAAATAATTTCTCGAATTTTCTCACTAATTACCGTACCGCCCGGTTCTCTGGTGAGCAGCACCTCATAACCATTTTGATCAAAATAAGTCATTAATAAATCGATCTGAGTGGATTTACCTGAACCGTCACCACCTTCAATCGTAATAAATATACCTTCCATAATTGCCTCGTTCCTGTATTATCATATAGTTACTTCATTATACCATAGTCTGATGAAACTACACCCCCTATGACCAATGAGATTATTCTTCAATAACAACTTGAATCTGGCCCTTATTAACACCAAGAACATCCATGCCCTCTGTTAACCATTCATTAATTGAAGTCGCCATTGTTGCAGTGATCAGTTCTCCTGCAACAACTGCTGGTATCCCTGGGGGGTAAGGTGTAATCATGGTTGCTGCAATACGATTAGCTGATTCAGTGAGGGTCACTGTTTCACTGTTTTCCTCATCGGCTTCAAAGGGTTGCATCTTAACTTCCAGATGATGAGGTACCCTGTACACATGATGGCACCCCGTACTCTTCTTAATTGTACGGTCCATCTTCATAAGAGCTTTGCCATAATTATTCAACGCTTTTTTTGTATCAGCTACAGTGATAATCCCTAATATATGAAGGGCATCGTCTAACTCCATCTGAATTTTATGATGTTTCCGCATTCTCTTAGCCAAATCATGGCCATTATCCACAGTACCTCTAGCCATAATAATACTTTTTCCAGGGTCTTGAGCAATAATGCCTTCCTCTAATGAAGCATACCCTGTAACTGCATAGAGTTTCTTCATTTTTTTCAAAGACTTATGCACGTCTTTAATGTTTTTTAGATGTTCTGTCCACAACTTTTCATTGTTGCCAAGCTTTTGTACACAGGCATCCATCTGAGCCATCATTATATAAGAAGGACTACTGGTCTGAAGTCTAGAGAGCGTCTTTATGACTAATTTTTCCTGGTCTTTCGGTAGATTCAGATGAAGAAGACCAGCGCCAGTAATCACCGGCAAAGTCTTATGCATGCTATGAATCACCACACCGGCACCAGCTTCCAGAGCAGAGGGTGGTAATGCCTTACTATAAGGCAAATGTGCCCCATGGGCTTCATCCACAATTAAAGTCACATTATAGCGCTTACAGACCTCATTGATGGATTTAATATCAGAAATAAACCCATCATAGGTAGGACTGGTCATAACAAAAGAGGCGATCATAGGATTAGACGACAACATTTTGCGTACTTCTTCAGGATCAATGCCACCGATAAGCCCCCACTGGGTCATCTTAGGATAAATATACTTAGGATGAAGTTTGAACAAAGTCACAGCATTATAGACAGATTGATGGCAATTACGGGCAATCAATACCTCATCTTCAGGTTGATGAAGACCTCCAATAGCACTAAGAAGTCCAACGGTACTCCCGTTAACTAAAAAAATACTTTTCTTAGTACCATAGAATTCAGTCAAACTCCCCAAACTATGAGCAAGGATACCTTCTGCATGATACAAATGATCCGTCTCAGGCACTTCCGTCACATCCACCTTATAAAGATCTTCAACCAACTTATAACGCCCACCCTTATGACCAGGCATATGCATCGGGTAAACTTCCGTCGTATAATTCAAAAGACTGTCTTTAAGCATACAATCACCACTTTCCATTATAGATCTATTTTATAGGAATATAAGGGAGGGTGCAAGCAATGGTAAATTGGGAGGTCGCCATTATGGCATTTAGGACCCGTCCCCAAGCACCATTTAAACAATAGAAAAGACTGCATCAAAGGACACAATCTTTCTACTGAAGAATTCTTTTAGGATGAGGAACTGATTATCTGATTTGAATATTTCTGATTTCGAAGTCTGCATATGATTCAATACCATGCTCTTCAATATCAAGTCCAATATGTTCTTCTTTTTCACTAACACGAAGACCCATAACCATGTCTACTGCTTTGAATACTATAAATGCTGTTGGGATTACCCATGCTGCTACTGCTACTACACCAAGTGCCTGTACCCCAAGGAGTTTAAAACCACCACCGTAGAGAAGACCACCATCAGTTGCAAAGAAACCTACTAAGATTGTACCAAGGGCACCTGTAACACCGTGAACACCAATGGCGCCAACCGGGTCATCAATCTTAAGTACTTTATCAATGAATTCAATAGCGAATACGATGACAACACCACCAATAATTCCAATGAAGAACGCACCACCTGGGCTAACTGCTGCACAACCTGCTGTGATTGCTACAAGTCCTGCCAAAGCACCGTTTAATGACATAGATACATCTGGCTTACCATATCTGATCCATGTCACTGCCATTGCTGTAATTGCCGCTGCTGCTGCTGAAAGGTTTGTTGTGACGAAAATCATACTAATTGCTACTGCGTCTGCTGCTGAAGAAGCTGCCAGTTGTGAACCAGGGTTAAATCCAAACCATCCAAACCAGAGGATGAATACACCAAGTGCACCAAGTGTTAATGAGTGACCAGGAATTGCGTTTGATTTACCAGATTTTGTATATTTACCAATTCTGGGGCCGAGGATTGCTGCACCAACAAGTGCTGTCCATCCACCTACGGAGTGCACTGCTGTTGATCCGGCAAAGTCGACGAAACCAAGTTGTGATAACCATCCACCACCCCAAATCCAGTGACCTGATACTGGGTAAATGATGACTGAGATAAAGAAACTATAAACTAAGTAAGAGGCAAATTTTGTTCTTTCTGCCATAGCCCCTGATACGATTGTTGCTGCTGTCGCACAGAACACTGTTTGGAATATAAGTGATGTATAATTGTCATAGAATAAGAATCCTGACCATCCGAACAATCCTGCTTTATCCGAACCGTACATAATGCTGTAACCAATGACCCAGAACATAATTGATCCAACAGCAAAGTCCATAAGGTTTTTCATAATAATGTTACCTGCGTTTTTAGATCTTGTGAACCCTGTTTCAACCATAGCAAAACCTGCTTGCATGAAGAATACCAATGCTGCTGCTATAAGTACCCATATCGTATCTAATACTAAAGTAATTTCTTCCATTTGATGTCACTCCTTAATTTTACATAGACTAATTGTCCTAATCATTGTTGATTGTTTCCCCTTTTATCAGATGATGATAAAATTCGCTTAATCCATCCTGTTTTTTACTATGGTGGACTATAATGCTTTAACGCCTTCTTCACCAGTTCTAACTTTTATAACATTCTCTACTGGGTATAAGAAGATCTTACCATCACCAATTTCTCCGGTTCTAAGCACTTTTTTTGCCACATCTACAACTTTATCTACTGGTACTTCACATACAACAATCTCTATTCTTGACTTAGGTAGAAGATCAATGCTGTATTCGTTGCCTCTATAATATTCCGTCTTACCTTTTTGAAGTCCACAACCAAGAACGTTTGTAAATGTCATCCCTGTGATACCAATCTCGTTTAATGCCTCTTTCAGTGATTCAATTTTGCTTGGTCGTGTAATGATGTCAATCTTTGTTATCTTATCCATCTTTAGTCCTCCTTATAATTCCTTAATAGTGTATTTACATTTAACACAGGAGTCTGAGTAAAATTCGGTGATCGTACTGTCTTGTGAAGATCGATGCGTACATTGGTACGTGAGAGTTTCATAAGGTAGTACGGGCATCGAATTTTGCCAGAATCCGAAGTTAAAAAAAAGGTCTACATACTTCTCTCGAAGTATGTAGACCACTTTGTCTAAACTGATATCGCCCACATCGTTGCGGTACGATTAATATGGACTTATCATACACCCCACTTTATGTCTTGTCAACGCTTTTTATGTTGAAAATGCAAGTTCATCAGTTCAAACTTGCAAAAAATGAGTTTCTTCATTAATACACAACACTAAGTATTTGATCCAACTAAAGGACTTTTTCAATACCCTATTAGGATTAACTCTATCAAATAATCACAATAACCCTAAAATACATTTTAAACCGTATAAACCGTTATGTATTTAGTTGTTAACAACAAACCCTTTATACAGTGGTTTTTGGTGATTTTCCACGTAAATTTTTTGTAATGTTGACAGCCTATGACTGCCATGCTATGATGAACCAAATTTATATAAACGATAACAGTTTTCAATATCTCTATTGAATATGAACCATACATTTTGAAGGAGTGATATGATGCGTAACAAAGAAAGAAAATTAGGATTTGACACACTACAACTTCATGCAGGTCAGGAACCAGATCCCACCACAGGTTCAAGAGCTGTACCCATTTATCAAACGTCTTCATTTAACTTTAGAGACTTTGATCATGGAAAGAATCTCTTTAATTTAAGTGAACCGGGGAATATCTATACAAGAATTATGAACCCAACCACTGACGTATTTGAGAAACGTATGGCAGCCCTTGATGGTGGTGTTGGTGCCCTTGCTGTAGCATCAGGTTCTTCTGCAATAACATATTCCATACTAAATATTGCCAAAACAGGTGATGAGATTGTTGCTGCTAACACATTATATGGTGGTACTTACAATCTATTTAAGAACTTCCTTCCTAATCTTGGTATTAAAGTGCATCTTGTTGATACAACTGACCTTGCCAATTTTGAAGAGAAAATTAATGAAAAAACCAAAGCCATCTATATTGAGACCATTGGTAACCCACTAATTAATGTGATCGATATTGAAGCCATTGCAGAATTGGCTCATAAAAATGGTCTTCCACTGATTATAGATAATACTTTTGCCACACCATATCTCTTGAAACCAATTGAGTATGGGGCTGACATTGTTGTTTATTCCGCAACCAAGTTCCTTGGTGGTCACGGCACATCTATCGGTGGTGTCATCGTTGATTCAGGTAATTTCGATTGGGCTGCCAGTGGCCGGTTCCCAGGGTTTACTGAACCTGATCCAAGTTACCATGGCATTGTTTATTCAGAAGCCCTTGGTAATCTGGCATACATCATAAAAGCCAGGGTAACCCTTCTTAGAGATACAGGTGCAGCGATCAGTCCCTTTAACTCATTCTTGTTCATTCAAGGACTAGAGACCTTATCACTAAGACTTGAAAAACATGTTGCAAATGCTAAGAAGGTTGCAGAATTCCTAAACAGCCATGAAGCGGTAAATTGGGTCCACTACCCATCGCTTAAAGGTGATAAATACTATGACCTTGCGCAGAAATACCTACCAAAAGGTGCTGGGAGTATTTTCACTTTCGGTATTAAAGGCGATGAGGCTGCAGCCGCTAAGTTTATCAACAACTTAGAAATTTTCTCACACCTTGCCAATGTTGCAGACGCTAAATCATTGGTTATTCATCCAGGGACAACAACCCATCAACAACTCAGTGATGAAGACCAACTAGCAGCAGGAATCACCAAAGACACCATCCGTCTTTCAATTGGTATCGAAGACGTTGATGACCTTCTCTGGGATCTTAAGCAAGCACTAGAAATCTCTCAGAAGTAAAAATGCGAGTTGTGTGAACAAAGTAACTGCTTTGAACCACTATTTCAGAATTTATAAGGGTGTGATTCTATTTAGAATCACACCCTTTAGTCTTTGCACCATTCACACCTCTTGCACCACTCGCATCTCTTTTACCACCCTCACCTCTCACTATTCTTTCAACACCTCAAGAAATTCATACAATATCTCACCGGTCATACCCCATATGGTATAGTCTTTATATCGATAAAAGTAGACTTTTCTTTTTCGGTTGTAATAGGGCTTTTCATAACGCTCAGATAATCCAAGTGACTTAGTATCTAGAGGCACAACTTCATCCCCCTCTTCATCCACAAAGGATTGCTGGATATGCATATTGATAAAATGAATCTCTGGGGACATGGTCTGTAAGTTTTTTAACGGCACCGTGAATATCTCTGCTACCTCGTCTGATACAGTCATCGCTGTGAGTTCTTCTATTTTTAGCACACCAATGTAAACATCTATGGTTACATCTGAGTCTGCCACATAACAACCAAGGTAGCCAATGGTATCAATTTGTCCTTCATTGATCCCTAATTCTTCAACGGTTTCTCTAACCGCCGTGTTCTCATAACTGCCTCGATCTGCTGTTTCAGCCATCCCACCTGGAAAACCAATTTCGCCCCCTTGACGTATATGGTCTGCCCTTACCTGGAATAACATATGAACTTCTTTATCAATCTCAATTAAAGGGATTAGCACCGATGCGTTACGGTACTTCCTTTCTTTTCCGATTATGGTACTGTTTTTCTTAAGGCTTTTACGAAGACCCCGAAGTATTTTATCTAACAAAAAATCACCACCTCACCTAGTAAGAATACCACAAATTGGAATTTGTAGGGAGGAAATGCATCCACAAAAACACAAAAAGGTACACAAAAAAGGTTTGGCTGATAAAAATGTACTGTAAACAAGTTTGGCTCAATGCTGTCATTCTGATTGGCGTAGAGGTCGAAGACCATTACATAGTGAAGAATCTCCGCCTTACAATATGATACTTTGGGCTACAGTCCCCATTATAAAAATGCTGTATCTCAAAGAAAACAAAGGATGAGATCCTTCAAGCTCATTCCCTGGAACGTATATAGCATAGTTACAGCCACATCCGATACCATCCGGTCATTCCTCTGTTAATTTAGCGAGTTTTGCGTTTTTTGCGGCCATACCTTTTTTGTGGTCTCTTTTTTTCGTGGATGCATTTTCACCCTGCGAATCAGAATTTATCGCATTTAAAAACCACCCTTTCGGGTGGCACTAATTGTAGATCTTCATCTGACCATCTCTATACTCAACCCCATAGCCTAGAATCTCTTTTCTCACCTTATTTCACACGATTGGGACAAATAATACACCAACGGTTATAACAATTAGGACATACTCTAAGGCGTAACAATAATACACCACTCAACCAGAGGACTAGGTAAATACTTATTATGATGGTTTGACTATATAAGTAGATGATTGGCAATACAAAGGTCACTAGAATCGCCATAATGACTATAAACAATTCAAAGAATGTATATTTTCCCGTTTTTTTATAGGGTAACTTCTTAGCTATTCTTCCAGGTAATCCATGGTGACATGTACCATTCATAGAATGTGGACACTTACGACAATAAGTCATCAGCATTAAATACACCGACAATAAGACAACACCAATATATGCCCCACCAAGTACAACTGATTCCATTAATAGTAATACAGCACCAATCACTATCCCGATACCAATCAAACCAAAACTAAGTACGCCAGCAACTTTGCTCATATCTATCTCAACTTTCTTCTAATTATCTATTGAACTTTATACCAATAAAAAAGAGTCATTAGATCCTCCTTCGGAGGATGACCACCTAGATATTATACCATACTTGACAAACACACCCTACCATTGTACACTCAATCTATCAATTGAATCCGTGGAAGAAAGTCTGAATGATCATTCGTAGTCTTCAGGTAGAGGGTTTTTATGGAAGTGTTGTCTTTTTCTAAAGAAATTTAATTTGCGTTTGAAATGAAGCATTTTGATGCTTTGTTTGTGTACGCGATTTACGGAAGAAGATCCTTACCATAGACGCCCTATTTTTATACCCAATTATAGCGATGTAGGTATATGATAGAACGCAACAGGTGATGAGACTCATCCCCTGTTTTTTATTGGGAAAAATCAAATTCACACCAGATAAAGAGGTAAACCATTGAATCAAAAAACATTAGAAATTTTAGACTATAATCAAATCATCAAAAATATTGAAGCTATGGCCATATCAGAAGCCGGTAAAGCTCTGATACGTCGTATCCACCCCAGTAACCATATGGATCGAATCAAAGCTCAATTGGCTGAAGTCACTGAAGCAAAATCGATCCTTTATAGTTCTTCATCAATACCATTACAAAACATGCATGGCATTGATGGTATTATAGAAAAGGTTAATAAAGGGTTGGCACTTCATCCTGAAGAATTAAGTCAAACATCAATGATGCTCAGTGGCATTCGAAGACTGAAATCATTTATGGAAGAACGCAGAGATGTGGCACCAACGGTTGCCGGTATGGCAGCATCTATGTATGAGATGAAAGACATGGAAGATGAAATTAATACATGCATCTATAATAACCGGGTCGACGATTCAGCCAGTACTGCGCTGGAAAAAATCCGTAAAAGAATGGTGATTGTTGAAGGCCGTATTAAAGGCCGATTAGATAATATGGTCAAATCAACGGCTTACAAACAATACCTTCAAGACAGCACCATCAGCATTAAAAATGACCATTTTGTCTTGGCAGTGAAAAGTGAACACAAACAAGCAGTCGCTGGAATTGTCATATCCAAATCAGCAACAGGTTCTACTTTCTTCATTGAACCCACCTCCGTAGGACAGATGCAGTCCGAATTAAATATACTTAAGATGGATGAAGAACGTGAAGAATATCAAATTCTCATGTACCTCACCTCACTGATTACAGAACAACAACAAGAGATTCGACTAAATATTGAAACCCTCAGTTATTATGACTATCTATTTGCCAAGGCGAAACACAGCATATCCATTAATGGTCGTCCAGCTGAGTTGAACCACAAAGGCAACACTGTGATCCGTAATGGTCGTCATCCTATGTTGGGTAAGGAATGTGTGCCACTTGATTTTAATATTGGTGACGGCTACAAAGCATTGGTTATTACAGGACCTAACACAGGTGGCAAAACAGTTGTCTTAAAGACCATTGGTTTATTAACAGCAATGATTCAGTCAGGCTTTCATGTACCAGTCGATGAAGGCAGTCAGTTTGCTATTTTTAGTGACATTCTAGTTGATATAGGCGACGGACAAAGTATTGAACAATCTTTAAGTACTTTCTCCTCTCATGTGAAAAACATTATTGAAATTATGAAAGTGGCCAATCCTTATACAATGGTGCTCTTAGATGAAGTTGGTGCAGGGACCGACCCAATGGAAGGTGAAGGACTTGCCGTTGCAATCATGGATGAAATATTTGAACGTGGTGCAACCCTGGTAGCCACTTCCCATTATGGAGAGGTCAAAGATTATGCTGAGAAAAAAGAGGGATTTAAGAACGGTAAGATGATTTTTGACATTGAAAGTCTGAAACCTACTTATCATTTAGAAATTGGTGCTGCAGGTGAATCCAATGCCTTTATTATTGCCCTAAGACTTGGTATGGACCAGCGTGTCATTGAGAAGGCTCATACCATCACTTATGATGAACGGAAAGATTACACAGCCATGAACGTTAAAAAGGCCAGTAATAAGCCCCCAGAAAACTACAGAAAAGCAAAACGACCAACGTCTATTAAGCGTCAAATAGAGAAGCAACACAAAGTTGAAATGCCAGAAGTCACCTATAGAGTTGGAGATGCCGTGTTTGTACATACCCTCCAAAAACGAGGGATTGTTTTTGAAGAAGAAACTAAGAAACAAGAAGTTGGCGTTATGATTAGAGACAAGAAACTTTATGTACAAAAGAAGCGACTATCTATGTTTATTGAGCGAGAACAATTATACCCAGATGTTGAAAATTATGACATGGACATCGTGACAGAAACCGTTGAATATAGAAAGAAAAATAAACAAATGGGGCGAAAATTCCAAAAAGATATGGAGATTGTTTACAAGGAAGGAACTACAACGGATGAATAAGATTGATCAAAGAGACCGTCTTAAAGAAGAGCCTTTTAGTTACCAAATAACAAAGGCACAAATGACACGCATTGCATATGAGGGTCGACATATCATGACACTAAGCGAAAAAGATACCCTGAAACTTATCAAGAAAATTCAAGGGGCTGACACATTTCAGGCTCAGTTAATACTCGCCAAAGTCACAGGACATTTTAAGCACTGATCTATTCAAAGCTAAATTGGAGAACTTTCATAGTGAATACCTTGCTTTTCGAGGAATTTACTATGAAATAACAACAAATCCCGGTTAAGAGTTGTCCTCTAAACCGGGATTTGTTGTTACTAATTTTCATTTAGATATGATTTATTTGTCAAATGTTGTCGGCCATAATAAATGTCAGGTAACGAATGAGTTCAATACCTGTTAGTGCATAAAAATGTACACCACTGGTACCTTTTTCAATCAATAAAGTACAATTAGGTCCACCGTATAGCACCGTAGACTTTTGCCCATTCATGCCACCATCCACCTCTTTGTAGACCTCAGCTCTAATGAGACCATTAACGATCAAAAGATTTTCAGCGATGGCTTTGGCTTCTTCAGTTAGGTCAATCTGGCCGTCTTGATCTGTAATAACACCTTGAGCTACCAATCCTGCGATAACTTCCTCAAGCTTGTTTGCATCAATCTTAAGATTACCTGTTAACGCTTCAACATAAGACACAAAACATAAAGGATTTGTTCCAATGGCTAATTGTTTCATAATCTGATCTCTTTGTACCAAGGATGTATTTACCTCACCTAAACTTGAAAGCACACCCAAAAGTTGTTGCCGTAAAATGTCAATGATTGCACTAAATACTAAAGCAGCCTCCCCATCAAGGTCAACATCTAATTCAGAAACCGTCATATTAGAGAACCCAAACAAATTGGTATACATATCTATGGCTTCTTCAAGATTGCCTGGTGATTGGACAATAATATTGTCGTGCCCTTGATCCACTGTAATGACTTCATCATCAAATTTGTAACAGGTTTTATCAAAATTACCCATATTGGTTACCATGATAAGACGACCAACTTCTTTGACCCTGGCCAATTTCTCAAAAACACCAATGGCTTCAATGTTCATTCTGTTGGCATCAACCATGACTTCTTGATCGATAAGTAACTCTACACCACCTGTTGAATCAACCTCTTTAACACTCCTATAAAGAGAAAGTGTTGATACACCTTCATATTGTTGTGCCAGCCAAGCAAGTGATTGTTTATCTAATTTATATTTTTTCATCTCATTCATCCTTTCCCTAAGAAGACTTCATCGATAACTTTAGCACCCGTTGTCCAGTTTTTACTATCGTTTGCATAACTACTGGCAGCGTTAGTGGCCATCCCTTTTACCGAGGAGACAATGGTCTTGCGACCATTACGTATGGTTCCAACCACAAGTCGTTTTGAGAAAGCACTTCTAAAAGCACTCTTGCCAAACTCTTTTCCAGGACCGCCAACCAAATCACCAGCAGCACCAAAAGTTGTTTCTATTGTGCCATCAACAACGCCCTTCCACATACCATCCAGATTATTTTTACCATCGATTAAGTCTTGTCCCAAGTTATTCGCAATATTCATATCCGTGTTAATCACCCACTTAAGTGCATAATCTGTAGGACCTTTCCCTACAATTTTCCCAGATATTAAAGCCTTAACATAATCTGTAGAGCCTTTGACCAAACCTTTAGCAACACTCGTACCCAAACCCTTGCCTTTTACATAAGCATCGGTTGTTTGACCTGCAAAACCTTTAATACCTGTATAACCAAGTTTCACGGTTTTACCTAATGGCCCAGTCATCTCTGCCAATAAGTCGACGCCTGCATCTGCAAGAATTTGTATGCCTTCAGCCGTGTACAAACAATTCTGAGCAAACCTAGCATTATCAAGTTGTCGTTTGGCCACACCTTCATTAAAGTCCATGTTTCTGCCAAGTTTTTCTCTAAGCTTCTCTTCGTCATAAATATGGTGTTTCTTCATTGTCTTAAATATTTGGGCGTCTAATTTCGCTTGTTCCATATATTCTGAGAAGTATGGATCAGGCTTCATTGCCTTAATCCTAACTTCATCAAGAAACGCTTGATCTTTTTCAATGTTTGGTAAAACATCTTTTCTGTATATTTCTAGATCTATATCATTCCCAGACTCTGGGTTAAACCAGCCCCCAGTA
>RCND010001584.1_pt1 | contig 12923 bp, 9 predicted proteins | sample 2041351 | NCBI WGS metagenome assembly RCND01 (sample SAMN09708230, study PRJNA481090) | Marine sediment metagenome, whole genome shotgun sequencing project. | biome: marine sediment; feature: ocean; material: sediment; isolation source: Sewage treatment plant 12B marine sediment (STP12B) ...
ACAGTGCAACCCCAAAGGGGTTGAGGATCTCAGCCCAGGGTTCTTGAACCCTGGGAATCTATCGCAACGAATGGCATCAACCCCAAAGGGGTTGCGTAGCACATCGCGCTTGCCAAGATGCAACGCGCTACTGGACACCTTCAGTGTCCTTCCTGAAAGGCCAACGCATGACCCAGGGTTCGAGAACCCTGGGCTATCATACGGAATCCCGTTGGGATTCGCTTCGATGTGTTCGCGGGTTCGTTCGACTACCATTGGGTATTTGGATTGATCAAAATTCAAAACTACTGGCTCATCGCACATACATCGCGCTGAAACGAATGTCGGCTCTCTTTTTGCCTTCGAAGGTGACGCGCACCTTGACGCGTTCAGGAAGGCCGGAGATCTCGTGTTTTCCACCGAACCCGACGGGCACCTGAAATCCGTTCTTCGCAACCAATGCCGCATTCTCTCCCGAAAAACCAGCGAGCGGCTGCAGCAAATGATCGAGACCGACCTGAACGCCTGCACAGGCAGTGATGTAGAACTGCGCATACACAGCACGGGTGACGAAACGAATATTGAAGAATTTGCCGGCGATTGCATCGATTCGATAGATACGAATTGCGATGTTTTTGACGTCGATGCCAATTTCCTCGCAGCAAGCGATGAAGTCGTCACTGAGACTCTCAATTCACATGTCTTACGAAGTCTGTGTCCGGTAACGGATCAACCCGACCTTGGCAGCGTCATGATTTCCTATAAAGGCCCGCAGATAGACCGCGCAGGCCTATTGCGCTACATCGTATCGTTTCGACAGCACAACGATTTTCACGAAGCCTGCGTTGAACGAATGTTCATGGACATCACGCAGCGCTGCAAGCCCGAACAGCTGACCGTCTACGCTCGCTATCAACGTCGTGGCGGCATAGACATCAATCCGTTTCGCTCAAACTTCGAAGCTCCGCCGAGCAGAATTCGGCTGCGGCGCCAATGATGAAAAAAGTGCGCTGGGGTATCGTCAGCACGGGTGGAATCGCCGCGCAATTCGCGCAAGACATTCTGCATGCAGACAACGCGAGTCTGATGGCAGTCGGTTCCCGAAGCCAGGAATCCGCGGATAAATTCGCGGCCGCCTATCAAATCCCGTCCGCGTATGACAGTTACGAAGGCCTATTCGCAGACGATGATGTGGATGCTATTTATGTGGCAACCCCGCATCCAATGCACTTACCTAACTCCGCCGATGCCTTACGTGCTGGCAAAGCTGTCTTATGCGAAAAGCCGATTACGACCAGCGCCGCAGAGCTTCAAGAGCTAATCAATGTCGCCACAGCAGCGAACGGATATTTGGCCGAAGCAATGTGGACCTGGTTCCTTCCGGCCATCCAGCAGGCGAAGTCCTGGCTAGACTCAGGTCGCATTGGAAAACTCCGGCACGTACGCGCGGAGTTGGGATATCCGGTTAAATATCGTCCTGAGTCGCGCATGTTTGATCCTAAACTCGCTGGCGGATGTCTGCTGGACATGGGGGTTTATCCAATTGCCGTCGCTCGCTATTTCACAGGTCAAACACCGAACAAAATTCAGGTGCTCTCTCGACGCGCGCAGAACGGCGTCGAAGATGACTTAGCAATGCAATTCAACTACGACGACTGTGTTGCCTCTCTCGCCGCGACATTTCGCTGCAAGCTACCGAATACAACCTACCTGATCGGTAGCGAGGGCCACATTGAAATGCCGCGTGGTTGGAGCGCAAGCGATGCTCATCTTTACGTCGTAGAAGATTTGCTCGAATCCTATAACGACCAACGACGAGGCTCCGGCCTTGAATTCGAGATTCAATCAGTGAGCGAAGATATTTTGCAGGGGAAAAAGCAGTCGGCGATTGTGCCGTTATCGGCAAGCCTCGATTTTCAGGAACACATGGACCAAGTCAGGGCACAGCTTTGAAGACTCGCACATAGTCCACCAGCATCCGCTGTGGAAACAATGAGTCGTCTATCGGTCCGCCTGCACGGCCCCAGTCGCCACCAACAGCCAGGTTCAGAATTAAGTGGAACGGCTGGTCATACGGCCATTCTCGCCAGCTATTGTTCTCGTTCATGTATGAAAAGTACAACGAGTCATCGACGAAAACATCGATTCGATCCGGAGACCACTCAACGACGTAATTGTGAAACTCATCGCTTAGGTCGTCGAACAAGATACGGCCTTTACGTTGCTCCCCATTGATGAAGTAGTAGGCCTTATTGTGCACAGTGCCGTGCACGTGACCTTGCAGATAGCCAACGTGTTCGAGAATATCGATCTCGCCCGAGTTGGGCCACGCATCGCAGTCATGATTGCCCTGCCAATTTTCAATATCTTTGCAGTTGGTCGCGTAGGTAAATGGATTGCTTGGCAGCATCCAGATTGCCGACCAATTGCCTTGCCCTCTGGGCACTTTAGCGCGCGCTTCAAAGCGGCCGTAGAGAAAATCGCGCTTACCGGACGACTGCATTCGCCCCGAGGTGTATTTTGCCTCGCCGTAATTTTCTTTGTGCGCTTCGACAATCAAGTGGCCATTTTCTACGCGCAGATTCTTCCTCCGTGCGGTATAAGCCTGATCTTCACTGTTAACGACACCGGGTTCCCATTTCTCGATCGTCCAGCTTGCCGGGTCAGGTATTCCATCCTCGTCAAATTCGTCACGCCAAACGAGCTCCCAACTTTTCTTAGGACGACTCTTGTTGCGCACGACCATAGCGCTTAGCAGCGCTTGCTTCGCAGAGGCATCAAAACGAACGCGCAACTCTCCGTCGTCAATACGAATATTCGGTGCCGTGACCGTTAGAGCGGAATGAATTTTTCCGTCGCGGAATGACATTACGTCGAGATTCTCAATGACTAAGGTATCGTTAACGATAACGTCAAAAATGCGATCTCCGCCTTCAATGTCATCAGGTTCGGCAAAATGAAACGTAATATCGTAATCACCGTTCGCGATCGCGCGCGACACGGTAACCTCGCCGCGACGGTAGCTTTGATACAGCGTTGGATCTTGTGTTCCTTTTACGCTTTGCAGATGTTCGACCGCGCCACCAGCAATCGATTCTTCTGCCTCGTAGTAGGTTCCATCGATCCCCTGATTCGCCGGTCCACCGACATTCACGGCCCAAACGAGGTCGGTATCTGGCTCGGCTGAATTACAGCCCACAAGAGCAGGAATGAGAACGATCAAACTCTTCGTAACTATGTTCATTGCTTGTATTATGACTGCAATACCCGCTGCATGCGGGGAAAGAGACCTTGCGAGAAATGGAAGACAGGATTTCCAGAATAATTATAGTGGGTGGAGGCAGCGCAGGCTGGCTGTCGGCTGGAATCATTGCAGCTGAACATCGCGTCAACTCACAGGCACAACAGCCGTTCGAACTGGTGCTGATTGAATCGCCGGATATACCGACCATTGGCGTTGGTGAGGGCACCTGGCCATCCATGCGAGCGACCCTGCAGCGCATTGGACTGTCTGAGACTGACTTTATCCGAGAGTGTGATGCCAGTTTCAAACAGGGCACCTATTTCCACAACTGGCATACGGGCAGCGGAGATACTTACAGCCATCCATTTACCGTCCCCGTAGGCTACGCTGACACCAATCTCGCGCCGCATTGGCTGACGCTGACCGATGCGCCCCAATTTGCGGATGCTGTGACACCTCAGACTGCGTTGTTTGCTGACTGCCTTGCCCCCAAGCAGATCACAACACCGGAATACGCGTTTATGGTGAACTATGGCTATCACCTGGATGCCGGAAAATTTGCTGAGCTGCTTCGTCAGCACTGCACTGAGCAGCTGGGCGTAAAGCACGTCAAGGCGAATGTGTCGCAGATAAATGCGGCTGAGAACGGAGACATCCGATCAGTCACAACCGACAGTGCCGGTGAAATAGCCGGTGATCTGTTTATCGACTGTACCGGAACGCGTAGCCTGCTTTTGGGTGAGCACTACAAGATCCCAATTCAGTCGCAACAGGCGTATCTGTTTAACGACACTGCGCTGGCAGCACAGTTGCCATACACAGGAGAAGATCAAGCAATCCAGTCCTGCACGCAGTCAACTGCACAGACAGCGGGCTGGATCTGGGATATCGGATTGCCGACCCGCCGTGGCATTGGTCACGTCTACTCAAGTGCTCATATTTCAGAAGATGAGGCCACCGCTCAGCTGCTGACCTATATTGAAGAAGTTGCTGGAGACAAGGTCACGAGCAATGTTGTGCCACGGAAAATTCAGTTTCAGCCCGGCCATCGGCGAGAATTCTGGCATAGGAACTGTGTTGCTATTGGCATGTCGTCGGGCTTTGTTGAACCGCTTGAAGCTTCAGCGCTGGTGATGGTTGAACTAGCTGCGGGGATGATTGCGGAGCAGCTGCCACCGACAAGAGAAGTTATGGATATTGTCGCCAAACGTTACAACCAGAAATTTCTGCGTCACTGGAATCAGATTATAGAATTTCTGAAACTGCACTATGTCCTAAGCGCTCGCAATGACTCTCCCTATTGGCAGGACAATCAAGCTGCCTCGTCCATCCCGGAAAAGCTCAGCGAACAGCTTTTGTTGTGGCGCCATCGGAGCCCCTGGCATCAGGATGCAGAAGCGGTCGATGAGCTGTTTCCTACCGCGAGTTATCAGTATATTCTTTATGGCATGGGTTTCAGAACAGTGCCCCGGCACACTTGCAGCAACCAGCAGGATAAGCGCCAGCGTCAGGCAGCGGAGCTATTCCAGAAGAATGCTGCACGGGCGGCACAGCTTCAGCAGGCATTGCCGAGCAACAGGGAACTACTGAACAAAGTAAAAGAGTTTGGATTTCAGAAGCTGTAAGCAGCAGGTCATTGAGTAGAGTATCTATATGAGTCAATACGAAGTCCTGAACAAGGAAAAACATCGACAGCTGCGAATCAAAACAGGCTATAGCGCAGCACTCGGTGACGCAGTAATGTACGCGATGACCTACCCCATGGAGTTCAGGGATATCCAGAGCTGTTATCCGATCCTGTTCACCAAGGACCCGAACAGCGGTGGTTTTTTCGCCGCAGCTGTATTGGGTTTTGAAGCGGAGCAGAATCTTTTTCTGCAGGAGAATGGCTGGGACGCATCTTATATTCCTGCCACGATACAACGTCAGCCGTTTCTGATTGCAACAGGTGGAGAGGGTGACACCGCAATCCCGGTGGTTTCACTGGACCTAGATCAGCCGCGAGTCAGTAAGGATGACGGCGAAGCCTTGTTTGACAGTGAGGGTGATTCAACAGAGTTTCTTAAGCAGAAGATTGCACTGCTGGATAAGCTGCATCGTGGACTGCAACACAGCAGCGGATTTATTGACACCCTGCTGCAACACCAACTGTTGGAGCAGATCACCCTGGACTTTACTTTTAATAATGGCGATAAAAAGAGTTTGCAGGGCTTTTACAGCATTGCAGAAGAACGACTTTATCAGCTAAAGGGAGACGTACTGGAGTCGCTAAACCAGGCTGGCTACCTGCAATCTATATTCATGGCAGTAGCGTCATTGTCCCGGATCCGTGACATTATCGAAAGACGAAACCAGCTCCAATCGTAGCGAGAGGTTTGGGTTTACGCATGACCAGCCAGCATGTCCTGAATGACATAAACCAGGCGATTGCCGAGACACGTGACATTGCGGTCGCAGATCTCAGTGATGAACTATTGGCGTCCGATCAGCCGCTGGTCATACGAGGGTTAGCCTCGGACTGGCCCGCTGTCAAACATGGCCTCGAGTCAGACGACCGGATTGTTGATTACCTGCAGCAATTTGACTCAGATAATGTCGTCACTGCCCTCTATACGCCGCCTGAAGCAGCTGGCCGGATTTTCTACAACGAAGACATGACCGCTTTCAATTTTGAATATCGACGTATCGCGCTAAAGGAAGCCATGCAGCAAGTCCGGTCTCATATTGAACTGCCTTCACCACCATCACTGTATATCGGCTCAACCAACGTGGACCACTGGCTGCCAGGATTCCGGGAACAAAACGATTTTCCGCTGCAACACCTTGCACCGCTGGTCAGCATTTGGATCGGCAACCAGAGTCGGGTATCAGCCCATTATGATTTTCCTTCCAATATTGCCTGCGTGGTCGCGGGGCACCGACGCGTAATTCTGTTTCCGCCGGAGCAATTGCCCAATCTTTATGTTGGACCACTGGACTTCACACCAGCAGGACAACCTATCAGTCTGGTGGATTTTGCTGCCCCTGATTATGAACGATTCCCGAAATTCCGGGAGGCAGTCACAACCGCTCAGATGGCAGTACTGGAACCGGGGGACGCCATCATCGTTCCCAGTATGTGGTGGCATCACCTCGAAGCGCTGGATGACTTTAACGTATTGGTGAATTACTGGTGGCGCAGCTCACCATCCTATCTGGGGCCGCCTTTAAGTGTGTTGCAACATGCGATACTGGGCCTTCGAGATCTGCCTGAAGCACAGAGAAAACAGTGGCGGGAGTTGTTTGATTTTTATGTGTTTGATCCTGAAGCGGACAACATTGAACACATTCCGGAAGCTGCGCGTGGCGTGTTAAATCCTATTGATGAACCGACCGCGCAGCAAATTCGTAAGATGTTAAGAGACAAACTGTTGTAAAGCGAAAACCCTATGTCAGCTGCAAAAATACAGAATGTTGTCATTGTGGGTGGAGGTACCGCAGGGTGGACTGCGGCAGCCTCTATTGCCAAGCTAATCGGAGCCAATCTGAATGTGGTGCTGGTGGAATCTGATGCCATCGGCACTATTGGGGTAGGTGAGGCGACCATACCTCCGTTTAGAACGCTGCATCGTCTGCTAAAGATTGATGAAGCAGATTTTCTATCCAAGGTGCAGGGCACCTTCAAGCTGGCGATCCGCTTCGAAAACTGGCGGGATGTCGGTCATGACTATTTCCATTCCTTTGGCCACACAGGTCAGGGCTGCTGGGCAGCAGGATTTCACCACTTCTGGCTTAAAGCCAAGACACTTGGTTTTGCTGAAGACTTTGGTCGCTACGCGCCGGAACTGATGGCCGCGAAGGCAAACAAATTCGGGCTGCAGCAACAGGATGGGCTGAGCTATGCCTACCATATTGATGCCACCAGTTATGCCAAATACCTGCGTCAGTTTGCTGAGAAGGATGGTGTAACACGGGTCGAAGGAAAAATAGTCGAGGTACGTCAGACTGAAACTGGTGACATCTCTGAAGTAGTACTCGAATCAGGACAGGCGGTGAAGGGAGATCTGTTCATCGACTGTAGTGGCTTTGTCAGTCTGCTGATGGATAAGACACTTGGTACCAAATTTGAAGATTGGACACACTGGCTTCCCTGCGATCGAGCAATAGCAGTTCAGACCAAATCCGTTGGCGAGCCTGTACCATTTACACGCTCTATTGCCAGAGAATGCGGCTGGCAATGGCGCATTCCACTGCAGACCCGAGTTGGCAATGGGTTGGTCTATTGCAGTGAATTTATGAGTGATGATGAAGCCCGGCACAGTCTGCTCGGTAATCTTGAAGGTGAAGTCATCACAGAACCCAGAGCGTTGCGCTTTCGCACGGGGCAACGGGCGAAACATTGGAATCGAAACTGCATCGCCCTGGGCCTGGCGGCGGGTTTCCTTGAGCCACTGGAATCCACTAGCATTCATCTTATCCAGCGAGGCGTGATCAGGCTGTTGCAGATGTTTCCCTACGGCGGCATCGTCGAGACTGATCAGGCGGAGTTTAATCGCCAAATGGACACCGAGTTCTGCTTCATCCGCGACTTCATCATCATGCATTACCATGTCACTGAACGAACAGATTCCGAGTTCTGGCGTCGTTGTCGCGAAATGGATATTCCTGACAGTCTTAAGCATCGCCTGGATCTGTTCCGTGATTCAGGTCGCGTGTTCGATTCGGTAGGCGATATCTTCGCCGAGAACAGCTGGACCCAAGTGATGCTCGGGCAAGGAATTGAACCAAAAAACTATCACCCGATTGTGGATATGATGAGTGATCAGGAGCTTCGTCAGTTTATACAAATCCAGGGGCAGAAGGTGGACTCTGTGCTGGGCCAGCTGCCCACGCACCAGGAATTCATCAACCGTTACTGCTCAACCACAGTTTCCTAGACTCCATCAAAAATTACGGCGATCAGTATGATTCCCATCCGACCTAGCTCTTCAGGCGCTCCGCTATGAAGGCTAAGATCTGATCCCTATCTGCCGAAGAAAGGTTACCAAACACATCTCGCAGGTCGGGAGGTAAATGGGCTCCTGGGTCGCCTTCTGTCTGGAACGCGAAGTAATCGAAAAACGTGCGCCACGATTCGCGCTGGCCGGCCGGCAGCCCGGACATTAGCACCATGCTGTGAATTAAGCTGAGAATCGGTTTGTGACGCATCGAATTGACGTCGTTCCACCAATAGTTGACAAGGACGTTCAGTGGGTCGAGCGATTCCACGCCGTGCCACCATAGAATCGGAATGTAAATAGCATCTCCTGGCTCAAGAACCGCCTCCAGGCCCGACTCGAGGGCCTGGCGGAACTTCGGGTATTTCGCGTAATCGGGTGCCCGCAGGTCCACGACGCTGATGGGTGATCCTCCCGGCGTTCTCAAGAGCGGTCCAATATAGAGGTTGCCAACTTGATCGGGCGGAAAAATAGTAAATCGCCTGCTGCCGCTGACAACGCACGCGATGTTGTGATTGTTATCAAAATGAGTTGCGACCATCGATCGATTACCGATCCAAATCCGCGGCGTGACGTCGCTATCAAGTAGGGGCATCGTGTTGTCCCTGGGGAACGACGGCATAACGTTCGGAACGTCAATCGCCTGCAGTGCGATGGCGGGTGGTTGCGGAGCGTCGGCCATGGAAACAAGGGTCTCCAGTGCGGTGCTGATCGAAACTTTTTTTGACTCGAAATTGAAACCCTGAAAATCGTCGGAATAGAAGAAGCGGCCTTTTATCTGCGGTGGACCGACCATCGCATTGACCTCGCCCCCGCTGTCGAATCTCTTAAAGTAGTTGACCATGCTCGTTTGCGATTGACGGCCTGCCTGAACTGCGGGCCAGTCTCGAAGCAGACCTCTCAGCACAGCAGGCCGGTTCGCAGGAAATATCTCGTTCTCGAAAACCGCTCGATCCACACTCTGCCAATCTTCGATTTTCTGCAAAGTTGCCCCCTTTATCCTTAGATGTATGGATTGTTTCGGGATAATCTGCACGCCTCCGACCAAGGAGCGCGGACTACCGAGTTTGGAATATGCGCATGCGCGCCTGTTATTCGATTCTAAGCGATTCTGGTAGCCTAGAGAAGAGATCTCCGACGTTGATTAGTCTATCCATGCAGGTTTAACTACACTCTGTAATAGGACGCAAATGTTTTCCGATAATTTTCGGTCTCAGGCGATAGTAAGAGGATAAAGCTCCGTGCCCGACGTAAAAAAAATTGCCTTCACGCTGATTACGATCGTTGTTGTCCCCGTGTTTTTCTTCGTTCTGCTCGAATTGGGCCTCACGGCTTTTGGTGTCGGAACATCTTTCAAATATTTCCATGAAATTGACATCAGTGGCCAAGCTCACTATCAGGAAAACCCTAATTTTGGCAACCAGTTTTATCCTCCGTCGCTAGGTATCGGCCCTCTGGAAAATACCTTTGCCGAAGGGCGTAGTCCTGAGTTGATAAGGGTTTACATTCTAGGGGGATCTGCAGCGATGGGCTTCCCCCACAAAAACCATGGTCTTGACCGGCTCCTGGCGACCCAACTTAGAGCTGCGCTACCTTCGCGAAAAATCGAAGTTATCAATACGGCTATGACGTCGATCAATTCCCACGTGGTCTACGAGGTCGCGAGGTCGATTCCAGAAAATTCCGCTGACTTTGCCGTTATTTTGATGGGTAATAACGAGGTTGTTGGTCCGTATGGCCCTGGCACTTTCAATCAGAATTTCCTGGCGAATATTACTTTGATCCGGGGAATCCAAAGTTTAAAGCGCACAAGGATATGGCAAGCCCTAGACAGCCTCATTCTGCAATTCAGACCCACCGATGCGAAACAGGATCTCGAGTGGGAAGGCATGCAAATGTTTACTAATCACGGTGTCGCACACGATGATCCTCGCATGGAAAGTGTTTATGGTCACTATGAAGACAACCTCATCAGCATTATTGAGACGCTTCATGATAAGGGGATCCATGTATTGCTGTCCTCTGTACCCGTTAACCTTCGACACTCCGCGCCTTTCTTGTCCGTTCACAGCTCGGAATTGTCAAATGAACAGCTCGATCAATGGCGTGAGGCTACTCTTCGAGGATCTCAGAGCTCTGATGAGGAGAACTGGGATGACGCTATCACCGGTTTTCAAGCAGCATTGGAAATTGATCCCGATTATGCCGATAGCCACTTCCGACTCGCTACCGCCTTCGAAAAACTCGGCAATTCTCAAGAGGCTAAAACTCACTATGAACGTGCGCTGGATCTGGACGCATTGCGGTTTCGGGCCGACAGCAGAATAAATCAGATCATTCAGCAGGTTGCCGCCAACGTCGAGAATGACGCATTCGGCTTTGTTGATAGTGCCGCTGCTTTTGAGCAAGCCAGCCAACCATTTCAACCGGGCTGGAACTTGCTTGTTGAGCACGTTCATTACGATTTCTCAGGCAACCACGTCCTGGCAGCAGAGATTTCCCGTTCGATCATGAGCAACCTGACTGCGCCCGATAATTACCAAGCTTTGTCCAGCGTCGAAGTCGCCAAGAGGGTTGGATATCCAAATCACGAAACGATCGAGGTGATAAAAAACCTGCAAGGCATGGTTGAGCATCCTCCATTCCCCGGGCAGAGTAATTACACCGAATTCGAGAGTTTTCTTACTAAAAAATTAGACAGTGTGACCAAGGAAGTCGGATCTCCAACGGACGTGATTAAAAAACGTCGAGAAGTTACAAGTAAAGGCCTCGCCGACTGGAAGGTTTATTTCGAACTGGCAGTCCTGAACGAACGTCTGCGCAATCGACCAGCGATGTATCACCATCTGAATAAAATTTTTGAACTATACCCACACAACCGTGAAAGCTACATGAAGATTGCCGAGGCGATGAGCAAGGACGGACAATGGCGTGAGGTGATACCGTATCTTGAGCAGTCTCTCTATTACACCAGAGGCGATGAAAATAAGATTGCTGAAACCATCGGCTGGTTGGGCACCGCGTATCTCAGAACGGGAGAATACGAAAAGGCAACAGACCTGTTACTCGAAATGCCAAGAAAATATGCGGATCAAATTGACTTGAACCTTAAGGCTTATGGCAACCTGATCAAGTATTCACGCGAGAACGGTAAGGGCAAGGATCTTGATCGCTATATCAAGGATGTTCAACGATACGCACGATCATTGATAAAACGAGGAAAGGACAAGGAGTACCCATTGCTCTATCAGAGGATGTCGCAACTTATGGCCATGGCGGACTACCAAGCAGAGGCGCGAGAATGGGCAGAAGCAGCGAAACAATAGTTGCAACTTGAAATGAGTTATCCCACCAACCTGGCGCTGCCGTCCTGGCCGAAGCGATATACGCAGGGAGCACGTACTTAATGGGCTCAGCAAAAGCGACCACAATTCTCGGAATATCGGCTTACTACCATGACAGTGCTGCCGCCCTGTTGAAGGACGGAGAGTTAGTGGCAGCTGCACAACAGGAACGTTTTAGTCGAAAAAAGCACGATGCCAGGTTTCCTGATGATGCAATCCGGTATTGCCTGGAAACGGAGAATTTGCGTCTTAATGAGGTCGACCGGATCGTCTTTTACGACAAGCCGCTGATCAAGTTCGAGCGGCTGCTCGAGACGTACTTGAGCTATGCGCCCAACGGGTTTCGATCTTTTGTCGCCGCGATGCCCGTTTGGCTCAAGGAAAAACTCTATCTCAAGAGCGTTCTCAAGAAGGAGCTCTCGCAGCTCGGTGGTTGCAAACCGAACGAACTGCCGCCGCTACTCTTCGCCGAGCATCACCAATCGCACGCAGCCTCGGCATTCTTCTTCAGCCCATTCGAGCGCGCGGCCATCCTCTGCCTCGACGGTGTCGGCGAATGGGCAACAACGTCGACGTGGCAGGGCAATGGAGCGAGTCTCGAGCCACTCTGGGAAATCGATTTCCCACACTCGTTGGGGCTGCTCTACTCCGCGTTCACTTACTATGCTGGCTTCAAAGTGAACTCCGGCGAATACAAACTAATGGGGCTCGCTCCCTACGGCGAGCCGAAATATGCCGAACTGATTCTCGACAAACTTCTCGATCTCAAGGAGGACGGGACTTTTCGTCTGGACATGCAGTACTTCAACTACTGCACCGGACTTACGATGACTAACAGTCGCTTTGACGAGATTTTCGGTGGCCCGCCGCGTAAACCGGAAAGCGAACTCACGCAACGCGAAATGGACATCGCCGCTTCCATTCAAGTCGTTACGGAAGAGGTAGTGCTGCGGCTCGCCAACACGCTCCACGAAGAGACAGGCGAGAGTAACCTCTGTCTCGCCGGGGGCGTGGCGCTCAATTGCGTTGCAAATGGCCGATTGCTGCGAGAAGGGCCATTCGAGAATATTTGGATTCAGCCGGCCGCCGGAGATGCGGGTGGCGCCGCAGGCGCCGCCGCCGTTGTCTGGCACGGCTATGACAAGCAGCCGCGCAAGCTGAACCGCGGTAGCAGCCCTGCCGCAGACCGTATGCACGGGTCGTACCTCGGGCCCGAATATGCGCCCGAGCAGATTCGGGCTGAGCTCGACGCGATGGATGCGAAGTACACGGTCCTGGACGACGACACGCTGTTTTCTAAAACAGCACAGCTGCTCGCCGAGGAGAACGTGATCGGCTGGTTTCAGGGTCGCATGGAGTTTGGGCCACGGGCTCTCGGCG
>RCND010001585.1_pt1 | contig 12921 bp, 12 predicted proteins | sample 2041351 | NCBI WGS metagenome assembly RCND01 (sample SAMN09708230, study PRJNA481090) | Marine sediment metagenome, whole genome shotgun sequencing project. | biome: marine sediment; feature: ocean; material: sediment; isolation source: Sewage treatment plant 12B marine sediment (STP12B) ...
CCGGTAAAGAACGCAGGCAACCTCATTTTTCGTTGGCGGCTCCGATGTTAGCGCCGTGCTGCCAGCCGATTAGGCTGCAACGAATGGTGTGGAAACGCAGGTCGACACGATTGCCATGACTCGACCCACAGCTTGAGTTTGTGGATATCAAGGGGAAAGGCGGCATTTTTCAGGAGATCATTCATCAACACAACCGTTTTTGATATTACTCGTACAGTACTCTCTTAGCCGCTCAGCATGCTCTGGGCTCCAATCAAGGGGCGCTGTGACCTGTGCCCATGGCGCAATATAGTCGCGCGCATAATATCGGTGGCCATGGCCAGGAGGTGCGCCAAACGAAAGCGCCATATCTAGTGCGAGCTGGAATTGCGTCACAATAGGGACGAAACGCATATGCGACGAGGCGTCTGGCGCCGCTGGTTCCGTCATCCAAACGGGGGCGCGCCATAGTGAATAGGGATCATAGAACACGATTGGGTCGCTAGAGTATTGCAAAAAGACGATCCGCATATTGCCCCATTCCGCCTGCGCTTCCGATGCATCAGCGTAGTGAGAAGCATACCGCACTAGCGATCCGTCATCGATCGTAGGAAGCACCCAAGGGCTGCCCGTTTCCCGCGCGTTTTGCGCATATTTCCAGAAACTGGAGGTAAATGGTGGGCCAGCCCAGAAAGCACCGTCAATGGGATCATCCACAAGCCGGAATAAGTTCGTCGCAAACATCGACGACCAAGCGCCAAGGCTCAACCCGTGCGCGTAAAGTCGAGGACGGTTGTCTACGGGAAGCGTTTTCCAGTATACATGAATCGCCTTGAGCATAGCTGTTGCCTGCTCTAAGCCCGTGTTCGTTTCAAGAATAAGCGCCAGTGGGGACTGCAGATAGGAATACTGCGCCGCGACTGTCGCAATATCTCCACCGTGCATGAATTCAAGCGGATCGTGCGAGCCCGGGTCCATCCAACCGGTTCCCGTAGGACTTGTTACAACGAGAACAGCCCGATCGAATGCACCGAGCCTTTGCAACTCCGCAAGCCCAAGTGCAGCACGTTCCTCGGCTGTGTCAGCGTTCGCACGCCCGACATAGACGCGAATGGGATCTTTGGCAGGCGCACCCGTAAACGCTGAAATCGCGGCGGCATCAGGCCCTTTGGTGACAAAATCACGCCCCGGCTCACCCAACTCAGCCCACCCTATCAAGGAATTGCGACCACCTGGTTCATCCGGATCAACGGGCGGCGGAGGCGCGGTGTCAAACAGCATTTGTGCAGTTTCATAGCTTTGGTCCAGCGATGTGACCACGCGATCAAATATACCATCCCGCGTGCCAAGAAATAGGATCAGCGCCACACTTAAGACACCCAGCACATTCGCGCGACGTGGAGGCATCACTCGATAGAGCAAGGCACGAATCCGGCGAAAGCCGTAGGCAATGACCGCTCCGATCAAGAAGCACAGCGCAAACGACGCTATCGCAGTGACACAGATCACCACCAAATGGAGGCCATCCTCAGGGGCGAGGCCCATTTTTGCGCGCAGATCATTTTGCCATTCCAAACTATAGGCAGCCGTCCAGACGAAAAGCACGCAAACCGGAATAACAAAAGCGATGGTCGTAACGCGGGCCAACTGCCCCTGGAGACGCGGCAGATCTGCAGCACGCCAAAGCAAGGCTATGGTTTGGCCCAGAAGATACCCGAGCGCGGTTACAATGCCGCCGAGAACGCCCTGAACATCTGGCCCGCGGGGAATAAGCGAAGGGGTCAATGACGCCGTAAAGAACATGAGGCCAAGCATGAGACAGGGGAGAGAGAACACTCTGAAGAATGAGGAACTTATTGTTAGCACGTATGGTCTCCAGTGCGGCTCATTTTGGTACACATCCTATCCACAAGCTTTCATCCCGCTCTGACCAGCCAACTATATTGCGCAGTTTGTTAACAAGCGCAAATATCCCGTCTGCTTCGACAATCAGAAACCCAAGAAGGCAAACTGTAATCGCAATGACGTCGAAAAGGTACACCATATCTGTAGCCGTCGCAGCATTTCCCAGCAAGACCAACGCACAGATGGGAAAGGTCGACACCGCAAGCAGACGATCGGCTATCGCACACCCATGGCCGCCAAGATCCAGCGAGGGAAGGCCTCATCCCTGAATTTACGCAAACTGGTTAGGCCGTCGCTATAGTTCAAGCAGCTTGCCGCGCTTGCTGCATAATTGTGGCCAGAAGAGATCGCCTGTTAGCCAAATGAGAATTTTGCGACAAGACCTAAGAAACCTCTTCAACAAAGCCATTAAGAAAGTTCACTTTCTATTGTCAAATTCCTGATTTTAATTTGATCACTACCGTTGCGTCCAATTACCTATCAATCAAAAATGCGTGACTAGGCTTGTTGCGTTAGGGTCGTTTTTGTAAGAAGTTAATGAGCGAATCAAAGAACGGAAGAACTTAAAATGAAGATGTTTGCGTTAATCAGTGCAGTTGCGTTCAGCGTCAGTGCCGGTATGGCCTTTTCACAAACTAACGGATCAGACATCCGAGTTAAGTCTGGTCATTTCTGCGCTCTGAATAAGTGCGTGCGTTTTTCCCCTGATCTGCAATCTGTGTCGATTCAAGGGCGCAGACCTGTCTCCGTGGCCGCTTATGGGTTGAGCCAAAACCCTGTTGTTTCCAGCAATATATTCACTGAAATTTTTCACCTTGCTTTACGTCAGAACAGCGTGGGTGGAGGTGAGTCACGCTGATCTGTCTGATTGCATCAATGCGGCGCGTGCCTTGCCCCATCAGCATTTCAATCTTCTGTAACTTCACGGCAATCTCTTCAGGCTTAGGTCTCTTAATTGCCATCTCCGGTCCTCCGCCTTCCTAACTATAGGGGCGGGCCCCTTCAAAGGGGGGAGGTTCAACACCATCAAAGCCAAACGTTCGAAGGGACGTCTGACCCGTGACGGCATGCTGCATATGGTCTTCAAGTTGGGGCAATCTGCCGAGCAAAATTGGACGATGCTACGCGGATTTCACTAGATGAGTGCATACCCCCCGAGCACCTTATGCTCCAGATTCCACAATAATCAATTTTGGCATCGTGCATCTGGGACAACTCTGGATGAGTTGCCATTGTCGCCCGGTGCGAGCGTAGAAGCCTTATTGTTCGTCTGTAAATCTCTGCAGTACACATCGGTCGGCAATACATATCCTGCGATATTTGGTTTCAACTGCTCCCAGGTCGGTAAGATCCGCCAAGCAGCGACGCACGGTAAGTCGCGAAACTCCCAACGTTTTGGAAATTTCATCTTGGGAAATATGCACTTCTTTACTGTTCTCAGAAAGTTTCAGTAATAGCCTGCAAGCCCGCGCCTTAACCGTAAGAGACAAGGCCTCTGCAAGAAATTGTACTGCAGCGGCTACGTTGCGGCTGCTGAGATCGTAAAAGACTTCCCAGTACGCGGGCTCCTCTGCCAGCAGTTGTTTGACGGCGCGACCAGGCAGGTAAAAAAATGTACTGTCCTGGGCCGCTACAACCGAAATTATTCTTGGAATCTTTGTCAGCAGTGCAGCATCGCCAATCCAAAAACCTTCAGCTGCGCGCTGCAAACTGACAGGGTCATTGGCCAGCAATGGGAACTCCATCTCCACAGTCCCCGAGCGGAGCCCGTAGATACCATCTGGCTGGTCGCCCGCGCGATAAATGTACTCACCCGAGGAAAATTGGCGAACTCTACCCACTTCTATTGCCCACTGCTTGAACGCTGCAGGTTGGGCAGACAACCATCCCACTGTGGCGAGTGGCCCCAGTAATTTTTCCGGCAAAAAGGTACGGATGTTACATTTCCTAAAGTGATTTAGATTGTTAGTTTTGCGAAAGCTATCTAGCTTCATACCTACACAAATAATGTAACTAGTCTTCAAGCACAATACGGAGCTTTCAGGATGATTGAGTCAAAAAAGGAAACGATTTGGCTCGAGCCAAGCGCTTTCTTGATGGGTTCGGAATCGCATTATGCCGATGAAGCTCCCGTACGGGAGGTCAAGCTAAACGGCTTTTGGATGGATGCAACTGTTGTCACGAATGAAGAGTTTGCTGCTTTTGTGGAGGCCACCGGATATGTGACCGTCGCCGAGCGTCCATTGAACCCGTCCGATTATCCGGGCGCAGACCCGTTTTTGCTGGTTCCGGGCTCGATGGTTTTTCAGATGACGAAAGGGCCCGTCGACCTTCGTAATATAGCGAATTGGTGGGCCTATGTGCCGCATGCTAGCTGGAAGCAGCCAGAAGGGGCGGGCAGCGGAATTGATGACCGCCTCGATCATCCGGCTGTTCAAGTTTGTTATGAAGATGCAGAGGCGTATGCGAAGTGGGTTGGCAAGGAATTGCCGACAGAGGCCGAATGGGAATATGCAGCGCGCGGCGGGCTTGAAGGAGCCGATTTTGTCTGGGGCGATGAACTTACGCTAGACGGAAACATTATGGCCAAGACTTGGCAGGGTGATTTCCCGTGGCGTAATACAGCCAAAAAAGGGCTCCAGAGAACAGCACCCGTCGGGTCCTATCCTGCTAATGGGTACGGACTTTTTGATATGGCTGGTAACGTCTGGCAGTGGACGACCGACTGGTTTGTCAATCACCACGAACAGAAAACCGATCAGTCATGCTGTACGCTTGATAATCCGCGTGGGCCTTCGTTGGCCGACAGTTATGACCCGCAACAGCCACACATCAAGATTCCCCGTAAAGTTGTCAAAGGGGGTTCATTTTTGTGTGCACCAAGTTACTGTCGCCGATACCGTCCAGCAGCACGACATGCGCAAATGGTAGAGAGCGGCATGAGTCACATCGGGTTTAGATGTATAAAAAGATCCACCAACTAAGAGGAATTACCTGCAATGAGTACTAAAAAAATTGAAAATACGGGCATAAGTCGTCGGCAGATGCTGATGTCCGGTGCTGCTGTTGTTGCAGCAGCCGGCACGGTTACTGGCGTCGCGACAAAGGCAGTTGCCCAAACAGCCTCAGGGGACAAGCCCAACATTCTGGTGATCTGGGGCGATGACATCGGCCAATCCAACATCTCGGCCTACTCGCGTGGGATGATGGGGTATCAGACGCCCAATATCGACCGGGTCGCAAACGAAGGCGTGATGTTTACCGATTATTATGCCGAGCAATCCTGTACCGCAGGCCGCTCGTCTTTCATCACTGGCCAATCTGTGTTCCGCACAGGTCTGTCCAAGGTGGGCATGCCCGGAGCAAAAGAAGGCATGCAAATCGAGGATCCGACCATTGCGGGTCTGCTCAAGGCGCAGGGCTATGCAACCGGTCAGTTCGGCAAGAACCACCTTGGCGATCAGGATGCCATGCTGCCGACCAACCACGGCTTTGACGAGTTCTTTGGCAACCTCTACCACTTGAATGCCGAAGAAGAGCCCGAGCTGGAAAACTATCCGACTGACCCAGCATTCCGCGAAGCGTGGGGCCCACGTGGCGTAGTTCGCTCCTCGGCTGATGGCGAAATCGAAGATACCGGCCCGCTGACCAAGAAGCGCATGGAGACTGTCGACGAGGAAACTCTGGCGGCTGCCATCGACTTCATCACCCGCCACGAAGAGCAAGGTATTCCTTGGTTTGTATGGTGGAACGGCACGCGCATGCACTTCCGCACGCACGTTAAGGACGAGATGCGCGCGCAGGCAGACGATATTGCTGGCAAGCATATGGACGAATACCGTGCAGGTATGATCGAACATGACATGCACGTTGGTCAACTTCTGGACCTGCTGGATGAAATGGGTATCGCTGACAAAACCTTCGTTCAGTACTCAACCGACAACGGCCCGCATATGAACAGCTGGCCTGACGCGGGGATGACACCATTCCGCGGTGAAAAGAACACCAACTGGGAAGGCGGCTTCCGCGTACCTGCAATGGCACGTTGGCCGGGCAAAATCGCGCCGGGAACTATCTCGAACTCGATCATGAGCCACATGGACTGGTTGCCAACTTTCGTTGCCATGGCTGGAAACGACACGGTGAAAGAAGACCTGCTTGAAGGTATCACTGTTGCTGAAGTAGGCGGTGGTCGTGATTACCGTGTGCATCTGGATGGCTACAACACGCTGCCATATCTGTTGGGCGAAGTAGACGATACGCCGCGTAAGGAGATCTTCTACTTCTCCGATGACGGTGATCTGACGGCGATGCGCTATGAAGATTGGAAGGTTATCTTCCTTGAGCACCGTTTCCCGCAGACGCTGCAGGCCTGGGCCGAGCCATGGACCGAGTTGCGTATCCCGTTGCTCTTCAACCTGCGTCAGGATCCCTATGAGCGGGCCAACATTACCTCGAATACCTACTACGACTGGTATCTCAATAACGTGTTCCTGCTGTTGCCCGCCTCGAATTTTGTGGGTGAATTCCTCGCCACATTCGAGGAATATCCACCACGTCAGGCTCCTGGCAGCTTCACCATCGGGGATGCCAAGGAAAAGATCCTAGGCGCGATGACGCGCTAAGTTTCATGTCATCTTGATGTGACCAACGGCGGGGGGTCGCCTTTTTGGGCGGCCCCTTTGCACTTTTAAATACCCTGGAGGATTCCCATGATCATGCGCAGCTTTTTGACCTCGGCACTGTTATTAGCCTCGACAGCAGTCTGGGCTGACCCGCTTCCGTCTTGGAATGACACCGACACTAAAACCGCTATCATCGGTTTTGTAGAACGGGTGACAGACCCTGCGTCGCCGGACTATGTCACGCCCGCCGACCGGATCGCGACGTTTGACAACGATGGTAATCTTTGGGCCGAACAGCCCGTGTATTTTCAGTTTATCTATGCGTTCGACCGGCTCAAGGAAAAGGCCGCTGCCGATCCGTCCATCCTGACTTCCGACACGCTGCGGGCCGCTGCCGAGGGCGATATTCATGCTGTTGCCGCAGGCGGTGCTGAAGCGCTGCTCGAAGTTCTTGCTGTCAGTCATTCGGGCATGTCGGTCGAAGCGTTTCAGGACGATGTGCGCGACTGGCTGGAAAACGCGCGCCACCCGACCACCAACATGCGCTATGACGCGATGATTTATCAACCGATGCTGGAGTTGCTTGGCTATCTGCGCGACGAAGGCTTCCAGACATGGATTGTCTCGGGCGGCGGCGTGCATTTTGTCCGCGCCTTTGCCGAGGAAGCCTACAACATCCCGCCCGAGCAGGTCGTGGGCAGTGCAGGCCCTACAGAATATGTCGACGGGCAGATCATGAAGCTGGCAGGCATAGAGTTCATCGATGACAAAGAGGGCAAGCCCGTCGGAATTGATAGCCGCATCGGCAAGCGTCCGATCTTTGCCAGCGGCAACTCTGACGGCGATTTCGCGATGCTCGAATATACCACAGCAGGCGAGGGGCCGCGGTTCGGCCTATTGCTGCACCACACTGACGCGGACCGCGAGTTTGCCTATGACCGTGAGGGGCATATTGGCGTGCTGAACCGTGGACTGGACGAGGGGCCTGATCGGGGCTGGGTAATTATCGATATGAAGAACGATTGGACGAACATCTGGCCGTAACTTCCGAAGCGTGAGTTCGACGTGAAATAGACGGTCACCGGGGGCACGGCATTCATGACGTATTGCCCATCTCCCGGTGGCGAATACCTGCCGCATGACTTCGTGCGGCGTAGTGCAGACTATCGCGGCATGTCTGCGCGCCAAACCGCCAAGCGGAGCATTGGAACTGCCGCTTCCATAATCAGGATACCATACTCAAAGTGACAAAGACCGACACATCCGCCCCCGCTCTGATTAAGGACCTGATAGCCAGGATCCAGACCTCTATAATCGGGCAGGAAACCGTTGTTGAACGCCTTGTCATAGGCCTTCTGGCCAATGGTAATCTGCTGGTCGAAGGACTACCAGGGCTGGCCAAAACCCGCGCGATTAAGGCGTTGGCCACAAATATGGAGTGTGATTTCAGCCGGATCCAGTTCACGCCGGATCTGCTCCCAGCGGATGTGACAGGGACAGAAGTTTATCATCAAGGCGCAGAGGGTGCCGAGTTCCGTTTTGAGCCCGGCCCAATCTTTGCCAATATCGTGCTGGCAGACGAGATCAACCGAGCGCCGGCGAAGGTACAATCGGCATTGCTCGAAGCGATGGAGGAGCGGCAGGTGACGGTGGCGGGTACAACCCACATGATGGAGCCGCTCTTTATGGTCATGGCCACGCAGAACCCTATCGAGCAGGAAGGCACATATCCTTTGCCCGAAGCGCAGATGGACCGGTTCTTGATGCATGTCATGATCACCTATCCGCCGGTGGAAGACGAGGTAAAGGTAATCCGTTTGGTACGCAGTGAAGAAGCAGCGGCCAGTGCGTTAAAAAGTGATAAAATCAAGACGGAAAAACCACCTGCCATACCGCAGGAGGCAGTGTTTCAAGCGCGGCGTGAAATCGTCGCGATCCATGTGTCTGATGCAATGGAACGCTACATCGCCGATTTGGTCAACGCCACACGGATACCCGAAGCCTTTGGCACTGATCTGGTCCGCTGGATTGAAATCGGCGCCAGCCCCCGTGCCTCGCTTGCGCTGGACAAATGCGCGCGGACGCATGCCTGGTTGAAGGGCAGAGACTATGTTGATCCGCAGGATGTGCGCGAGATCGCACCCGATGTGTTTCGCCACCGGTTGGGCCTGACCTATGAGGCGCAAGGCGAAGGCGTGACACCGGATATGGTGGTCGAGGAAATCTTGCGGCAAGTGGCGCTCACTTGAGGGGTTGAACGATGCATGACAGAGCAGCGCGCACGCGGACAGGCACATGGCCGAAAGCAAAAGACACCGCCGTTGCCGACCCGCGTGTCCACGTTGATCTGGCGCATTTGCGACGGCTGGAAGTAAAGGCAAAATCGCTGACATTCTTGCCGCGCCAACCGGCGCAGAGCGCGCTCAACGGACGCCACGCGTCGCGCATGCGCGGTCGCGGACTAAACTTTGAAGAATTGCGCGATTACCTTCCCTCTGACGATGTACGGTCCATCGACTGGAAGGTTACGGCCCGTACTGGAACCCCATACGTACGTGTCTTTACCGAAGAGCGGGACCGTCCCGCGCTGATTGTGGTTGATCAGCGGATGTCCATGTTCTTTGGCTCCGAGCTTAATATGAAATCTGTTACGGCCGCTGAATGTGCCGCACTGGCAGCGTTCCGGATTCTGGACCAAGGAGACCGTGTCGGCGGAATTGTGTTCGGGGATCAGGTCATTGCCGAAGTTAAGCCAAAGCGCAACAGTGCCGCGCTGAACCGATTTCTGGTTGCCTTGAGTGAAGCGAACAGCCTGCTTAAAGCGGACGCGCCGGATGTTGAACCTGTAACGCTAAATCAGGTCCTTCGTGCCGTTGCCCGCATCGCACCGCGCAATCATCTGTTGATATTCCTCAGTGATTTCAGCGAGACGGATGATCAGACGAAGGGCCTTATATCGGGTCTATCGCGCCATAATGACGTGATTATCGGACTCATATCTGATCCTTATGCGCACGATCTGCCCAAGGGCATGAAACTTGTCGTCTCGGATGGTGTTTTGCAGGCTGCGATTGATACGAACGACAAGGACACCCACCGCCAACTGTCCGAACTGGCAACCGGACGCCTTGCGGAAATTCTGGATTGGCAACGGACGCTTGGCATTCCGGTTCTGCCGCTGTCATCGGCACAGGACAGCCTGACGCAAATGCGAACATTGATGGGGCTGGGCCCAAGATGAGCGAAGAACCCGCAACACCACCGCCGGAAAACCTGATCACGCTGCTCGACAAGCTGATTTACCCGCCCGAACCGGTGGCTGTGTCTCTGGTTCCGCAAACGACGGGCTGGCTTGTAATGCTGGTATGCTTGCTTGTGGGTCTGGCATGTCTGGCATGGTTTTTATTGATCCGCTACAGGGCAAACGCATACAGACGTGCCGCACTTGATGCTTTGATGCGTGCTGACGGCGATCCTGTATGGCTGGCACGAATTGTCCGAAAAACGGCGCTTGAGGCGTTTCCCCGCGTTGAGGTTGCCAGCCTTTACGGAAAAGACTGGCTAACCTTTCTGGATGATACCTGTGATGGCGCAGAGTTTGTCGATGGACCCGGGCAGTTTATCGCCCGCGCACCCTATCAGCGCGCAGCACCAGTTTCTGAAGCTGACATCGACGCCGTAAGATACTGGATCGCAAACCACCAGCATGGTGCGGCATCATGATGTCGTTGGGTCTTCCATGGGTGCTCCTTGCCCTGCCGCTGCCTTTGCTCATCTGGCGCTTTGCACCTGAATACCGCCAAACTGTGCCAGCAGTCCGGTTCCCGTTCTTTCGCCAGATCATGCGTGCAACGGATAAAACCCCGGGAGCGGGATCAGTTGTGATGACACGCACGCGGTTCCAGATGATCGCTGCTTCGGCGGTCTGGTGTCTCTTGGTGCTGGGACTGGCTGCGCCAGAGCGGATCGGTGCGCCGATCGAGGTTACCAAATCGGCGCGGGATGTGGTTCTTGCCATCGATATTTCAGGATCAATGGACACGGTGGACTTCCGAACATCTGACGGAGAAAAGCTGCAGCGGTTCGAGGGCGTGCGCAACGTTGTACGGTCTTTCGTGGAAGAACGGGACGGCGACCGCATGGCGCTGATTGTCTTTGGCAGTCAGGCGTACCTTCAAACACCCCTTACGGATGATCTGGAAACCGTGGTCGAACTTTTGGACCAGACCGCGGTTGGGATGGCGGGACCGCATACAGCCTTGGGTGACGCAATCGGCCTGTCGATCCGTACCTTTGAGACCAGCGAGATAGAGCAGCGTCTTTTGATACTTTTGTCAGATGGGGCCGATACTGCCAGCCGGATGAGCCCTGTTAATGCGGCGGCAATTGCGAAACAGGCTGGTGTTGAAATCGCCACGATTGCCGTGGGCGATCCAGATGCTACCGGTGAAAACAGAGTTGATGTTGCGACGCTGAAAGAGATCGCACAGCGAAGCGGCGGCGCATATTTCTTCGCCGGGGACCAGTCGGCGCTTGCCCAAGTCTATGACCGAATTGATGCTCTGAACCCGCGCGCTGTAGAAACGCTGTCTTACCGTCCGCGAGAGTCGCTGGCCTATCTCCCGCTTGGCCTTGCCGCCATAATCGGATTGTTGGGGCTGGCGCTTATGAAACTCCGCCAGCGTCGAGGTGTAGCAGTATGAGCGACTTTACCTTCTTCTTGGAAGCGTTTCACCTGATGCGGCCATTTTGGTTACTTCTGGTGCCCCTTGTGCTGCTGGTATGGTGGCAGATTAGGGAACGTGCCAAGCCTGAGACGGCTGCAAGCGATGGCCTTGCGGAGCATCTGCGAGATGCGCTGTTGCTTGGCTCGCGTTCCCGGCGGAGGTTCCAACCGATAGATGGCGTTTGCATGGTCCTCCTGTTTTCTATCATCGGCGCATCCGGGCCTACTTGGTCCAGAGTGCCGGACCCCTTTATGGCGCAGACAGCACCACTGGTAATAGTTCTGAAAGCCACCGCCTCCATGGATTCCGATGATGTGAAACCGTCCCGATTGGAACGCGGCAAGCAAAAGATCCGCGATCTGCTGGAGCTTCGTGCCGGTGCCAGAACCGCGCTGGTGGTCTATAGTGGCACGGCACACCGTGTTGTCCCGTTAACGGAAGACGCAAAGATCATGCTCCCCTATCTGGAAGGGATTTCAACGGAGCTGATGCCGGAGGCGGGTTCTAATGCAGTAGCCGCATTTCAGATTGCTCAGGACATTCTGGCAAGTCAGGATGAGCCGGGTGGTGTGCTCTTCATTCTCGACAGCCTCGATCCTCCGGATGTGCGTGTTGCGTCGCAATCAGACAAGGTAAGCACAGCATTCCTGTCGGTGCTGTCGGAGGGGGTGCGCGATCGTGGCCTTGATCAGATCACGGATGCCACTGTCGTTTCCGTGACGCCCGATGATAGCGACGTGCGACAACTGGACCGGGTTCTTAACGCGGCATATCGCCGTGCATTGCTGGACGATGAAAGCCAGCAATGGAATGATCGCGGGTGGTGGTTTGCCTGGCCTGCGGCTCTTCTGACGTTGTTGTGGTTTCGCCGCGGTTGGACCATGCAGTGGGGGATGGTGCTGCTGATCATGGCCTCCGTGAGTGCGCCGTCGACGGCACGGGCAGATGGCATTCGCGACTGGTTTTTGACGCCCGACCAGCAAGGTCGCATAGCCTACGACCGTAAGGACTATGCTGGTGCGGCTGAGTTGTTCATCGATCCGCTGTGGCAGGGTTATGCGCTTTTCCGTGGTGGCAGCTATGAAAAGGCCGACGAGGTTCTGCGCGCGATTGAAACCGCCCAAGCCGATTTTATCCGCGCGATTGCACTGATCCGAAACCGGAATTATCGCGATGGTGTGCGTGCTTTTGAGACCGTTCTTGAACGTGACCCGTCTTATCCCGACGCTGCAGAAAACCTCGAGATCGCGCGCGCGATTGTTGCCTATGTGGAGTCAGCTCAAGAACAGTCGGACACCGGAGAAAGCTCGGGGATAGGTGCCGATGAGGTAATCTTTGACAATGAAAGCGGTCGCGGCGCTGATTCACAGATTGAGGAGCCAGAAGAGATTGGCATCGAGATGCTGTCTACTGATCAATGGATGAACACAGTGGACACCCGCACAGGTGATTTCCTGCGTCTGCGTTTTCTGCTGGAGGCAAATACGCAGCCATGAGACATGCAATCAGCATTTTCCTCCTTAGTCTGGTAATGCACTTAAGTAGTGTGACTGCTGGAAGCGCTCAGGACACCAGCGTGCCTATTCTGGAAGTGGAATTGGGCGAAACGCAGGTGCTCCCGGGGCAGCCGGTGACCATGCGGATCACAGTTCTTGTGCCAACTTGGCTTTCCAAACCCGTTGAAT
>RCND010001587.1_pt1 | contig 12911 bp, 14 predicted proteins | sample 2041351 | NCBI WGS metagenome assembly RCND01 (sample SAMN09708230, study PRJNA481090) | Marine sediment metagenome, whole genome shotgun sequencing project. | biome: marine sediment; feature: ocean; material: sediment; isolation source: Sewage treatment plant 12B marine sediment (STP12B) ...
TCTGTTTTTCACATTCATCATCAATCTCAGCGGCAATGTACCATAAGTAATTGTCCACTATTTTGAAGACCGGTTGATTGATTTCTGTAAAGGTTTTGGTTGATGTGTCTTGAATGGTGGCTTTCTTTGTAAGGTCACCAGTGACAAAACTATCAATTGTGATAGACTCCAAACCGTCAATCTTATAAGACACTAAGCCGCTTTTACTTGCATCAACTAGCTTTATGGCATCATTGTACTGACTCTCTAACATCTGTATGTTGTTAGAACTACCTTCATTGCCTTGCTCAATGATGACGGTGTTACGAATCTCTGCTATATCATTTAAAATTTGTTTTTTAGCGTCATAGGTGTAATTATAATTCTTGTTATGTTGATTGATGACATAGTTTTTAATACGGTTTTTAAGGTAATTATAACTCTCATCAAAAACAGGGTCATCTGAAGACAAGTTCTGATTGGCTTTAAATATTTGTTCATCTAATAAGTCAACCATGGATTGATCCGTAACAACCCCGAACACATGGTCACCATTTCTCACTAAAGCACCCTCAGGATAGAAATATTTGATGTAGCCTTGATCAGTGGAAGGGATGACCGTCTCATCGCGAATGACCACCCCATTATACTGGGTGGAATGTGAAAGAATACCCGTCTCAGCAACGGTATAATTAACACTTTCTTTAACCGCAAAATTAATTAAAAGAATAACGATGTAGATAAAAATGATCATGAAAACAACGGCGCCAAAATTAATGTGTTTGGTTGCTTCAGCGGAGCGTTCATTTTCTTTGTGTTGTTGAAGATATCTATTAGTATTCTTATCAGTCATATTATCCTATCTGTGTATACAAAAGTAACTACAAACCACCTAACAACTAATCTCTTAACTGCTAGCCGGCAACTACCAACTGTTAAACGTAACTAACTATTCTCGCCTTCTACCATTGTACCTTGTAGCCTTCCATCCTTCAACATTTTTTCGACAATAAAATCCTTTATTTTCCACCAGCTCACTCCCCAATTGCAGAACACGGTGTCTTCTTTTGGCGCACGACCGACCAGTCTTTGAACAGCAATGCCTTGATCTAAATGATAAAGGAAGTCACAAACCCTATCTACGTAGTTCTCAAGGGTGTTCATTTTAAAGTCACCCTGAATGTATTGTTTCTCAAAAACGGTGCCCTTTGCTATGTATAATGAATGACACTTGACCATTTCCATATTGAGCTGATTCATTAAACTAGCCATTTTACACATTTCTTCATCGGCGTCCCAGGGAAGATTCATTATAAGATGTGTACATACGGCAAATCCATAGCTGTGAATCAGTTCGACTGCCCTTATATAATCATCTACAGTGTGACCACGATTAATCTTAATAAGACTTTCTTCGTTGGTGGATTGAAGACCTAACTCAATAACAATTTCTACACCTTTGGTTTCTTTGATCTTCTTCAGAATATCTAAGTGGCCTTCATCAATGCAATCTGGTCTGGTTGATACATCTAATTCAACAATGTGTTTTATACAAGCTGCTTCCATATAAGCTTGAAACTGATCATATGCCATATAGGTGTTTGTATAGTTCTGAAAATAAGCGATAAACTTCTTCGCCCCATAACGTTTTCCAATGTAACCCATGGTTGAAGTTAATTGTTCTTCAACACCAATGGTGTTAGACATGCTTTCAAAGCCTGTCCCCTTCTCACTACAAAAATGGCATCCACCAGTGCCACAGGTACCATCTCTGTTTGGGCAAGTTCCAGGTAGGTTTATAGGTAATTTATAAACTTTCTCACCGTAGATATTTTTTAGATATTGACTATAGGGATAATAGGGTTCAGACAAAATAAGGTCTCCTTATGTTTGTTTTGCACAAAAAAGATGAAAGCGCCAAAGTTTTATATAAAAATTCAATTAATTAAAAGGAAATATAAAGTCAATAACGAATACTAATATTATAGCAGCACACAGGTCCAAATTGCACGGAAAAACCTAAGATACAAGGAGGAGATTGCTATGATACGTTTAGTTACAGGCGATACTGGAGAAGGTAAAACAAAGGAACTGATTAACATGGCCAACGCCACTCTCATAACCACCAAAGGACACATTGTATACATTGACTTGGATTCCAGTCATATGTATGATTTAAAGCATGAAATCCGTTACATTAATATAGCTGACTACCCTATTGATACATGGCATGAATTTTACGGATTTATGTGTGGTATTCTCTCAGAAGATAATGATATCAGTGAGATTTTTGCTGATGGTCTTCTCAAACAAGCACATCTCGATGCGATTAAAGACTCTGATGCCCTAGTGGCAAAGCTCAAAGCAGTTTCTGACAAATTTGACGTACGTTTCGTCTTTAGTGTTAACTGTAGTGAATGTGACTTACCTGAGTTTTTGGAAGATTATATTGTTCAATCTTAATTAGAATTTCAAGTACAAACAATAAATTAGAGGCCATCTAGATGACCTCTTTTTTTGTTGCCTCTATATGGACAATAATAGCTGACTAATTAATCCCATTTCGCCACTCTAAATCGCCACGTTCAAGCGCTTTAATCAATAACTCAGCCGTTGCTAAGTTAGTAGCAATTGGAATGTTGTGGATGTCACAGAGGCGAATAACGCTTGCTGGATCCGGTTCATGCTGCTTTGGTGATAATGGATCTCTTAAGAAAATAACCATGTCTATCTGATTATGAGCTAATTGAGATCCTAGTTGTTGCTGACCTCCGAGGTGGCCGGCAAGGTATTTGTGTATAGAAATATTTGTCACTTCTTCAACAAGTCGTCCCGTTGTCCCTGTTGCATAAACCTCGTGATGTGAGAGGATGCTTCGATACGCGATACAGAAGTTTTGCATAAGCTTCTTTTTAGTATCATGGGCAATTAAACCAATATTCATTAGGTAGTACCCCTTTCCGATTTTTTCCTTTGCATACTTATATTTAGTATTATACCAATTCCTATAAGATTATTCCACAGTGAACTTACCCCATAACTAATAAATGGTAAGGTCATGCCTGTATTTGGTGCTATTCCAGTGGTTACACCAACATTAATAAAGGTTTGATAAACAAGAACGGCCACATAGCCAGTTATAATTAACTTACCCATAAGGTCAGGTGAATCTTTTGCAATCCACATGAGCCTCAAAATAAGTATGAAAAGTAACAATAAGATGACAAAACATCCAAAGAACCCAAACTCTTCTCCAACGATGGCAAAGATAAAGTCCGTCTGTGGCTCAGGTAGGTAATCATATTGATTCACTTTACCCAGGTACAAACCTTTACCAAATAGCTTGCCAGAACCAATGGCTTGTAAGGAGTTCTGTGTCTGCCTTAATAAGTCTGGTGAGACCATCGTCGGTTCAACCAATGATAGAATACGGTTTACCTGGTACTCAGCAAACAGGGTCTGATTAGGTGACTGAATATAATTGAAGCCCCATATTGCCGCTGGAATACCCACTGCAGATGCAGCCAACACGTACCAATAACTGATACCTGCTACGAAGATCATAAAAACAAATATAACAAACATAATGACACTGGTTGATAAATCCGGTTCTTGATAAATCAAAAACCATGAAGCGCCTGCAATCATCATTGCACCAAGAATCATTGGAATTTTATTAATATGTTTCTGGAACTTATCAAGGTACTTAGCTAACACCAATATCGTGAATATTTTTGAGAACTCACTGGGTTGTAGTCGAAATGGACCAATATCAATCCATCGCATAGCACCGTTAACCATTACCCCAGCCACTAACACAGCGGCTAAAAGTGCCACGTTAAGGAGAAAAATAGGCAGAGCTAACTTCCCTATCCAATGGTAATCAAAGAAGGCGAAAAACAGCATAAGGACGGCGCCGGTAGCATAGCCGATAATCTGCCTGTTTCGAATTGCGCTGGTACCATCAGGACTATTGATTCTTGTGGCACTTCCAATGGCTACAACGCCGATGATTGCTAAAAGCAAAATCAAAACAATCACGATATAATCAAATCGTTTTAAATCATATTTTGTGAACATACTTACTTAGGTGCTCGCATATTCTTAATTGGTATATTGGCGTATAAAGCAGGTACAACACCATTATTATTTTCGGAAGTAGTTGTTCCGAGATTAATTTCAAGACCTTCCTCGTCGATTTCCATGTATCTACCGATGACTTGGATAATCTCTTGTTTCATCAGTTCTAGAAGTTCTGTATTGCAGTTAGCTCTGTCATGTATCAATACCAGCTTAAGCCTATCTTTAGCTGTATTGCTTGACTTCTTTTTTCTTGAAAAAATACCCATGTGATCCCCTCTCTTAGCCGTTTAGTCCCATAATACTTTTTAGTTTATTGAAGAAGCCATCTCTAGCGCCTAAATCAATGAATTCAACTTCTTCACCTGCGATACGCTTACAGATGTTTAAGTAAGCTTTACCGGCGGTTGAAGTTTCATTGAGAACGATTGGCTCACCGTTATTCGTTGAGATAACGATACCTTCCTCATCAGGAATCGCACCTATTAAATCAATGGCAAGAATGTCAACAACGTCTTCTATTGACATCATGTCACCACGTCTAACCATATCTGTTCTTAGACGGTTAACAATGAGTTTGTGATCACGAAGTTCATTGGACTCAAGTAGACCGATAATTCTATCAGCATCACGAATGGCAGAGACTTCAGGTGTCGTAACAACCAAAGCCTTGTCTGCACCGGCAATGGCGTTTTTGAAGCCTTGTTCAATGCCTGCAGGACAGTCAATAATAACATAATCAAATTCTTCTTTAAGGCTTTCACAAAGAGTTTTCATTTGATCAGGTGTCACTGCATCTTTATCTCTTGTCTGTGCTGCCGGCAATAAAAAAAGTGTCGGAAACCTTTTGTCTTTGATTAGGGCTTGTTTAAGTCGACAATTCTCTTCTATGACATCAATTAAGTTATAGACAATTCTATTCTCAAGACCAAGTACCACATCAAGATTTCTTAGTCCAATATCCGCATCCATAAGAACAACTTTATGACCTAATTTGGCCAAACCTGTTCCGATGTTGGCGCTTGTGGTTGTTTTACCAACGCCGCCTTTTCCGCTTGTTACAACAATACATTCACTCACTGTAGTATCCCCTTTGCAATTTGATCAACCTGTATCATACAGGCCAAAGTTATTTTAATAATTCAAAGCTGTTATAAAAAGTTCTGTCAATATGATCGATGGTAATTTTGTTTTCTTCAAGAAATGCAATCTGAGGAATCATACCATCTTCTTTAAACTTATCCGGTGATCTTGCAATCACACGTCCAATGCGAATCTGTGTTGGTGCCATTTTTAGGGCAAAAATACAAGCACTGTCTGCGCCACCAAAACCAGCGTGAGCAAACCCTCTCAATTGACCAATGATGAAAATATTACCTTTTGCAATAACTTTTGCACCTGGGTTAACATCACCAACAATCACAATGCCTGTAGCCACATTGATTTCTTGTCCCGACCGGACTGTGCCTTGATGGAATACAGCACTTTCCATTGGTACCACACTTTTAGTCACAACTTCATGGATGACTTCGGGCTCAGTTGGTTCGGCTTTAAAATCTTCAGATGCAACCACTGCCATAGATTCATCCACGACACAGAACACTTGCATATCCGTATATGTATGCACTGCTGCTACCATTTTTTCTATTTCTTCTTCAGTTAATGCCACGCCTTGAAAGTCGATTGAAATCTTGGCATTTCCAAAGAATTTGCGGCCTTCTTCCAACTTTATAATGAAGTCAGCCAGCAATATTTCAAATTTATAATTGTTATCAAGGGAGACTTTTAGTCCGTACCTGTTCCCCTTAAGCATAATACTTTCACCCATAATAACCTCAATTCGTATCAACCACAACATCTAGTGTTTATGGTTAGATTTTGTACAACATAAAGATAGCACCAACTACATATTATACATAAGAACCTATCTTTTGTATAGCAAAAGCATTGATTATTCCAAATGATTGTCCGTGTAGAGTGTCTCCACTTCTCTTTCCAGATCAAAGTAGTTTCGGAACACTTCTTTTGAATTCAAGGCTGCGTATTTAGAAGAATAAGCATACTGTATCATACTAACGACAGAAATCTCAGGATCATCAAATGGAGCAAAACCCGTGAAAACTGCATGATTAGGTCGCTTAATGACCGCTCTAACAGGATCGATCGATTTTGAATCCAAAGATCTAATCTCTGCTGTGCCTGTTTTTCCCGCAATATCCAAATCAATATCGCTGAAATATGATCTGGCTGTTCCTCTACTACCTGAAGTTACTTTTAGCATACCTTCTTTTACTGCATCTAGATTCACCTGTTCAAAGTTGTTCTCTTTGAGAAGTTTTGGTGTAAAATCTTCAACAATCATACCATCTTTGGTCATCACTTTATCAACGAGGTTAAGCTCACTAACCACACCATCGTTTACAAGAACGTTCATATATCTTGCCAACTGTACAGGTGTAAATCCCAACTTTTCCTGCCCAATCGATGCCCTTACAGGATCATGCTCAGGCATTGTGGAAGACTGTTCTCCAATCTCAAGACCCGTTGTAGCATCAAGGCCAAACCGAGCAATATAATCTTGGAAGATTGTAATGCCTTGTTTTGCATTGTACTTACCTGTTTCTGTTATCCCAAGTCGATAGCCCATCTCATAGAAATAATAGTTACAGGATTGTTCGATGGCGCCTTCAAGCGTTAGATTGCCATGGGTACCTTTTCTGCTAGCGTATATCCAACAGGAAGCAGGAGGCCATATTTTGGTGAAATAACCGGTTGTGTGTACATATTCATTAAGTCCAACAACCCCTTCCTCAAGGGCTGCTATACCTGATAACATCTTAAAGGTTGAACCTGGTACCGTTCTTGACATAGTACCTCTAGGCAATAAGGGGCTTGTTGGATCATTTAACTGTTCCACGTAATACGCGCCATCAAATTGATTGACCAAACGATTGTTGTCATAAGTAGGATAACTAACTAAGGCCAGCACTTCACCCGTATCCACATCTGTAATAACAACAGAGCCCGACGATGGGTCCAAAGCTAATTCTTGTGGCGTAAGTTCAATAGTCAGTATCTTTTCTTTCATGAAGTCGATGGGTTTAAGACGTCTCTTATTGATCATCGCTATTTGTGATTCTGTAGCACTGACTAGGTTGACATCGATGATTAGTTTGGTTAAATCAAAGTAATCAAATTCTTCTTCATCTAATGCATAAAGATACATGTATTTGTCTAAATAATGACGTTTAAGAAAGTCATCGAATATATGGTTGTGTAGATGGACTTTTAGAACCTCATCTACTTCAAAGTCAGTGGCATAAGGACTTTTGTCATCCTCTTCTCTCACCGGTAGTTTGGCATAGATAATTTCACCTTCGCTAAGAGGTATAATCAAGTGCCCTTCTTCGTATAAGGCTTGCATGAGCTGATTGAATGTAATTTTTTTGGCTACAAATAGTTCGTAGTACTCGCTTCTATAAAAATAAGTATCCAAGTATTCTTTGGCTTTGAATTGATTCAATATGTAATAATAGATGGCTTGGTTATTTCGAAAATCTTTTGGCAAACCATCGGATTCTATTTCTTCAGATGCACTGGTAACTAGTTTTGTTTTTATTTCGTTCATCTCATTATAGATAGTAAGTCCAGAAGATGAAAACCCTTTACCAAGAGCATCGATATCAATCAATTCATATCGAAAAATCGAGTCGAAAACATCTTTAAGGAGTACATACCGAGTATCATCTGGTTTGGGGTAATTCATGTACAACTTATCAACAATGATGTTGGCCATCTGTTGCTCTAGTATATGATAAGTCTCTATTTGAAGGTCATGATCAATGGTTAAAAACACATCGTTGCCCATAAGTGGGGAGATTTCTTCAAGCACCAACATTGTTTTACCAAGGTTGTTAACTTCTACTTTTTGATTGCCATCAAAACCTCTAAGATAAGACTCAAGCTCTTTTTCAATACCTGTAAACCCAACTTGGTCTTCTGAATCATACCCAAGTGTCTCCATGGTTGTTAGTTTATCTGCACTGATGTCACGTGTATAACCAATAATATGTGCAAAATAAGGGGCATCGTTATAAACCCTAAAAGGACTTTCAATGATGATCACCCCTGGGAAATAGTCCCTTTTCTCTTCTAATTCAGCCAAAGTTTCCTCAGAAATATTCACCGCAATGGTATCTGGATTGTATTTTGAGTATCTACTAATGTATTGTGAATACCGAATGTTTAAGATGTCCAATGCTTCAAAGGTTGTGTACTCGTATAAACTAATTTCAAAAAGGTCTTCACACATATAGAAAAATACATCCTTTGGTTCCATAAGCAGTTCTTCTTCTGATAATCGTGATACGTACAAATGATTGAAAACACCTTTTTTGAATCTTTTAATGTCTAATTCACTGCCTTCAAATTGAAGGCTCATATCCTTATAAACAAGAGGAAATTCGTTAAGGACTTCATCACCATGACCCCGTATGATCGAAACCAGTTCATGAATCATTGAATTCTTATCTTGTACTTCATAACTATCGTTCAACTGAACGTCATAGGCCATGATATTCTCTGCTAAAGGCACACCATAGCGGTCATAAATATTTCCTCTTTGACCTTTGCTGTCAACTTCTCTAACAACTTTAAGATCAAAGGCCTCAGCATGTTCATTACCATCAACAATTTGCAAGTCAAATAGCGTTGCTACAAGAATGTAAAACAACGCTAATACGGCTATTGAAAGTATAAAAAGTCTATTTGTAAAAAAGCTATATATGGCTAAAAATATTGTTTTCAATTATCCTTCATACTCCTTCGACCACTCGACCTGTTCAATAGTGCGGTTAACCATATAAAACAGACGGTAAAACAAAAACCCAATGAGTATTGTATAGATTAATTCTGGAATAATAATCTGACCAAGGTACACATAGAATTTTAGTTGACCTCTAAACAAAAACGTAAAGAAATAGGTAATAAGGTTAACCAATACATCCGCAGATGCAATCACCCCTATGGGAATCAAAATACTGTCTTTATAGAAATTCATATAAAGAAAACCTGTAAAGAAACCTATATACATAAATATTGCTGCATAAAAACCAACAACACCACCGTAGAAGATGTCTTGTAGAAGACCAAGAATTGCTCCAACAATTGCACCGTCAATTCTTCCTCTGAGCAAGGCGAATGATACCGTCGTAACAATGATTAAGTTTGGCACAATCCCGCGAATGCTAAAGTTCTGCAAAGCTGTCGTTTGAAGTATAAACACCATTAAAATCACAAGTGCACCTGAACCATATCTAAGTAACTTGACTTTATTCATGGCCACCCCATTGCTGATTGATCACCAATACTTCTTGAAGATCTTTGAAGTCAACATAAGGATTAATGAATGCAGCCTGTGTCAGAGTGGTAGGATTGTCTTCAATTTTGATAACTTCTCCTATCAGTATTCCTGGTGGATAAACAGTGCCAAGATGTGACGTTGTAATCTCATCATTGAGTACAAGGTTAATCTCGTCTGAGATATAATCAACGGCTAGATAGCCTTCGTTAAACAAGGTCAGATCACCTCTCACTGTACAAAGATCATTTGTTCTTGCAACAATAGCGCTGACACTACTATTGTCATCAATAATCGAACGTACTTTGGCATAACCAGGCCCAACTTCGATAATTTTGCCGACCAAACCCGCACCGGCAAGTACAACCATATCCACAGCAATACCATCATCACTTCCTTTATCAATGGTAAATACAGAGTACCAATTCCCAGGGTCTTTTCCGATAACTCGAGCACCTGTTTTCGGATAGTCTGCATATCTGCTATCTAATTCCTGTAATTCTCGAAGCCTTTGCAACTCAAGCTTAGACTGTTCCAATATTTGATTCTCATAAGTCAATTGATCAACTTTGTCTTGAAGATCAATGTTCATGGTTTCTAAATCACCAATGTTCTGAACAAAATCCACACGGTCTGTTAACCAATCACCAAAAAATGTGACACCTTTTTGAACAGGAATTATGACATGAGAAATACTCTTCTCCATCGGAGAAATCTCATCTCGTGTTTCCCATGTTAGAATAATCATAAAGAAAAATATTACAGAGACCACTACCACCACATTAGTAGGAGTGATACGTCGGTTGCGTCTTGCCATGGTGCCTCCGTCAGTTGAAATAGCCTTTTTCTTTAAGGCTTACATACCGTCCATCGCCGATAATTATATGGTCAAGGAGCGTTACTCCCAATAAGTTTCCTGCTTCCTGTATACGTTTAGTCACTGCAATATCTGCAGGACTGGGTTCAGGATTCCCACTTGGATGATTGTGCATGAGTAATATGTTCACTGCATCTCTTTTAAGAGCGTGAATGAAAACCTCTCTGGGTTGTATCAGTGAGGCATTTACGGTGCCTACAGACAAAAGATATTCATCTATAATATTATATTTAGTATCTGCTAAAATTACCTTCATGTGTTCTCTATCCAAATGACGCATCTCTTCCATGTAGTAAGCAGCGACAGAACTAGGTGAAGTTACAGACACCCTGTCACTGAAAGAAGCTTTTGACATCCTTTTGGACAATTCAGTCATCGCCTTAAGTTGAATGGCTTTAACCCTGCCGATGCCATGGACTTTTTGAAGTTGAGTCATAGATAGATGATGCAAACCTAATAGCCCCATTGGATGAGCTTTTAACAAACGCATTGCTAGGTCTGTTGACTTCTCATGTTGACTACCACTTTTGATAATGATGGCCAAAAGTTCTGCATCAGATAAAAAACCAGGACCATAGGTCTCCAGTTTCTCATAAGGCCGTTCCATAGCAGGAATTTCCTTGATCGATAAATTAGTTTTCATACTTAAACCCTCTATAAGCGTTAGATTGTTAGGCGTTAAGCGTTTGAAAGACAAGGGTTAAGCGTTAGGCGTTAAGCGTTAGAAAAGAATAAAAAAAGTCCCTTTTTAACAGTGCCCAATTATCATGCATTTCTAACCCTTAACGCTTATCCCTTAACGCCTGCATTTCTATCCCTTATCCCATGTACTTCTATCTCTTGTCCTTCTAACGCTTAACGCATATCGCTTGCAGTTCTAACGCTTAACGCCTAACGCTTAACATCTTTTGATCGAAGATCACCAAATAATCCTAATCCATAATGCTCAAACACTCTTAGAAGAGCATTGACACTTAAACCCATCACAGTATAAAATTCGCCTTCAATAGATTCAACAATGGATGATCCAATACCCTGTATACCATAGGCACCAGCTTTGCCAAAGGGCTCACTGGTAGCTATATAAGCCTTGATGGTACCATCTGTCATTGGTTTCATCAAAACCCTTGTAATGCCGATGTCTGTCTTAACTTCACCAGAACCTGCATCAACAATGCATACACCCGTCATGACGTTATGATGATGACCACTCATAGACCGTAACATTTTAAAAGCGTCTGCATCATCTAAGGGTTTGCCAAGAATTTGACCGTCAAAGACAACAATGGTATCTGAACCTATAACAAAACCTTCGCTTAAAGACTCTGCTACTTTCACTGCCTTACCTTCAGCCAATCTCATGACAAGATCACCGGGTAATTCACCATCCATGGGTGTTTCGTCTATGTCTGCCACTCGAATGGTGTGTTTAATACCAAGTGATGACAAAATCTCAGTTCTTCTAGGCGACTGAGAAGCCAAAATTATTTTTGCCATACTAAATAGCTCTGTAGATAAAGATTGCAAGGATAACCCCTACAATACTTGACACTGTAATGTTGAACACTAATTGGAATGTCAGTACAATCACTTTTAAGTCAATGATCAAAGGATTATTAATCATACCAAAAGTATAGCCAAAATTCAGCCATTGTAGGAAGCTTACATTAGAAGCTAAATGCCCTATGAAACCACCTAATACAATACCGGCTAGGATTAATAAAAATAACGCCCAACCATTCTTCTCGTTTCTTGTTTGATAAGCCATGTTGAATACCTCTTACTTGAGTTATTGGTAGCCACTAAAGGGGTTCAAAGCCCTTTTAACTACATTAGTGTTATTTTAACATAGCTGTATTTGTTTGTATATGTGATGACAGAAATATTAGTGGATTTAATGATTGTTTAATATTTAGATGTGGGTTTGGGGAGGTTATGATTTGTATGAAATTCGACAAGTGACTACCGCAAATTACGCAAATTAACGCAATGTCTATCATAGTTAGTATAGTGACATGTCCCTAAAACCCTTTTATATCAATCTCATTGAGAATATGCATAAAACCTTGCGTTAATTTGCGACAATTTGCGCAATTTGCGGTAGGCTTCTAAAGTGCATAAAAAAGCAGGCCCCTATCGGACCTGCTTGTGAGTTTTTTATTAATGTAGTGAGATTGCGTTGGTTGGGCAGGCTTCGATACAGGCACCACATTGGGTACATTTGCTGTAATCGATGTAGGCAAGACCGTTAATGAATTCAATGGCATCGTAGTCACATGCTTTTGCACATTTACGACATCCAATACATCCAACAGAACATGCTTGACGTGTATCTTTACCCTTCTCTTGAGAGTTACAATCAACTCTAACTTTAGAGCCAGATGGCATAATCTCAATGATGTTCTTTGGACATGCTTCAACACACATACCACAAGATGTACATTTTTCTTCATTAATGACCGCCACACCATCAATCATGTTGATGGCACCAAACATACATGCCTGAGCACAACTCCCAAGACCAAGACAGCCATAGGTACATTGTTTTGAGCCTTTGCCTTGAAGGTAACTTGCTGCAACACAGTCAGCAACCCCGTAATAGTCATATTTCTCTTT
>RCND010001589.1_pt1 | contig 12899 bp, 10 predicted proteins | sample 2041351 | NCBI WGS metagenome assembly RCND01 (sample SAMN09708230, study PRJNA481090) | Marine sediment metagenome, whole genome shotgun sequencing project. | biome: marine sediment; feature: ocean; material: sediment; isolation source: Sewage treatment plant 12B marine sediment (STP12B) ...
TGGGGGTGTTTGAGGGGGCGGCCCTTGTGCCGGCCCCCTCAACTTGGAAGGGAAGGCTCCGCCTGACCGACCGGAAAGAGCGCGGCGAAGCCGCTCGAATACGGAGCCGTGCCCAAAGGGCCACGGCGGAGAACCTCGGGCGAAACCTGTTTCGCCCGAAGGCCCTAGAGGATCTGCGAGAGGAACAGCTTGGTGCGGTCGTGCTGGGGATTGGTGAAGAAGTGCTCTGGAGTGCCGTCTTCGACGATGGTTCCGTAGTCGAAGAACAGGACGCGGTCAGCGACCTCACGGGCAAAACCCATCTCGTGGGTGACCACGATCATGGTCATGCCGGATAGGGCAAGCTCTTTCATCACGTCGAGCACTTCTTTGATCATCTCAGGATCGAGCGCAGAGGTTGGCTCATCGAAGAGCATCACCTTTGGTTTCATCGCCAGCGCTCGGGCAATAGCCACTCGCTGCTGCTGGCCACCCGACAGCTGCCCGGGGTATTTGTTGGCCTGTTCAGGAATGCCGACTCGCTCCAGCAACTCCATTGCCTGCGATTCTGCATCGCCTCTGGGCAGCTTTCGAACCCATTGCGGAGCAAGAGTGATGTTGTCCACCACCGTGAGATGCGGGAATAGGTTGAACTGCTGGAAGACCATCCCGACCTCAGAGCGGATCTTCTCGACATTCTTGATGTCGTTAGTCAACTCAATGCCGTCTACAACGATGGAGCCTTCCTGATGAGCTTCGAGCCGATTGATACACCGGATGAAGGTTGACTTACCGGATCCCGAGGGCCCGATGATGACGACCACCTCGCGCTCCTTAACGCGAGTGGTCACCCCCTTCAACGCCTGGAAGTCGCCGAACCATTTACTCACTCCATCGGCGATGATGATGTCGCTATCGCCGACTCTGTGACCGTTTCCTTCCATCGCTACCTCCTCGGGCAACACTATCGCTCTCCCACGCCGAGCTTCCGCTCGAGCCGCTGGCTAGCCCGGGAGAAAGTGAAGGTGAACATCCAATACACGAACGCAACAAACAGAAGGTTCTCGCGCTGGCTCCCCACGAACGAGGGCTGACCGGGCACGACCTTCTGGGCCACCGCCAGGATTTCTGTCAGGCCGATGATGAATACCAATGAGGTGTCCTTGAAGATAGCGATCGCCTGACCAACGAGGGCCGGGATCACCGCCCGCAGCGCCTGCGGGAGAACAATGAGCAATGTCATCTGGACCGTGTTCAACCCAACCGCCTTGGCGGCCTCGTATTGGCCCTTCGAGATCGACTGCAGGCCACCGCGGACATTCTCCGCCAAGTAGGCGGCGCCAAACAACGAGACGGCGACCAACGCCCGAATCACCGGATCGATTCGAATCTCGCCTGGTAGGAATAGCGGAAGGAAGAGGGCTCCAAAGAACAGGATCGTGATGAGGGGAACACCTCGCACCACCTCGATGTATGCCGTCGACACGACGCGGAATATCGGCATCGTTGAGGTTCGACCCAGCGCAAGCAATATCCCAAGGGGGAAGGCAACGAGCAAACCCACGACCGACAACAAGAGCGTCAGTAACAACCCGCCGATGAAGTTCGTTTGGATCACTAAACCCGATCCGGAGGTGGCTGCCGCTAAGAAGAAGGCCATGACAGAGGCAGCACCGATCCATCCGACAATCATCCCACGACGGGACTCCGTGCTTCCACCGAATGACGGTGCTGCGATCGCCCACAGCGCCAGGACCAACAACGGGATGCGCACCTTGAAGAGCGGCAGCCACGGCCATGTTGCCACCAGCGGGGTCCACACCACAATCATTGCCAGCACCGTGATCACGGCAGTGGCACCTCCCATGGTGGTCCGCTTCGGGTGGGTCACCACTCGCAGTAGGATTGCCCCTCCGATGGTGAAGGCAAGCCAGATCGGCAAATCCTCGCTGACAATCGTGTCCCATTCCCATGACGGAGCGCGCAGTATTACCAGGTAGATCAGCGGGACGGAGAGCAACCACAATCCGACGAGGCTCGACTGGAAACGCCGCAACCGCACCCTCAAACTGAGCCACACGCCGAAGAGGTAGCTCGCAATAACGAGGGCGAACTCGATAGTCAGCGGGATGGTTGTGGTTGACGCGATCTCCATCGGATCGATCAATGTCGGAAGGATCCAAAGAGCAGCAAGGGCCGACGAAAACAGGACCGCGACAGTACCGAGGAGTGGCACCATCCTCCCCGCAGGCACGGCTTTCCACGCGAGATACGCCGACACCAGAAGAACTAGCCCGACAAGCAACCCGATCATCCGAATGCCACTTGACACCGGGGAGAGCAAGGCGAGAACCAACAAGACTGCGCCTGCAGCGGCACCGCTTCGCATCAACTTGGACACAGCGACTTGCGGTCGACCAGCCCAGGCAGCCACCGACAACCCGGTCAGGACCACCACAATTCCAAGCGCCATCCACACTCGCCAGTAGTCCTGCTCCGGGTAGGCGAAGGTGGCGTAGAGGCGTATGTTGGAAACAACCGCGTTCCACTGTCGTTCGGGAGCAAAGACGAAGCTGAGGACACCGACCAGCGCCCCGAGGATCCCCGCAGCCACGACAAAGGTGAGGGTGGTGTTCCACCACGAAGAGAACAAGTTGTCCTTCACCCAACGCATCGGGTGCAGCGTGGTCGAAGGCGGTGCCTCCGGTTCGTCGAACTCAGTGGTAATCGACATCTACCTCTCCACCAGTTGCATCCGACGATTGAAGTAATTGACGATAGAAGAGATCGTCAGGCTCACCATGAGATAGAACGCCATCCAGAAAAGGATGATCTGTACGGACACGCCGCGTTGGTTGAAGACGGTCTGGCCAACAGCGACTACTTCGGGAAAAGCAACCGCGACACCGAGCGACGTGTTCTTGGCAAGGTTCAGGTACTGATTGCCGAGCGGAGGCAAGATGATCCGGAAGGCCTGGGGCAGGATGATCAGCCGTAGCAGCTGGCTCCGGCGTAGACCCATAGCAAGACCAGCCTCGGTCTGACCTTTGGAAACAGCAAGAATGCCGCCGCGCACGATCTCGGCGATGAAGGCCGCTGTGTACAGGACTACGCCGAGCCACACTGAAAAGAATCCAGGAGACATCGTCAGCCCAGTCTCTTCGTAGTTGGCGAACAACCCGGCCTGGGCAAGTCCGGGTCGGGCACCTTGGAGGGGCGGGCCGGTGTTGAAATCAAATTTGCCTTGGATGAAGTCGAAGAGACGGGACCCCCAAGTGAGAATTGCCTCTCCAATTGTCGGCACAAATAGAGCGATACCGGCCCCGATGACACCGAGAACACCTGCGGAGATCAGCCGGAAGTAGTCGTCGTCGGTGAGCTTGGCGAGACCGGCCGGGGTGCGGCGGGAGTCGAGGAAGCGCTTGATGAACAGGCCCGCGACAAATAGTACTAGCGCCGCCAGGACCAGCTGCATGAGGAAAGTGGGCAGGGAGTCGAAGACCGAGCCCAGGGCACGGAAGACATAGTTGAGCACTCCGAAGACGGGATTCAAGAACCAAGCCGCCACTGCGACAACAAGGAAGAGACCCCACGCCCAGGCACCGGCGTGGGTCTCCCGTCCAGTCTCTTCACGTTGGTGGAAGAGCCGGCGGTACAAGAAGTAGGCAATCACCCCTCCGGTGATCAATGCCGCCATCCACTGCCAGAACGAATCCTGGGGGAAAAGCCAGGCAAAAGACACGCCCTTACCGGAGATGTACAACCACCCAGGAATCGGGCCAGAATCAAGGCTAAGTCTGGGAAAAGTCAGCTGGACGAAGGCCAGCCAGAAGATGATTTGAACGAGAAGCGGGACGTTGCGGATGGTCTCCACGTAGGACGTGGCAACCCCCTTGACCAGCGCATTGCGGGAGAGTCGGGCAATTCCAACGATAACGCCGAGGATGGTCGCGGCCGCGATGCCGGAAACAGTGATGCGCAGCATGTTGACCATGCCGGTAAACAGCGCCTGCCAACCTGTCTGCGGGTTGATGAAGATCCCCTCGGCGATCTGGAATCCAACCGGTTCGTCGAGGAAATCAAAGCTGAAGTCGAGGCCGATACGACGAAGATTCTCCCCCACCTGGCGGATCGCAATCCAGGCGAAGCCAATAAGAACGACAAGAAACACAATCTGTAGCGCCCACTTGAGGAACGTGGCGTTCCGCCAGATGGGAACGGATTGCTTAGCCGGCGCGGGGCCTTTTGGTGTCTTCGTGCTCGTCACTGGTATTTACTCGGGTCTGGGGGCGCAACGCGCCCCCAGATCTTCGTTTGAGACTCGATCAGCGAGCCGGTGGCGGATAGAGCAGTCCGCCTTGGGTCCACAGCTCATTCAAGCCTCGGGGCAGATTGAACGGTGTGTCCGGCCCGAGATTGCGCTCGTAGATCTCCGCATAGTTGCCAACCTGAGTGATCACGTTGGCAAAGGCCAATGCATCGAGACCCATGTCTCCCTGCAGTTGGTCATCGGCGCCACCGAAGAGCCGCGCCGCCTCGGTGTCGTCGGGATTAGCGGCGAGATACGACTCGAGCGTGGTCGAGGTGATGCCCTTCTCCTCGGCGATCAACGAAGCGAAGACCGTCCAGTTGACAACGTCACCCCACTGGCTGTCGTTGGCCTGATATACCGGCCCCAGCGGTTCCTTAGAGAAGGTGTACCCGGGAATGATCAGATCTGCGGAAAAGTCCGCAGGAGACGCCGTCGCCTTCCGGGACGCCAGCTGTGACTTGTCGGTCGTTGCAATATCACACTGACCAGACTGGAGGGCGTTCATGAATCCGTCGGCATCGGCGTACGTGACGAGGTCAATGGTCACGCCGGAAACCGCAGCTAGGTTCGTGGCGTTGAGCTCAGATGTCGTACCTTGAATGGTACAGACGACGGCACCTTCCCATACTTCCGGGCCGGACTCGGCGGTAATGCCAGCTGACTGGAGTCCCATGAAGCCTTGGCCGTCATAGAAAGTGGTGACCCCGAAGTCGCCGCCCCATTGAGAGTCGCGTGATTGGGTCCAGGTCGTGTTGCGGATCAGCACGTCTACCTCGCCGGTCTGAATGACCGTGCCGCGGTCTGCGGCCTCAACCACCCGGAACTGGACTGCCTCGGAATCTCCGAGCACCGCCGCCGCTATGGCCCGGCAGTAGTCGACATCGAATCCAGAGAAGCTCCCGGCGTCATCCACGAAACCGAACCCGGGTACCCCGTTGTTCACACCGCAGATCAAGTTCCCGCGGGCCTGGACCGCGGCAAGAATGCCGCCTTCAGTTCCTTGACCTGCATCTCCACCACTGTCAGTGGCAGCAGTTGTTTCCGTCGTTCCGTCCGCCGCAGTCGTTGTGGTGCTCTCTTCAGAATCTGAAGTACCGCCACACGCAGCCGCAACAAGCGCAAGCACTGCAAGCAGTACCAATAGTCGCTTGATCATGAGGAATTCCCTCCCGCTAGATTTTCATTGCGAAGCGCACTCTATGAGTGCATGCATGCGAATGTAGCCGGGCAATCTGGCCCGCGCCACCAGTTCCCTGGTAATAACACCCAAGAGCGTAGGTCGTAGGGGCGAACCCAGCTGGACTAAATGCCCTGGGCGTGGAAGAACACCCGCCGATCGCGTGCCTGATCCAATTCACCAAATAAGATGCGCTGCCATTGGCCCAGGAGTACTTCCCCGTCAACGACAGGGACCGTTATCGAGGGCTGGCCGATCATCATTTGCCGGCAGTGGGAATGCCCGTTGATGAACTCGTCTTCCTGCAGGTTTTCGGTTCGCACCGAATGATCGTCGTGCTCGTAGTACGCATCTTCCGGCACGAGGTTCCCGATCAGACGTCGGAAGTCGTTGAGAAAACCGGTCTCTGACTCGTTGACGACAATGGTGGTGGTGGTGTGCGGGCTGTAGACGGTGACCTGGCCGTGGCGGACACCCGAGCGCGCCACTACGTCACGGGCTATATCCGTCACATCCCAGAATTCCATCGGTTCGGTGGATGTGAAGTGCAGAGCCTCAGTCCGGATGGCGGGCTCTTTCGATTCGGCAAGAACGGTAAGCGCACCGGTCGGTTGACGGGTTGCTTTGCGTACTGGGCTTTGTTCTTTCAAAAGTGATCCGCTCCCAAGGTTCTGAGCGATAGAACATACTCGGCGTGCGAGATTAACGGATGCAGCCTACCAATGGCTACTGGACAGGGCCGAGTCCGTGACGCAAGAACCTTATTCGTGTCTCGACGATGTTCGAGGCATCCTCGTCACCTCTAGCTGAAAGTTCGTCAATACCCCCAACGAAATGATCAGCGACAATGGTTCCCAGCGTGTGCGGATCCAGTGCGATGAACTCGCCGGTCTCTATGCCCTGTTGACACAATCTGACCATCTCCTGACGGACACCATCAAATACAGACCATGCCTGATCGCGTTCCGGTTTGGGCAGTTCGCGACTCACCCGGAACAACAAGGTCGATTCGACAGGGAATTCTCCCACCAGCCGGAAGCCACGCCGCAGTATCTCGGCCAACCGTTGGGCTGGTCCCACGTTGGGCAGATCGTTGAGTGTTTGATCGACCACCGGGGGCAGACGCTCTTCAATCAACGCTGCGAGGACAGCTTCCTTGTTGGGGAAGTACTCATAAACCGTTGTACGGGCGATTCCCGCCTCATCGGCGAGCGTCCCAATTGATGTCCCCGCTAGCCCAAATCGAACGAACGCAGCAGCGCCGGAGTCAAGAATTGCGGCCCTCGTCAGTTCTTTGTGCTCGTTGATTGTGGGGGCGTTGATCTTCGGCATTGCGCTGGATTGTATCTCTTGACCCAGTCCCCGACTCTTCCCTGACCCGCGGCGGGTATCGGACACCGCATTCTTGGTCGGAAGTGCCGGTACAATCCGCCCGACCGGTCACCACAGCCTTTGGAGGGATCCCGTGCCTACAACCGTACTAATTGGTGCCCAATGGGGTGACGAAGGTAAAGGGAAAGTAACTGACCACCTATCGGAAACTGCCGACGTGGTCGTGCGGTACCAAGGCGGAAACAACGCCGGCCATACAATCGTTGTTGGGACGGAACGGTTTGCCCTGACGCTGATCCCTAGCGGTGTCTTGTACCCGCAGGTGACTCCAGTTATCGGCAACGGGTGTGTCATCGATCCATCAGTACTGGTTACCGAGATGGCGGAACTTGCCTCGCGCAACATCGACCCCACCCGACTCCGCATCTCAGCCAACGCTCACCTAATCATGCCCTACCACCGCAAACTTGATGCGGTGATGGAACGCTTCCTGGGTCAACAGCAGATCGGGACGACAAAACGTGGCATCGGTCCCGCCTATATGGACAAGTTCGCACGACACGGGATTCGGGTCCAAGATCTATTCGATCCGAAGATCTTCCGACAGAAGCTCGCAGTCGCTCTCAAAGACAAGAACAAGCTCCTCACCAAGGTGTACAACTCATTGCCCATGGACCTCGAGCCAATCGCCGAGGAATACCTTGGCTATGCCGACAGTCTTGGTGACTACGTCACCGACACCTCGCTGCTCTTGTGGGAAGCCCAGCAGGCAGGCAAGAACCTCATTTTCGAAGGGGCCCAGGGGACTTTGCTCGACATTGACCATGGAACCTATCCCTTCGTGACGTCATCTAATCCGACCGCGGGTGGAGCGACAACTGGCAGCGGTATCGGACCAACGACCATCGATCGCATCATCGGTGTCGCCAAGGCATACATCACCAGGGTCGGGACCGGGCCGTTCCCAACAGAGCTCAACGACGAGACCGGCGCCAAGATGGTCGAAATCGGCGGAGAGTTCGGCACTGTCACCGGGCGGCGCCGTCGCTGCGGTTGGCTCGACCTCGTAGCCCTTCGCTATGCAGTGCGGGTAAATGGACTCACCGAGTTGGCGATGACAAAACTCGACATCCTGTCTCACTTCGAGAACCTGAAGGTGGCGGTCGCATACGACTCGCTTGGCGATCGCTACACCGAGTTCCCCCGCCAGCAGAGGGTGTTGTACAACTGTCACCCGGTCTATGAAGAGCTCCCGGGCTGGAACACCGACATCTCCAAGGTCCGCACCTTCGACGACCTACCTAAAGAAGCGCAGAGGTACATTGAATATGTGGAGGACGCCATCGGCATACCAATATCGATGATCGGGGTGGGTCCGGAGCGCGATGCGACTGTGCTGCGTACATCATGAGAGTGTTGCTTGTAGGGGGCGGAGGTCGTGAACACGCTCTGGGATGGAAGCTTGCCCAGAGCCACACAATCACCGATCTGATCGCCGTTCCCGGCAATCCCGGGTTTGCGCAGCTGGGTGCCTGTATCCCTGGCATCGATATCAAAGACCCGCGAGCGATTGTCGATGTGGCGTTGGCGAACGCTATCGACCTCGTTGTCATTGGGCCGGAAGCTCCGCTGGCCGCAGGTGTGGTTGATGCATTGAGCGAAGCGGGTATCCGTGCCTTTGGGCCGACCAAGGCGGGAGCCCAACTGGAGTCCTCGAAGGCGTTTGCCAAAGCAATCATGAAGAGGGCGGGGGTTCCAACCGCAGAAGCGCGTGCTTTCACCGATGTTGACGAAGCAATCGATTATCTGGAGACAGTCGAGCCTCCCTATGTGGTCAAAGCCGACGGTCTCGCCTATGGAAAAGGCGTTCTAGTTACCGAGGACCTCATTGCAGCCCAGGGTTGGGCACGGCTGTGTATCAGCGGTGAGTTCGGCGATGCCGGATCCACCGTCGTCATCGAGGAGTACCTTGCCGGCCGTGAGGTGTCGGTGTTTGCCATCTGTGACGGCACCCGAGCCGTTGCGCTGGAACCGGCCCGCGACTACAAGCGGCATCTCGATGGGGGACGTGGTCCCAACACAGGCGGTATGGGGTGCTACTCCCCTGTCAATGATCTTCCCGAAGATCTCGTGGATCGAACCATCAATGAGGTAATCGACCCTGTGCTGGCAACGCTGGCCGAGGACGGAATCGAGTACCGCGGTTTCCTGTATGCAGGGTTGGTACTCACCGACGATGGGCCCAAGGTGCTCGAATTCAACTGTCGTCTTGGCGATCCCGAGACCCAGGTCTTGCTGTCTCGGTTGAACGAGGACCTCTTGGAGCTCCTCGCCTCGGCCGCGGAGGGCTACCTCCCCGATGGGCCTCTCCAGTGGCACGATCGGGCAGCAGTTGATGTGGTGCTCACCGCAGCCGGCTACCCCGACAACCCTGAGACCGGCCGGGCCATCAGCGGGGTCGCCGAAGTCAACGGCATACCAAACGTGCAGGTCTTCCACGCCAACACAAGACGGACCCCCGAAGGGCTGATCACCGCCGGCGGGCGTGTCCTCAACGTCGTTGCCACCGGACAGACCGTCGCCGACGCACGGGCCCTCGCCTACGAAGCGGCCTCCCATATCCACTTCGGTGGAATTCACTTCCGTCGTGACGTCGCCCAGTCATGATCCCCCGCTACACCCTGCCGGAAATGGCGCAGATCTGGAGCGAGGAGCACAAGCTCGAGGTGTGGAAGGAGATGGAGACTCTTGTCGTCGAGGCATGGGTCGCCGAGGGTGTCGCCCCGGTCGCAGCGGCAGCCGCGGTGCGGGCAGCTCCCGAGGTAGACGCAGCTGAGTGGAAGGCTCGCGAGGAAGTCACCAGTCACGACGTGGCCGCGTTCGTCGATGTTCTCGCCGAGTCGGTCACAACCGGCGGGGAATGGGTTCACTATGGCCTCACCTCCTCCGACATGCTCGATACTGCACAGGGCCTCATCTTGAAGGAAGCCACCGAGCTGTTACAAACGCGTCTCGACGCCTTACTCGCAGTCGTTACCGGCAAGGCCCTCGAGCATCGCAACACCGTGATGATCGGTCGTACCCATGGCATCTGGGCAGAGCCGACAACGTTCGGTCTCAAGCTGGCGACATGGGCGTTCGAGGTTGATCGTGATCGCAGCCGTCTTGCCGCAGCCAGGAAGTCGATCGCCGTCGGCAAGATATCTGGAGCGGTCGGCACTTATGCGCACACACCGCCCTCTATCGAAGCCTATGTGTGCGAACAGATGGGCCTCACCATCGAGCCTGCCTCTTCGCAGATCACGCATCGGGACCGCCACGCCGAATACCTTTCCACGCTGGCCCTCATCGGGGCATCGCTAGAACGATTCGCAACCGAAATCCGCCATCTCCAGCGTTCCGAGGTTGGCGAGGCCAGAGAGTCTTTCGGCAAAGGACAAAAGGGGTCGTCGGCCATGCCCCACAAACGGAACCCGATTGCATCTGAGAACATCACCGGTATTGCCCGGCTGCTTCGTGGGTACGCCTCTGTTGGGCTCGAGAATGTTGCCCTATGGCACGAGCGAGATATCTCACACTCATCGGCCGAACGAGTCGCCCTCCCCGATGCCAGCCTTCTTCTCGACTACGCGCTGGTGCGGTTGACCAAGTTGATCGACAACCTCGTGGTCGATGACAAGCGCATGCTGGCAAACCTCGATTCAACCCGCGGCTTGGTCTTCTCGCAGGCCGTGCTGCTGGCACTCATCGAAGAGCAAGGCATGTCCCGTGATGAGGCCTATCGAATAGTGCAACGCAACGCCATACGCGCCTGGGACGAAGGCCTGGCGCTTCGTGACGTTCTGGGCCAAGACCCCGATGTGACATTGAACGCGACTCTGCTTGACCGCTGTTTCAGCGCCGAGCACTTCCTCAGGAACAGCGGTGTCATCTTCGAGCGCATGGCGGCGATTAGCCACCGCTGATCACCGACGATTCTGCGAGCGATGCTGTGTCAGTCTCAGTAGTCGATCAGAAACAGGACTTCCATCATCGTGGCGTTGTCTTCGATCTGACCGCCGAATCCCACACCACGCAGCGGAGCGATAGCTGCAGCCTCCTGCGAGGTCGTCGGCACCAAGGACACGACCCCGGCAACGTCGACAAACATGATCAGCCCATCGCCAACAACCACTCGATCGAGTTCTTGGTACAACTCTGAGCCGAGCAACCCTCCGTCTCTATGTGTAGAGACATCTTCAACCAGTTGCTGCCCGCTTCCGATAACAAAGACGTCGTCTTGGACGGAGTAGCTGAGGAAGTCTTGACCGCCGGAGGCGACTGAGGTCACGCCGCCGGTGGTGGCAACGTCAATCCCCTGTTCCGCAAACATCTCCTCGATCACCTCTATGAGGTCTGACATCGGATCAGCGTCGGTGAGTCCAAGCGCACCAACGACACCAACGGGAACGTCAGTAGCGTCGGCAATGGAGCTGGCCCGGGTTTCGGTCGCAGCAATCGTCAGATCGCCAGATAGTGACTCGATAAGAGCACCAATGTCGATGCCAAGTTCCTCGGAAAGGTCATCGAGCGGATAACCCAGATCGGCAAGTGCCTGGTCGTCAAAGGCCCAATCGCCGACAGCGTCAGAGCCTGCCACAGACATGAAGCCGAGAGTGTTCACCGGCAAGCTCGCCAGCACCACGGTATCGGGCGAAATCACGCCTTCCATCCCCGTGTCTCCGAGCACGACGTAGCTAAAGAGCAGACCCTCATCGACAAGGCTGACAGCCGTGGCCATCGGTGTAGTTTCAGGGAGATCCGCGGTTTCAGGAGTCTCGACAGACATCCCTGCCATCGCGAGGTTTTCGCTTGCGAATGTGCCCAGGTCGAGCAGCGCTTCCATGGCACTCGGAGCCAGGTAGAACGACATCATCCGCTCCGACGGAAGCATCGACATTGTGTCCACGAAGCCAGCATCGTCGGCTATCGATAGGCCGGCATTCCTGGCTTCGATGGCAGATGCAACAGTGTCCTCGATTCCAAACAACAACGCATCATCCAGCAGAACAAGAGCAACATCGAGTTGTTCATCTGCGTCCGCAATCCGGTACCCAGCCTGGCCCCCGATCTCGGTGGCTGTAACGGTGGCGTTCTCTTCGCCGATCTTGCGAATTAGCTTGTCGACGAAAGCATCGGCGGCGGTACGGTCGCGGACATCGGCACTGAGTATGAACGAAGCATCGATGTCGAGTCCCTCACCTAACGGATCGGAAAGCTCCGGCACCGTTCCGGCAACCGAGACTGACCTTCCCATCCAGGGGACGATGTCACCAGAGAGGGTGAAACCGCTTTCTTCGCCCATCGCGTCATCGATGGCTGCGACCAGGTCATCTGGGTAGCTATCTATCAATCCAGCGTCGAGCATCGGGCCGGCGAATGCGTCGACGAACGCTTGCAGCCGCTCGCTATCGCTGAGAGCCAATGCATCAAACGTCATGACGTAATCGGCACTAGCGGGAACGGAGCGGGCGGAGGCAAATGGATCACCAGAGCGTCCCCTCCACACAACGGTTAAGGCGACCGCCGCCACAATGAGGACCGCCAAGACAAGACCGCCCATCAGAGCGGGCCGGAGACTGCGCTGTGTCGGCTCTATGGGGTCCAGAAAGACGCCGTCGCCGTCACCTGAGACGGGCCTTACCGACCCACGCTCACCATACGTATCCACTAGTTGCTCCCTGGGTCTTGATACTCATTAATGATATGCCACAGCTCTTCGTATCGGTCAAGTATGCGAATTGGTTTAGGTGCCACCGCGAAGCGCATCGACTGGCTCCAGCGAGCTGGCCCGCCACGATGGATAGAGACCTGCGACGAGACCGATCAATGCTCCGCCTGGAGCGGCCAGCAACGGGATATATGGATCGAGGACGGGCGTCCATTGGTTCTGTGCCGATACGCCAACGATTACGAGCACCCCGATACTCGCCCCGATGATGCCCCCTACCAACCCCATTGCTGCCGATTCCGCAAGGAACTGTGCGGCAATGTGCCGCCGTCGCGCTCCGGTAGCCCGCCGCAGCCCAATCTCCCCAACGCGCTCGAGCACCGAAACCA
>RCND010001590.1_pt1 | contig 12893 bp, 7 predicted proteins | sample 2041351 | NCBI WGS metagenome assembly RCND01 (sample SAMN09708230, study PRJNA481090) | Marine sediment metagenome, whole genome shotgun sequencing project. | biome: marine sediment; feature: ocean; material: sediment; isolation source: Sewage treatment plant 12B marine sediment (STP12B) ...
TGATTAGTCTACTGAACTTACCACTTCTTCTTCAGCCATTAAAGCAAAGAATTTGTTAAGGTTAGGCATGATGATGATGTTAGTTCGTCTGTTTCTAGCTCTGTTCTTATAAGTAGAGTTGTCAGTTAACGGTACATAAGAGCTTCTACCAGAAGGAATCAATCTTGCAGGATCAACTTTGTATTTGTTTTGAAGAACTCTTACAATAGCAGTAGATCTTTTTACACTTAAATCCCAGTTATCAACGATTGTTTCTGTATGTATACCCTTTGAATCAGTATGTCCTTCAATCATTACATCAATGCTTGGTTCTGCCTTGATTACATCCGCTAGCTTAGTAAGCAATGAATGTGCTTTTGAGCTTACCGTGTAACTTCCTGATTTGAATAATAAACTGTCAGCAACAGAGATCATTACAACAGTCTGGTCTATTTTCACTTCAATATCACCGTCATTATCAATGTTGTTTTCATTGATTGATTGTTCCAAATTATATGAAATAGCAATATTCATAGAATCCTTAAGTGTTTTTGCTCCTTCCAAAGTTTCTGGAGGTAATTTTGCTAAAGTTTCCTGAAGTTTAACTTTCATGTTTTTAGACATAACTGCTGAGTTGTCAGCCAATAAATCCATTTTTTGGTTGTTACTGTCCGCTAAGTTAGCGTTGTCTGATTGCAAAGAATTTACCTGAGCGTTGTATACGTCAACTCTTTTCTCAATTTTTGCCATTTTTGTTTCTAATTCATCTTTTTCAACTGTTGTCTTCTGCAATTCTCCCCTTGTCTCCATCAAATCTTCCTCTAATTGCACGTATTTCTTCTTAGATACACATGACATGATTAAAGTGGTCATTACTAATAGTGTAAGAATTTTTTTCATCATAATTTAAATTTAGGTTACTTTAGTTTTAGTGATTTATTTTTGAACATGAATGTTGATTAGTTCCTGTTCGTTAAATTTTAATATGGTGCAAAAGTAACAGTGAAATCTAAAGAGAATCTTAGTATTTTATTGATGTTAATAAAAATTGGCTCAATTCTTTAAATTAATTTTGAAAAACGATGTGTTTATGGCATAAGTAGATAGGATTATAAAATAAAAAAGGATTTGAGTATGAGTCAAATCCTTTTTTACAATCTATAATTATTCAATTTTTTAAATCCCGGGCAGTTCTCCTTGGCCTTTGATTGGAAGATTGCTAGATCCCATAAGGAAAACATCAGCCTCACGAGCCGCTTCTCTTCCTTCGCTAATGGCCCAAACGATTAGAGATTGACCTCTCCTCATATCACCAGCAGTGAATATATGAGGTACATTTGTTTGGTAATTATTAGCCTTAAAATTTGTCCTTGCATCTAGTTCCAAACCTAACTGATTACTTAAGGTGTTTTCAGGACCTGTGAATCCAAGCGCTAATAAAACAAGATCACATGGCCAGGTTTTTTCAGTACCGGGTCTTTCTATTAATTCAGGTCTTTCACCAGGAACTAATTTCCATTGAACCTCGACAGTTTTTAAAGCGATCAATTCATTCTTGTCGTTGGTAACAAATTCTTTTGTGTTGATTAACCAGTTTCTGTCGCAACCTTCTTCATGTGATGAGGACGTTTTAAGTTGTAATGGCCAAAAGGGCCAAGGTGTTGTATCGCTTCTGCCTAGAGGTGGTTTAGGCATAATCTCAAAATTAGTTACAGATTTTGCACCTTGACGATTAGAAGTTCCAACACAATCTGATCCAGTATCACCACCACCAATAACAATAACATCTTTTCCTTCTGCAGTGATCAAGTCTCCTTCGAATTTGCTTCCAAAAAGATTCTTGGTTTGTTGGGTTAAAAATTCCATAGCCTGCTCAACACCATTAGCATCAATTCCTTTTGTTGGAAGAGATCTGGCTTTTGTGGCACCTCCACAAAGCACCATTGCATCAAAATCTTCTAGTTTTTCAAGAGGAAAATTTTTGCCGATATGTGCATTTGTTATAAATGAGATTCCTTCTTCTTCCAAGATGGCTATTCGTCGATCAATGATTCCCTTCTCCATTTTAAAATTTGGAATCCCATATCTTAAAAGGCCTCCAATCTCATCATCTCTTTCAAATACTGTTACGAGATGACCAGCTCTGTTTAGCTGCTGTGCAGCTGCTAATCCTGCAGGGCCTGAACCAACTACAGCAACTGTTTTTCCTGTTCTTTCTTTAGGAGGATGGGCAATAATCCAGCCTTCTTCAAATCCTTTTTCAACGATGTTCTTTTCAATGTTTTCAATTGAAACAGGATCTTCAATCAATCCAAGAACACAAGCTTTTTCGCAGGGTGCAGGACATAGCCTTCCCGTAAATTCAGGAAAGTTATTCGTGGAATGTAAAATGTCTAATGCTTTTTGCCATTCTCCTTTGTATACCAAATCATTAAAATCGGGAATCAAATTTCCAAGTGGGCAGCCACTGTGACAAAATGGAATTCCACAATCCATGCATCTGGATCCTTGTTTTTTAAGCTCGCTCTCTGGAAGAGGAATGGTAAATTCTTTATAATTCGCAAGCCTCTGCTTTACAGCTTTATTTTTCTCATCAATTCTATCGAACTCAATAAATCCTGTTATCTTTCCCATAATTAAACTGTTTGTTTTGCTTCTGATTCTTCCGCCAACCTCTCGAGTGCTTTTTTATAATCTGTAGGTATAACCTTGATGAAATGATTCAATTGATTATCCCAATTTTCCAGTATCATTAATGCTTTCGTGCTTTCTGTGGCATGGTAATGATTTTGGATGAGTTCAAATAATTCTTGAGCATCAGAAACCGAAGGTTTTTCAAGTTCTACCATTTCCATATTACATAAACCATTTTCAAATTTCTTTTCAGGGTCATAAACATAAGCTATACCTCCGCTCATACCTGCCGCAAAGTTTCTTCCCGTGCTGCCAAGAACAACAACCTTTCCACCGGTCATATACTCGCATCCATGATCACCAACACCTTCAACTACTGCAGTAATTCCTGAATTTCTTACACAAAATCTTTCTCCTGCTACACCATTAATATAAGCTTCACCTTTTGTGGCTCCGTAAAAACAAACATTACCAATGATGATATTCTCGTCAGCAATAAAAGTTGCCTTTTCAGGTTTCTTAACGATGATTTTAGCACCGGATAAACCTTTACCCAGATAGTCATTGGTGTTTCCATCAACATTCAAAGTAAGTCCTTTGGTGGCAAAAGCTCCAAAACTTTGTCCTGCCGAACCTGTAAAATTGATTTGTAAAGTATTGTTTGGCAATCCATTAGCGCCGTATATTTTAGAGATTTCATTACTAATAATAGCACCAACTGACCTATCTGTATTTGCAATAGGATAATTTAATTGCATTTTTTCTTTCCTATAGATCGCTGGATGCGCATCTTGTATAATGCGGAAATCAATTACATTTTCTATGTCGTGATGCTGTTTTTCAGTATTTCTGATTCCTTTTTCATGATAGTCTGATGGTTGATATAAGATTCCAGAAAGGTCTAGTCCCTGGGCCTTATATTGGTCAACGGCTGATTTAGCATTAATCTTTTGAGACTGACCAATCATTTCCTCAATCTTTCTAAACCCTAAAGAAGCCATGATTTCTCTCAATTCTTCGGCAACAAAATACATGAAGTTGATCACGTGCTCTGGTGTTCCTTTAAAGTTCTTTCTTAATTCAGGATCCTGTGTTGCAATTCCTACAGGACAAGTATTTAAATGACACTTTCTCATCATGATACAACCTGAAGCAACAAGTGGCGCCGTTGCAAAACCAAATTCTTCAGCACCTAGCAAGCAAGCTATAGCAACATCACGACCGGTTTTTAACTGGCCATCACATTCAAGTACCACACGACTTCTTAGATTATTTAATACCAGAGTTTGTTGCGCTTCTGCTATCCCAAGTTCCCAAGGGAGACCCGCGTGTTTTAAAGAGGTTAAAGGAGAAGCTCCTGTTCCTCCATCGAAACCAGAAACTAAAATTACATCTGCCTTGGCTTTAGCAACCCCTGCAGCAATAGTGCCAACGCCTACTTCTGAAACTAATTTCACATTTATCCTTGCCTCTCTGTTCGCATTTTTTAGGTCAAAAATTAATTGTGATAAATCTTCAATAGAATAGATATCATGATGCGGAGGAGGTGAAATTAACCCTACATATGGTGTTGAATTTCTAACTTCAGCAATCCAAGGAAATACTTTTTCGCCTGGTAATTGACCGCCTTCACCTGGCTTAGCTCCTTGAGCCATTTTGATCTGTATTTCTTTCGCATTGGTCAGGTAATTACTCGACACTCCGAATCTTCCTGAAGCTACTTGTTTAATCGCACTGTTTCTGCTATCACCGTTTAAATCTTTCCTAAACCTATTGAGATCTTCACCGCCTTCACCTGAATTACTCTTTCCTCCAATTCGATTCATGGCAATTGCAAGATTCTCATGTGCTTCACTACTAATTGAACCATATGACATAGCACCCGTTTTAAAGCGCTTGACAATTTCTGTCCAAGGTTCGACCTCTTCCACTGGAATCGGATCTAGATTGTGAAATTCAAATAATCCTCTAAGGGTCATCAGACTTTCACTTTGCTCATTAATAATTTTTGAATATTCGGCGTAGCTCTCTGTGTTATTGGTCCGAACGGCCTGTTGAAGTTTCGATACGGTGGTTGGGTTAAACATGTGTTTTTCACCGTTTCTTCTCCATCGGTAGTCTCCACCAATATCAAGTTTTAGGTTTTGATCTATTTTCGTATTGAAAAAGGCATTTTTATGTCTTTTGGAAATTTCTCTTTCGATTTCATACAGTCCAATTCCCTCAATTCTTGACGGCGTATTAGGAAAATATTTATTCGTAAATTTAGTATTCAGCCCAAGAATTTCGAAAATTTGAGACGCTCTGTAAGAATGCAATGTTGAAATTCCAATCTTATTCATGATTTTTAGAATTCCTTTCCCAATGGCTTTGTTGAAATTTTGAACTGCTTCTTCAGCATCTATTCCTGAAATGACTCCTGAATTAACTTTTTCTCTGATAATTTCATTTACCATGTACGGGTTAATAGCGCTGGCGCCATATCCGAAAAGGGTTGCAAAATGATGAGGTTCACGTGGTTCAGCAGATTCTATGATGATGCCAAATTTGGATCGCTTTTTAGAAATATTTAAAGAGTGATGCAAGAAGGAACAAGCTAAAAGTGCTGGAATAGGTCCGTTAACCTTGTCTGCACCTCGATCGCTTAATATGACAATATTATAGCCACTTTCGACTGCTACTGTCGCCTTTTCAACAATTTGTTCAAGTGCTTTTTCTAAAGAATTCAAACCTCTTTTGATGTCATAAAGCATTGGGATTTCTATTGCTTTGTAATCAGGATGGTCGATATTCTTTATCTTGTCCAGATCGTCATTTGAGATAACCGGATTCTGTATTTTTAGTTTTTTACAATGATCTGAACTCGTCTCAAAGATATTTCTGTCAGCACCTATAGCAAGACTAATGTCTGTAATGATTTCCTCTCTAATTCCATCTAAAGGAGGGTTGGTAACTTGAGCAAACAACTGTTTAAAGTAGTTATACAGTAACTGATGTGTTTCTGATAAAATTGCTAGTGGAGTGTCAGTACCCATTGACCCAATGGTTTCTTTTCCTGTTTTACACATGGGGGTAATCAGGGTGTCGATATCCTCCATGGTATATCCAAACATTCTTTGTCTTGTTCTATAAGGAGTAAGCTCAATTGGGCATTTGTTACCCGTGTAAGGAACATCAGCAAGAGGTAAAAGGTTATCGTTTAACCATTTTCTGTATGGATGCGCTTTGGTCACTTCATTTTTTACTTCTTCATCCTCGATGATTTTTCCCGCATTCATGTCAACTAAGAACATTTTCCCGGGCTCAAGTCTACCATGTCTTACTACGTCTTCTGGTTTGATATCTAATACGCCAATCTCTGATGACATAATAACATAGCCTCCTTTGGTAACGGTAAAACGAGATGGTCTTAAGCCATTTCGATCTAGTAAAGCACCGATATAGTTCCCATCTGTAAACGGTACTGATGCGGGTCCGTCCCAAGGTTCCATGATGCAAGAGTTGTACTCATAAAAGGCCTTTTTCTGATCAGGCATATTATTATCTTTTTCCCAAGCTTCAGGAACCATCATCATCATCACTTCAGGTAATGAACGTCCTGTCATTAACAATAATTCAACCGCCATATCCATAGAGGCCGAATCAGATTTCTTTTCAAGGATGACCGGATATAGTTTTTTGATATCCTCGCCAAAGAGATCGCTATTCATCAATTCTTCTCTTGACTTCATACGGCTCACATTTCCTCTAAGTGTGTTGATTTCTCCGTTGTGGCACATAAACCTAAAAGGCTGTGCAAGATCCCAGGAAGGAGCTGTGTTGGTCGAAAATCTTTGATGTACAAGGGCTAATCTTGTGACAACATCAGGGTCAGAAAGATCAGAATAGTAGTTTCTTATATCTTCAGGAATCAATAAGCCTTTATAGATTAATGTGGTCGTTGAAAAACTGGGGATATAAAACTGTTTGGCATGTTTTAATTTGGAATCGTTTATTCTGTGTTCCGCAATTTTTCTTGCAGTATAAACTTTGGCGTTAAAGGCTAAGGATGACAATTCCTTGCCATTTTTTCCTACAAATATTTGATTAATTTTAGGTTCTGTTGACTCAGCGATATCGCCTAAGTGATCAGAATTCACAGGAACTTCTCTCCAGCCCAAAAGTTCAAGGCCTTGATTCTTGACTTCAGTTTCCAATACGTCAATACAGTACTTATATTGATTCAGACCTTTAGGCAAGAAAACCATTCCAACTGCATATTCGCCTTGTTTAGGTAAAACAAAATCACAAACTTTTTCAAAAAATTTGTGAGGGACATCAATAAGTATTCCGGCACCATCTCCAGTTTTTCCATCGGCGCTAACAGCTCCTCTATGCTCTAGTTTGATGAGTATTTCTAAGGCATCATGAATAATGCTATTGGTTTTTTCTCCATTAAGACTGCAAATAAACCCAGCTCCACAATTATCATGTTCAAATTCCGGTAAATATACACCCTGTTTTTCGTACGCCATAATTATTTAATTTTCACAAAAATAGCAAAATCTATAGGAAAAAATCAAGGAAAAGTGTAAAACCAAAGAAGAAATGCAATATCTCAATTATACCCTGATAAAAATGTGGATATGTTAATTTCGTCTATATATTTTGACAATATGTAAAGAATAATTAGATCATTTTATCCTAAAAGATCATGTAAAGCTGGCTTTAGTTTTGGGAATTTGAACTCAAAGCCTGTTTGTACAATCTTCTCTGAGGAGACCTTGCTCCCTTCGGTAAGAAGTACAGCGCGTTCACCAAGCATAATTTTAAGTATAAATTTTGGAACTTTAGGTAGCCATATTTTTTTACCAAGCGTTTTGGCGATCGACCTTGAAAATTTGTCGTTGTCAGCTGTGTCAGGAGCGCAACAGTTAAAGGGACCATTCATTGTGGATGAACTAGTTGACTGAAGTATAATTCGCTTTAAATCAGTAATATGAATCCAGGGAATGATCTGGTGTCCACTTCCTAGGGCTGAACCTACGTTCCAGTAAAAAGGCTGGGCCATTTTTTCAAGGGCACCACCTTTTTGCATTAATACAATCCCTATTCTCAGATTTACAGTTCGTATTTTTAGCTTATTAAATCTATTAACTTCCTTTTCCCACCGTTCACAAACAGAAGCTACAAAATCAGTTCCAGGAGAGTCTTCTTCTTTAAAGATCTTTTTTGAGCTAATTTGACCATAATAACCCACTGCTGATGCAGCAATAATGCCTTTTACCTGATGGTCTTGAGAAGAAAGGGAATCATAAATTAGTTTTGTGGTTTTTACCCTACTATCCAGAATCTCTTTTTTTCGTTTAGGAGTCCAGGCATTGTCTGCTATTCCAGCTCCAGCCAAATGAATTATGTAGTCACAATTGTTAAAGGCTTCTTTTTCAATATAATTATCTTTATAATTCCAAATAAAGGTTTTGTATATCGAATTTTCTCGTTTTTTCCTGCTTAGAATTGACACTTCGAACCCTTGACTCTTTAGATAGTCACAAAGTATTACGCCGATTGAACCAGTTCCACCTGTAACTAAAACACTAGTTGCCATAAGGTTATTTAATTATTGATCTGGAAATCACAATTTTTTGAATTTCTGAAGTGCCTTCATATATTTGAGTAATCTTGGCATCTCTCATGAGTCGTTCAACATGGTACTCTTTGACAAAGCCATATCCGCCATGTATTTGTACAGCTTCAACGGTGTTTCTCATAGCCATGTCAGCTGCATATAATTTAGCCATAGCCCCTGAAAGGTCGTAATTCTTTTTTTCATCTTTATCACAAGCAGCTTTTAAACAAAGTAATCTTGCCACTTCTATTTCGGTGGCCATGTCAGCCAGTTTAAAGGCAATTGCCTGATGTTTGCTTATTTCCTTTCCAAAAGCTTTTCTTTCCTTCGAATACTGAAGCGCCAACTCATAGGCTCCAGATGCTATTCCTAAGGCCTGGGAAGCTATCCCAATTCTGCCGCCAGCCAATGTTTTCATAGCGAAAGTGAAGCCAAAACCATCTTCTCCAATCCGGTTTTCCTTGGGTACTTTTACGTCATTAAACATCAAAGAATGCGTATCTGATCCTCTGATTCCTAATTTATTTTCTTTTGTTCCCACAACAAAACCTTCCATATCTTTTTCTATGATAAGGGCATTGATTCCTTTGTGACCTTTTTCTATATCAGTTTGGCAAATCACCAAATAGACACTTGCAGTGCTTCCATTAGTAATCCAGTTTTTTGTTCCATTTACCAGATAATGATCTCCTTTGTCAAAGGCGGTTGTCTTTTGAGAAGTGGCATCGCTACCAGCTTCGGGTTCACTAAGACAAAAGGCTCCAATGATTTCACCTGTGGCAAGAGAGCTTAAGTATTTCTGTTTCTGTTCTTCTGAACCATAGGTCTCAAGACCCCAGCAGACGAGAGAATTGTTCACAGACATTACAACTGAAGCGGAAGCATCAATTTTTGAAATTTCTTCCATAGCAAGCACATATGATACTGTATCCATACCGCCACCACCGTATTTAGGGTCAGTCATCATGCCAAGGAAACCTAGTTCCCCCATTTTTTTTATTTGCTCATGCGGAAATTGCTGTTTTTCATCTCTTTCTATGACGCCAGGTAGTAATTCAGTTCTGGCAAAATCACGAGCCGCATCGCGTATCATGATTTGTTCTTCAGTTAGGGTAAAATCCATGAATAAAAATGAGTTGATTAATTAGAAATTGAATTGTTCAAAGATAGTCAAATTCTCAAAATGTATTTGTAATTTTACGAAATATGGTGAATAAAAAATGGTATGTTATCGGTTTGATGAGCGGAACTTCACTTGATGGGTTAGATTTGGTATATGTTAAAATCAAACTCAATAAAGGCTATCATTTTGAGATATTGCAAACAGAATCTGTAAATTATTCCGATATATGGAAAAATAGACTAAAAGAGGCATTCGGTTATTCTGGTGAAAAATTGACCTTTCTCGATGCTGATTATGGAAAATATTTGGGGAAGCAGGTTTTGAATTTTATAGAGAAAAAAGGAATAAAAAAAATAGATTTTATAGCATCGCATGGCCATACAATTTTTCATAATCCGGCTGAAGGTTATACACTTCAAATTGGAAATGGTTCACAGATAGCAGCGATGACAAATCAAAAAGTAATTTGTGATTTTAGAACTCAGGATGTTTCTCTTGGTGGTCAGGGAGCACCATTGGTCCCAATAGGAGACCAGTTATTGTTTTCTAATCATGACTTTTGCCTCAACCTTGGTGGTTTTGCGAATATATCTTACGAGAAGGGTTTGTCTAGAATTGCTTATGATATTTGTCCGGTAAACATTGTTTTGAATCACTTTACAAGAATAGTAGGTTTGGAATTTGATGATGGAGGCAAATTGGCGGCAAAAGGGTCAGTTGATATTGATCTGTTAAATGAGTTGAATAACTTGGGGTTTTATAAGGAATTACAGCCCAAATCATTGGGTTTTGAGTTTGTGGTATTATCAGTTCTTCCAATAATCGAAAAATTTGATCTACCATTGGAGGATATATTAGCAACTTGTGTTGAACATAGTGCGTTTCAGATATCTCAAGTTATCAACCAAGCCAGTGACCGTTTGGATAAGGAGAATATGAATATGTTAGTGACAGGTGGAGGCGCATTTAATGATTATCTTATAGGTCGAATTAAATCATTGAGTAGGGTAGAAGTTTTTATCCCATCTAAGAAAATAATAGAATTCAAGGAAGCCCTAATTTTTGCACTTCTAGCTGTACTTAGAAATGAAGAGGAAGTTAATTGCTTAAAAAGTGTCACAGGTGCTAGCAGAGATCACAGTAGTGGAGTGATATATAATTTTAAAACTAATAGCCAAGAATCATGAAAGAACTATTAAAAAAATATGAGAATAAGCCTCCTGAAATTGTATTTCATTGGAGAGATCGTGAGACAGAGGCTGAAGGTTGGACTGTTATTAACTCGCTTCGTGGAGGTGCTGCCGGAGGTGGAACAAGGATGCGTAAAGGCTTGGATATGAATGAGGTTTTGTCTTTAGCCAAGACCATGGAGGTGAAATTTACTGTTTCAGGACCAAGCATAGGAGGTGCTAAGTCAGGTATCAATTTTGACCCAAATGATCCAAGAAAGCGCGGAGTACTCGAAAGGTGGTATAAAGCAGTCACACCTTTGTTGAAACATTACTATGGTACCGGAGGAGATCTTAATGTGGACGAGATTCATGACGTGATTCCTTTGACGGAGAATTCAGGTGTTTGGCATCCTCAAGAGGGTGTGTTCAACGGCCATTTCAAGCCTACTGAGGCAGAAAAAATTAATAGAATTGGTCAATTAAGACATGGAGTGATTAAGGTAATCGAGGATCAACATTACTCACCAGATTTATCTAAGAAGTATACTATTGCTGATATGCTTACAGGTTTTGGAGTTGCCAAGGCAGTTAAGCATTATTATGATATCTATGGAGGAGAAATTGAAGGGAAAAGAGCCATTGTGCAGGGTTTTGGAAATGTAGGGTCTGCCGCCGCTTATTACCTGACTCAATTAGGGGCAAGGGTTGTTGGAATTATAGATAGAGTAGGTGGTGTCATAAATGAGGAAGGATATGATATGGAGAGTATCAGAACCATGTTTTTGAACAAACGGGGTAATATGTTGGTAACAGAAGACATGATGTCCTTTGATGAAATTAACGAAAAAATATGGTCAGTACCGGCTGAAATATTTATCCCGGCCGCGGCTTCAAGGTTGGTGACCAAGAACCAAGTTGAGCAAATGATAAATGTAGGTTTGGAGGTTATTTCGCCAGGTGCGAATGTTCCTTTTGCAGATGAAGAAATCTTTTTCGGATCTATCATGGAATTCACAGATCAACAAGTAAGTCTGCTTCCTGATTTTATATCGAATTGTGGTATTGCCAGATTGTTTGCTTATTTAATGGAAAACAAAATTGACCTCCCAATGAGTGATCATTCGATCTTTGAAGATACTTCAAATACGATTAGATTAGCGCTTGAAAAGACGCATCGATTGCATCCTTATAATACAAATATTTGTAAGACAGCTTTTGAGATAGCCTTACAACAATTAATATAATTTAGTCAAGTGTCTTGTTTTTAATAAATTGCTGAGGTTCTGTCATTAATGTCGTTCTTTTGTGAATTATCAATAATTTTTGATAATCTTTCTTAAGTTTTAATTCATTTTGAATATTATAAATTATTATATTTAGCACTTAAAATGAATTAAATGGAATCACTGGTCATAATCGTTTTCGTATTAGGATATCTCGCAATTACTTTAGAACACAATTTAAAAATAGATAAACTGATACCTGCCCTCGGGATGATGGCTGTGAGTTGGGCCTTGATTTCTTTAGGCCATCTTGATGTATTTGAAGTAAATACGGAATTGCTCAAACTTGAGCCCTCACATTTAGATGAAATTCTTTTACACCATTTAGGAAAGACTTCTGAAATCCTTATCTTCTTGATTGGCGCCATGACTATAGTTGAGATCATTGATTATTTCAATGGCTTTGCAGCTATTAAGGCCTTTGTTAGGACGAATTCTAAAGCTAAGCTGCTTTGGATATTTTCAATTTTAGCTTTTATTTTATCTGCGATCATTGATAATTTAACAGCGACAATTGTTTTAATTACGATTTTAAGGAAAATCATTCAGAAAAAAGAAGACAGGTTATGGTTTGCAGGTATGATAATAATCGCTGCAAATGCCGGAGGCGCATGGTCACCTATTGGTGATGTTACAACAACCATGTTGTGGATTGGTAAGAAAGTAACTACGGTTAACTTGATCAAATACTTATTTATTCCTTCCTTGCTATGTATGATTGTGCCTACTTTGATTGCATCAAGATTAGAGGCATTCAAAGGCAATATTGAGCCCATTGAAGGTGAAGATGATGAGAAGGTAGATCAGTATAGTAGCATTATGCTCTACCTTGGATTAAGTGCTATTGTATTTGTGCCAATTTTTAAAACAGTAACACATTTACCACCTTATGTAGGTATGATGCTTTCACTTGCAGTGGTTGCTATATTTGCCGAGATTTATTCAAATGCGAGAATTAGTTTAACGAGTATTAGCCTGGATTCTGATGAAGCTAGTCATCATAGCCCGGTTCATAAAGCCTTATCGGGTATTGAACTTCCAAGTATATTATTTTTCCTTGGGATTTTAATGGCGGTTGCCGCTCTTGAATCATT
>RCND010001591.1_pt1 | contig 12890 bp, 8 predicted proteins | sample 2041351 | NCBI WGS metagenome assembly RCND01 (sample SAMN09708230, study PRJNA481090) | Marine sediment metagenome, whole genome shotgun sequencing project. | biome: marine sediment; feature: ocean; material: sediment; isolation source: Sewage treatment plant 12B marine sediment (STP12B) ...
TATCCTGTGACCCCTGGATTGCCATTCTACGACATTACCAGTCCGGTGTTTGAGGAAACCACCATCAACCTTACAAACGGCAAGAAATTTACAGTGTTGGCAAAAGGTGCCAGCCGAACAAATAAGTATATTCAAAAAGCATTTATCAATGGGGAAGAAACTGATATTCCAATTGAAAAAAAGATTAAGCAAAAAAACATATATAATTTCACAAGAGATTTACTGCACTTAAGAAAAAATTATAAAGTATTGAGAACAGGTAAATTAACTCATTTCCCACCTAAAGATAATGTTTATGTTTACACGAAAGAATTAAATAATAATTTGATTATGATCTGCATAAATGATAATGATAAAGGAATTAAAATAAAATTAGATAATTATCTTTATGGTATAGATAAAATAAATTCCCTTAAAAATTTGTTAAAAAATGAAACGATAATAATAAATCAACAACAAAATATCGAAATCCCTCCAAAATCCATTTCCATTTACTTAATTGACTGAGATAAATTATGCTTGAAATTCAAAAAAAACTAACAAATTCATTCTACTCATTATTAGCTTTACCAGCTACTGCAATGGGATTCGCACTATCAATACAAATATCGGCTCTCAGCTGGATTCTAGTAACTCAATTTGGATTAGACCTGCATGAAATGGGATTCGTATGGGCAGCTGGACCAATTGCCGGATTAATTGCTCAGCCTATTGTTGGAATTATTAGTGATAAAGTTTGGTTTTGGGGAGGAAGACGGCGACCGTTTATTTTAGTTGGCGGAACAATTGCTGCGCTCATGCTTTTAGCTTTACCGAACATTGGTGTAATTAATTCCTCAATGGGAATTGACAGCTTAATTGCAGTAGCTATGATCGTAGCACTTACTCTAGATTTAGCTATTAATGTAAGTTTTAATCCAACTCGTTCAATAATTGCTGATGTAACTCCGGATGGAATACCAAGAACAAAAGGTTACACATGGATGCAGACAATCTCCGGAAGTTTTGGAGTATTAGCTTATGCAATTGGAGCTGTTTTTGGAAATTATTTTCTAATCTATTTTGGAGTTTTTCTGGTTCTCGCGTTTACTATTCTTCCATCATTTGCAATTACAGAAAAAAAAGATTTGCGATTAACAAATATTGGTGAAGAAGAAGTTTCAAAAGATAGAGATACAAATTTACCGGAATTCTTAAAAATTTCTTTAGCAAATTCTTTTTCATGGCTTGGTGTTCAGACAATGTTTGTTTTTGCAATTGGATTTATAAGTCAGCATATTAATCCAACTCCGGAAAATTCTTCAAATGAAATGTTGGAAATTATAAATAATAAGACGGGTCAAATAATTTCAATTTCGTTTTTATTACTTAATGCAGTTGGTGCAATTCTTCCAAAATTTGTTTTGGAACCAGTGACTGAGAAAATTGGGCGAGTTAAAACTCAAGCTATTGCTGTTGCAATCATGTCGCTTGGTTATTGGGGCATTGTCTTTTTTGCAAATTCTGAATACAGTTTATATTTCTTCATGCTAATTGCCGGAATTGGCTGGGCTGCAATTGTGAGCTTACCATTTGCGATTATGTCAGAAACAGTTGACGAAAGCAAAATGGGATTTTTTATGGGAATGTTCAATTTATCAATTGTAATTCCTCAACTCATTGTAAGTGCGATTTTTGGTACATTAATTCAGAATGCAGATGATAAATCATTAGTTTTTATAATAAGCGGGGTTGCATTAGCAATTTCTGCAGTATTATGGTTAATTGTAAAAGAGCAGAAAGATTCTAAACTGGAATAATTTTTTTTCAACATTTAGATTTCCACTTCACATTTATTACTATTTATTCGATTATTAAATGAATAATTGAATACTTATAGTTATGATAAAACTTTTTTTAGCAGTCTTTATTTTCACAAATCTTACTTTTTCTCAATCAAATAAATTCAACTTTGAGTTTTCCGGTATTGATCAGTTTTGGAAAATTATTGCAAAGTTCGAAAAAAATCAAGAACCGAGTAATTCTGATTGGGATAAGCTATTCAACACTCCCGGTTATATAATATTGACCAGTGGTGAATTTACTCGCGAATTTTTTGAGGAAAATTTTAGATTAGTATTTAAACCAAGTGAATCTAAGAATTTGGAATTAGCTCTAAAGTCAAGCAGAAATAATCATCACCTGCTGCATTATATCAAAGTTCGAGACAATAAAGAAAAAATCAGAGAACAATACAAAAAGCTAAAAAGGAATAAAGGAAGTAAAATAGCTCTTAGTCGTACACTTCAATATTTACCTCAAAGAAGGGTTAAAGAATATCCACCGGTATCATTTGTTATTTTTGAAAGTAACGGAAGGGGATCATCACCAATAGTTGTTGATTTGGCAGCTTCAATTGAGTGGGATTTTATCAGCTTCCTTTCGCATGAATATCACCATTGGTACAGAAATAGACAGCTGCAAATAAATCTTAGAAAAGTAACAAGTGAAGATAGAGATATTGTTGATGCTTTAAGTCTTATTGAAGCTGAAGGAATTGCTGATATGGTTGATAAAAAGGATTGGTATACTAAACCAAGCAGTGCAGTTTCAGAATATGCGCGAAAGTTTCTATATGATGTTCAATCAACTCCGCACATTATAACTCAAATTGACCTTGCATTTCAACAAATGGTCAAGGATCCCAAAGACAAAAGATACTTGGGTAGAAAAATTCTAAATATTTTACCGCAGCGTGGGCACACAACCGGTTATTTTATGGCTAGACAAATTCTTGAACATTTTAGCAATAAGGAATTAACAAAGTGTGTGGGAAATCCTTTTAAATTTGTATTATTATATAATGATGCGGTTCATAAGAGTGGTAGTAAATATCCTGGTTTCTCAGATGATACAATTAAAATAATTAATGAAATGGCCAATAATTATAAATTGTACTAGTAAACTTATCTTGTTCAAAAAAAGTCTCACCAAAAGCATGTTCTACATATAAGTCATTCTCTAAAAAATGTGCTGTCGATATCCCATCAAAAATTAGATATTTAATTTAGGATAAGAGTTGTATAATTTTAATAGTATCGGGTATCGCATAAAAGGATAAGCGTGATGTCAATTAATTTGTACAAATTAGAAAAAAATTTTTACTTAGATTTAGTTTTAACTTAATCAGAAATATAGGATAAATAATGAAGCAAGGTCACCCAAAAGGTTTAGCAATATTATTTTTTACAGAGATGTGGGAACGTTTCAGTTTCTATGGAATGAGAGCTATTCTAGTGTTATTTCTCACTAAAGAAACTCTTGGAGACAATCCTGGTTTGGGCTGGACTAGTTCTGAGGCATTAGCATTATACGGCTGGTACACAATGATGGTTTATTTTATGGGGATACCAGGTGGAATCATAGCTGATAAATTCCTTGGACAAAAGAAGACAGTTTTTTTCGGTGGATTATTAATTGCAGCCGGACAGTTAACTTTAGTGCTAGATAATATGGTGGCTTTTTATTCTGGTTTGGCTCTTATTGTTACCGGTGTTGGATTTTTAAAACCCAATATATCAACAATGGTTGGCGGTTTATATAAAAAGGGTGATCCAAGAAGAGATGCTGGATTTACTATATTCTACATTGGGATAAATATTGGGGCTGCTAGTGCTCCGCTTTTGGTTGGGTATATTGGTGAAATTTATGGCTGGCATTACGGATTTGGTCTTGCAGGAATTGGAATGTTATTGGGACAAGTAGTTTATATCTGGGGACAAAAATTTCTAAAAGAAGTAGGGAACTACACACCAGCAGAAAAAATTGAAGGAACCAAAGCAAATAAACCTCTCACTAAAGTTGAAAAAGATAGAGTAATAGTATTGTTAATCTCATTCGTAATTGTGATGATCTTCTGGGCAGCTTATGAGCAGGCTGGTGGTTTAATGAACTTATATACTTTTGAAAAAATTAATCGAACAATGTTTGGGTTTGAGATCCCAGCAAGTATATTTCAATCAGTTCCAGCTTTTTTTGTTATTATATTTGGAACTATTGTGGCAACATTTTGGATGAAAAGACAGCTTAAGGGTAAAGAGTCTTCTTCTTTATTCAAGATGGCAGTTGGTATGATGATAATGGGCTCCGGTTTTCTAATGATGTCTGGTGCAGCTCTTGAGGCAGTTGATGGGACAAAAGCAATGCTTATTTGGTTAATTCTTTCATACTTCTTGCAAGTTATTGGTGAACTTTCAATTTCTCCTGTTGCTCTATCATTTATTACAAAGTTGGCTCCTGCAAAATATGCGTCTATTATGATGGGAATTTATTTTGCTGCCACTGGGTTAGGTAATAAATTAGCCGGATTGGTTGGTGAGCTAGCCCAAAGTGCCGGTGAACTAGAAGTATTTACAGGTATTGCAGTCTTTTGTTCATTATTTGGCTTTTTAATTTTATTGCTTTATAAAAAATTAAAAGATCTAACACACGGTGCAGAAGATATGGTACATGAAAATTGAAAGAGAAAATTTGATATTATAAGGACAATTTTTGAATCGTCCTTATAATATCATTACTAATTCTTTGCTTGTTTCAATTTTTAGTTAAGCTATTATCTAAAATCTTTATTCTTCAACATCATCAACAAAAAGTACTAAAACCCCTGCAATAATCATTGATAAGCCACCCAAAAGTAGTGCATAAATTGCCTCATTATCAAAAAGATTTTTTACAAAAAACCCTAAAATTGCAGCGGCGGTTATTTGTGGTATTACAATAAAAAAATTAAAAATACCCATATAAACACCCATTTTTTTAGCGGGCAGAGATCCAGTTAATATTGCATAAGGCATTGATAAAATTGAAGCCCAAGCTAAACCAATTCCTAATTCAGATATTAGCAATAAGTTCGGATCATTAATTATATAAAATGAGGCTAAACTTAATCCGCCAATCACCAGACTAATTAAATGAACAACTTTTCTAGAAGTTCTCTTTGCAATCCACATAATTGCAAAAGCCATAATTGCTGCAAATCCATTGTATACAGCCATTAAAACTCCGACCCAATCTGCTCCTTCATTATATAAAGCTGAAGCTGTATCAGTGGCACCGTAAATATGTCTAGTTACAGCGGGTGTTGTATAGATCCACATTGCAAATAAAGCAAACCACGAAAAAAATTGAACATAGGATAACTGCCTCATGGTCTTCGGCATATTATATAAGTCTGTCATAATAGAAAGCATACCGGAATCATTGGTCTCTTTATTCGATAAATAATTTGTCACAATTTGCATCAAACCAAATATGCTAATACCGGCAAAGAGAATAAATAGCCCATAATCCATGTATATAAATGAATTAAAAACTAAAAGCAAAGCAAACCCAATAGTAAACCAGATGATTCCATTTTTAAGAAAATTTGGTTTAGAAGCAGTATTAGTATCTTGAAATTTATTTGATTGATTTGTTGAATCATTTTCTTCTTCAAATTTGGCAAGTTCTTCAGGAGGATATTCTTTGCTTCTAAGAACAGTCCATAAAACTGCAAGAAAAAAAACAGCACCACCTATATAAAATGAATACTTTACTGAATTTGGAATTTCACCTTCAGGTGCAGTATTAGCAATTCCAAGCCAATTAGTCATAACATATGGTAAAGCAGAGGCAATTATTGCGCCGGTTCCAATAAAAAAGCTCTGCATAGAAAAACCGGTTGTCCTTTGTTCAGATGGAAGCATATCACCCACAAAAGCCCTAAACGGTTCCATTGAAACATTTATTGAAGCATCCATTATCCAGAGCATTCCGGCTGCAAACCAGAGGTAAGGAGAATTTGGCATAATAAATAAGGCGAGTGAAGCCAAAATTGCACCAGCTAAAAAGTATGGTCTTCTTCTACCAAGCCTATTCCATGTCTTGTCACTCATGTACCCAATAATTGGTTGAACAATTAAACCTGTTACAGGTGCAGCGATCCATAAAATAGGTATTTCATCAATATTAGCACCAAGAGTTTCAAAAATTCTACTAACGTTAGCATTTTGTAATGCAAACCCAAATTGGATACCCATGAATCCAAAACTCATATTCCAGATCTGCCAAAAATTTAATTGTGGTTTTTTCACAGTGTGCCTTCAATGTTTCTAATTAATTTTAGATCTGCAAAATAATTAAAATTTATTGATCTAAAAAATGACGCGATAAAGTATATTATTCTAAATCTTTATATATTTATTTTAATAATAAACAATCAACTTAATTGCGGCTCATGAAATTCGACCCACAAAAATTTTATAAAACTGAAATTGAAAAATTTGAAAAAAAATATCAATTGGTTCTTCAAGGTAAAGAGCCAAAATCTCTTTACGAACCATGTGATTATATTGTTGAAAGCACCGGTAAACGTCTTCGTCCATTTTTAGTTTTACTATCTGCAAAAGCAGTCGGAGCAAATTCAAATAAAGTGATTAATGCTGCAATTGCTGTTGAACTTTTTCATAATTTCACTCTTGTTCATGATGATATTATGGATAATGCCGATAAAAGAAGGGGGAGACCAACACTACATATAAAGTATGATATAAATACTGCAATTCTTGCCGGCGATAATTTATTGGCAATCGCTTATCAAAGTTTAATGAAAGACTGTAAAATAAATGGACTGAGTGCTATTGAAGATTTTACAATCGGACTAATTGAGGTTTGTGAGGGACAAAGCTTAGATAAAGATTTTGAAGTTAGAAAAAAAGTTAATCTTGATGAATACATATTGATGATTAGTAAAAAAACTGCAGCACTAGCAGAAGCTTGCTGCTCTATTGGTGCAAAACTTGGAGGCGGAAGTAAAAAAGAAATAAACGCGCTTAAAAGATATGGGAAGTATTTAGGCTTAGCTTTTCAGATTCAAGACGATCTCCTTGACATTATGGCTGATGAAGCTGAGCTTGGGAAAAAAATTGGCGGTGACTTATTAGAAGGAAAGAAAACTTATTTATTACTAAAAGCACTAGAAAATTCCAAAGGAAAAGATCGTCAGCTAATTGAAAAAGTAATAGTGAATAGTGGAATAAAAGCAAACCAGATACAAAAATACAAAGAGCTTTATGTTAAACTTGGAGTTGTTGAAAATGCAGCTGCTGAAGTAAAAAAATATACTCATCTAGCTCTCAACGCACTTAAAAATATTAAGAATGAAGAAGCAAAAATCGCATTAGATTGGCTTGCTCACCTTCTTACGGATAGAAAAAAATAATGATTGAAAAGAAGGTTGAAATTATAAATAATGCCGGACTTCATACTAGACCGGCTGCTACAATTGTAAAAATTGCTGCAAAGTTTAAATCAGAGTTTTTTATACACAAGGATGGAATGAATATTAATGGTAAAAGCATTATTGGTGTTATGACACTCGCTGCAGAAAAAGGATCTACACTAAGACTAACTTTTGAAGGGAATGATGAGGAAGAAGCATGTCAATCAATTGTGGATTATTTTGAAAGAGGATTTGATGAATTATGAGTGCTAAATTATTAAAAGGAGTTGCGGCTGTTTCGGGAATATCAATTGGAACTGCTTACTTATATGAGAAACATGTTGAAGTAGTTCAGGATGAAGTAATAACAGATGTTGAAGAAGCTCTGGATAAATTTGATTCTGCATTAAAAAAGTCCATAAAAGAATTAAAAAAAATATTTGATCTTGCCGTCGATAAAATGGGTGACAAAAGAGCTCAAATCTTCGAAGCTCAAATGATGATTCTTGATGATCCCGTTCTGATAGAAAATATTAAAAATAGAATTAGAGAAGAAAGACGTTCACCTGAATTTATTGTTGATGCTGAAATTTCAAAATATCAAAAATTATTGTCTGATTCAAAAGAATCTTATATGCAGGAAAGAAGTCAAGATATTGAAGATATTAAGAATAGAATTATCAGAAATATTAAAAAGAAGAAATGGCTTTCGCGTATAGATAATGATGTAATAGTTGTTACTAATAATATAACTCCTGCTGATACAGTATTATTTTCCCGAGCAAATGTAAGAGGTTATGTAACAAATATTGGCGGTTTAACATCACATGCTGCAATTGTGGCGAGATCATTAAGTATTCCTGCCGTGCTTGGCATACATGGTGCAACATCAGAAATTAAAAATGGGGATCAATTAATTGTTGATGGAATTCATGGTGAAGTCATAGTATCACCAACACTTGAACAACTAGAATATTATTCTGAAAAGCTAGTTAGATTAAAAGAATTTGATACAGAACTTGAAAAACTTGTTAATGAGCCTGCAATTACTACTGATGGAAGAAAGATTATTTTAAGAGCTAACTTAGATATTGTCGAAGAGTTGGACTATATATTCAAAAATGGTGCTGAAGGGACTGGACTCGTTAGAACCGAACAGATTTTTAATTTGGAAGATGAATTTCCGGATGAAGAAAAACAATTTAATGTATATAAAAACCTATCTGATAAACTTTATCCCCACGTTGTAATTATTAGAGTCTTTGATATTGGCGGAGATAAAGTTTTCCCGGTTGACATAAAAGAACCAAATCCATTTCTCGGTTGGCGTGGAATTAGGTTCTTACTTGACAATGAAAAATTATTAAAAACTCAAATTCGTGCTTTATTACGAGCAAGTATCCATAAAAACATCAAAATAATGCTTCCGATGATCACATTTATTCAAGAGATCAGAAGGTCAAAGGAAATAATTGAATGCTGCAAAGATGAGCTTAGAAATGAAGGCAAAGAATTTGATAATGATATTGGGATAGGAATAATGATAGAAGTTCCATCTGCTGCAGTAATGGCTAAAGAATTTGCTGCTGAAGTAGATTTTATAAGTATTGGAACTAATGATTTAATACAGTATCTGCTTGCAGTTGATAGAGGCAATGAAATAGTTTCATCACTTTACCGAGAATTTCATCCTGCTGTTATCAGAACACTTTACAAAATTATTCACTCAAGTAAATTAGGTGAAGCAAAAGTTAGCATGTGTGGTGAAATGGCAGCAGACATATTAGCAACTCCGTTACTTGTTGGAATGGGGCTCGATTCGATGAGTGTATCTGCATCTACAATTCCACATATAAAAAAAATCATTAGATCACTTAGCTATGAAGATACTCAACATTTAGTAAAAGAGTGTTTAACATTTGTAACCGAAAAAGAAGTAAGCGATAGACTATTGGATTATTTCAAAGAACATTTTGTCGATGAAATTGAAAATGTTTTGTAATGTTTAATTAAATCAATACTTATTTCACAAATAGTGATTATTATTTGCACTTCGTTAAGAAATTAATTTTTACAAATTATATTTGAAATCAGCTTCATTTTTTATTGTTTCATCCATATTGTAAACTTAAAAATTCAGAAAGCTCATTTGATAATCAAAAGATTAACATACATCATACTTCTTTTTGTTTTTAGTACAACCTCACTAAATTCTCAAATATATTTTTTTGGCAGAAATAAAGTAGCATATGAAGACTTTGAATGGCAAGTTTTAAAAACTGAACACTTCGACATATATTATTATAACGGCTTCGAAGAGATGGCAGAAATTGGTGCAAAGTATGCCGAAGAAGGATTTGATGAACTTAAAGTTAAGTTTAATCATATCATTATTACAAGAATCCCCTTAATTTTTTACAATACTCATATACATTTTCAGCAGACTAATACACTTCCTGGATTTATTCCGGAAGGCGTTGGCGGATTTTTTGAATTTATGAAGGGTCGTGTTGTTATTCCTTATTTAACTTCACTTGAGCAATTCAGACATGTAATAAGACATGAACTTGTTCATGTTTTTATGACCAGCAAACTACTAAACTTAATAAAAGATCATCGCATTATTGGTAGCGGATACCCGCCTCTTTGGTTTGTTGAAGGTTTAGCAGAATATTGGTCGTATTATTGGGATACACAAGCTGAAATGATCATGAGAGATGCAGTATTAAATAACATTTTCGCTCCTCTAAAAGATATCAGCAGAATTTACGGCAGCTTCTTAATGTATAAAGAAGGTCAAAGCTTTCTGGAGTTTGTCGCAAATAAATACGGTGAAGATAAAATACTTCTGCTAATTGAAAATTTTTGGCGTTTCAAAAAGTTTGATGATGTAATTGAATTTACTTTGGGTGAAAGAGTTGAAAAAATTGATGAGGATTGGACTTACTATCTTAAGCAAAAATATTTTCCTCTCTACAAGGATAAAACACCTCATTTTATTGACTCAAAAAAAATAACAAATGAAGGATTTAATTTTTCCCCCAATTATTATAAAAATGGAAACAATGAAGAAATTTATTTTATTGCTAACAGAAGCGGATATTCTTCAGTTTATAAAATGAATTACAATCCCGATTCAATTGATTTTGTAAAACCGGAAGTAATTGTTAAGGGTGAAAAAGAAGCAGTATTTGAATCTTTTCATTTGTTGAAGCCTTCATTAACGATTTCCAATAATAACACACTTGCTTTTGCAACCAAATCCGGAAGTTCCGATGCCATTCATCTTTATGATATTCAAGAAGAAGAAGTTATAAAGACATATAAATTTTCTGAAATTTTAACTATTGAGTCCCCAAGTTACTCGCTAGATGGAAACAAAATTGTCTTTCACGGAACTGATCGCAAAGGTTATATTGATATCTTTATACTTGATTTAACTAGCGGCACAATAAAAAGATTGACCAATGATTATTATGCAGATCGTGATCCGGTTTTCAATAAAGAGGGAAGTAAGGTAATTTTTTCTTCTGATAGAACTAGCGGGGAATTTGAGAAAAAGAATAATTTATTTAGTGTTGGAGTTCAAAATGGAGAAATTGAATATATAACATATTCCGATGCAAATTTAACGTCACCCAAGTTCACTCCCGATTTTAGATCATTATATTGTTTGGCTGATTCTGACGGCAATAAAAATCTGTGGAAAATAAATTTTTCAAATGATGAACCGGCGAGTATGACTCAAGAAACGAGATTTTTAACCAGCATATTTGAGTATTCATTTGTTGACTCAACTGAAATTATTACGTCTTCATTCGAAAAGTTTTCATTTCAATTTTATTCACTCGATCTCAATAGTTTACCGGATTCAATAAATACCAAAATTGTTTTTGATTTTAATCAAATAGATGAAGCTTGGGTTCCGGATAAAATTATGATTAATCCTGAAACAGATAAATTGAAATATGAAAACGAGTACTCTTTAGATTATGCAATAAGTCAAGTTTCAACTGATCCAATATATGGGACAAGGGGCGGCGCTGTATTTGCATTGAGTGATTTGCTTGGTGATGATAAGTATTACTTTATCTTTTACAATAGCGCAGAATATCAGAGTGAATTCTTAAAAAATATTAATGTTGCCATTAGCAAGGTTAATACTGGAGGCAGAACAAATTACGGTTATGGTCTTTTCCATTTTATTGGTAGAAGATATGATATTAGACAGAGTAACGATTTTTTTTATGAGAGAAATTTTGGTGGTTATTTTTCATTGCTTTTTCCATTGTCATCATTCCAAAGATTCGAGGCAAGTGTAACAATTTCAAATTCCGATAGAGAATTATCTTCCGATATCATGCCAAGGAAAGCATTACTACTTTCTAATACTATTTCGTTCGTTCATGATAATTCTTTATGGAGCAGAACAGGTCCAATGGATGGCTCTAGATTTAGACTACTATTTGGATATACTTCAGATATTAGATATGGAAATGCTAATTTTTACTCAATTATTGCTGATTATAGAAAATATTTAAGATTGGATCAAAGAATTACACTAGCTACTAGGGCGTCAATTTATTACAATCATGGAAAAGACGCACGAAAATATATTGCCGGAGGAAGTTGGGATTTGAGGGGTTGGCCACGATTCAAAATTAGAAGTGAAAAATTGTGGATCTCTTCCATAGAGTTACGTTATCCATTAATTGATCAAATTTACTTGAGATTCCCATTTATCGGCCTTGGATTCAGCGGATTAAAAGGAGCGATTTTTCTTGATGCAGGTGGAGCATGGGATGACAAATATGGGGAAAGAATAAACCTAGGTGGAACAGAAGGTACAATTGGGAGTATGGGAATCGGTTTGCGTTTTAATTTTCTTGGTGCAATAACTTTTAGATATGATGTTGGAAAACGAATTATTAATAATTTTTCTGATTTATCCGGGCACATTTTCTATCATTTTTTCTTTGGATGGGATTTTTGAAAAATAATCTGCTACTGATATTTCTTTTAATAATATTAGGATGTACAAAAGATATTGTCATCAAAAGTACAAGTGTTGATGCTGAATCTCTCGCAATGTATGGGAAAAATCCGTTACGTAGTTTTTATTATGATACTGAAAAAGATTACGAATTAGAATTTGAGTGGGACTCGAGCACACATGGTAATTTTGGCAATACATCATTTGTTGTTTACGATACAACTTTAATTACAACAAGTTTAAGTGGGCGAGTTACCGCATTTAATCTGTTTACAGGTAAAAAAGTTGGTGAGTTAAAATATGAAGGGGAGATTGAACAAGCTGCAGTGATAAATAATATCAATCTTATTTTCATTGTGAACGAATTGAAAGAAAGATATTCTACATTGGTAATTTACGATTTTAAGAACTCAAGGGAAATAAATAAAATTAAATTGAAGGGTAAATTTAATAATGAACTGTTATTAGTAGATAATAATATTTACGTTGCTTCAGATTTTGGTGATCTTTATAGATTGTCCCCGTTAGGAAATATTTTATGGAAAAAAGAATTAAAGATTGAAGTTCATTCAAATCCCGCAGCAGATAATAGCTTTATCTATATTGCTTCTCTTACCGGAAATTTGTTGAAGGTTGCATTTGATGATGGGGAAATAATAT
>RCND010001592.1_pt1 | contig 12885 bp, 8 predicted proteins | sample 2041351 | NCBI WGS metagenome assembly RCND01 (sample SAMN09708230, study PRJNA481090) | Marine sediment metagenome, whole genome shotgun sequencing project. | biome: marine sediment; feature: ocean; material: sediment; isolation source: Sewage treatment plant 12B marine sediment (STP12B) ...
CAGTGGCACGTTTGTACAAGTTCAAAAATTCTAGAGTAAAGAAAGCATTGTCTTTTACTACAAAAAGAAACAAAGCTAAATTGGCTTAATAAGTTTTCAATTCGCTATTTGTCCCCATTCTGGGTAAACCCCTTCAACAATATCAAATATCAAAGTTCCAAAATAATAGGTGATAATAGAAACTATTATTATCCCTATGAGGTTCAAAACAAAACCTGTTTTGGCCATTTGGATGACCGTAATCCTTTTACTACCAAAAATAATGGCATTTGGTGGCGTTGCCACTGGGAGCATAAAAGCCAATGAACCGGCTATAGTGGCGGGTAGCATTAATAATAGTGGATTGGTATCTATGCTTACCGCGAGTCCGGCAAGAATAGGTAATAGGGTCTCGACCGTTGCCGTATTAGAGGTTATTTCGGTCAAAAAGGTAATCAAAAAGCAAATACATATAATGAGAAGTAATGGATGCATGCCGCTCAACCATTCCAATTGCTCTCCAAACCATAATGATAATCCAGATTCCTTGAAACCACTTGCCAAGGCGAAACCACCCCCAAATAATAATATAATTTCCCATGGAATTTCCTCCGCCGCTTTCCAGTCCATTAAAAAAGTACCCGGTTGTGCTTTTGAAGGAATGATAAAAAGGAGTACAGCAATAAAGATGGCAACAGTACCGTCATTAAAAAATCGGGGTTCACTAAAGATATTAGACCAACCTGGAATCCTGAACGATCCCACCATAATGTCGGCCCTGAAAAACCATAATACGGCCAGTGCCACAAATGCCACTAACAATACTTTTTCCTCAAAACTCTTTTTACCCAATTCTTGATATTCACTCAATATTTCGTTACGACTAAGGCTTTTCCAATTTCCCTTCTTTTTCACAAAAATTAAGTACAAATAACCAAATAAAACAAAGAATAAAATCAATGATATGGGAAAGGCATAAAAAAACCAGGTCGCAAAGGATATTTCAGGTGCATTGGGAAAATATATATAAAAAATACGGGCGAACGAAAGATTGGGTGGCGTGCCTACCAAGGTGGCGACTCCGCCAATTGATGCGCTATAGGCAATACTGAGTAGTAGTCCTATCGAGAAATGGGCTACAAGAGCTTTGCTATTGATTTCTTCCAGCTTTGTGATTATGGATAATAAGATAGGTACCATTAACATCGCTGTGGCAGTATTTGATATCCACATTGAAAGAAATGCTGTGGCAAACATGAACCCGAGTAATATTCTGCTTGGACTGCTCCCGATAATACTAAGAATTTTTAATGCTATTCGTTTGTGTAAGGACCACTTTTGAATAGCTAGTGCCACTAGGAACCCCCCAATAAATAGAAATATAACATGGTTAAAATAGGTTGCAGATACCTCTCGGCCGTTCATAATACCTAAAGCAGGGAAGAGTACGATAGGCAATAGAGAGGTGATAGCCAATGGTACAACCTCGGTGACCCACCAGATGGCCATGATTATAGCAACGGCGAGTGTATAGGTAAGGGCAGGATTGTTGGCATCGAGTTCAACGAAAAGAATCAGGTACAGGGCTATAAGTGGAGCAAGAATGAACAAGGCATATCGAGCTGTTTTACCAGGGTTTTCACTTATATATTTTCTTCCTGTTGGCATTGGTACCCGTTTTTTGGTTTAGCTCTTTTCTTTTAGAATGATACATTTTGAAAACGGAGGGTTCTACGGTTGTTGGAATTTCCAGTTGTCATTGCCAAAATGCACTTATAGAGTTTCCATAGAAGAAACTATATTTTAAAATTACCCATAAAATGTAAAATAGCTGTAAAAAATGGATTCTTAATATTCCCAAGATTAAAATTATTCAAAAATCACACTGAAATAACGCCATTGAATACCGACAAAATACAAATACAATCGGTGAGGTGAAATGGGCATAAAATATTTCATCGAACATTTTCTGCACTTTATCCAAACTTTTCCCAATAACCGAAAAATAAGGGGTTTTCAGCGATTTTCAACCTATATCTGCTTACATCTGGGGTTATCTTTATATAACAAGACCCCAAGTCATGAAAGCCATTTTAACCTTAATTTTTGTTCTTTTTTTCGGTCTAACTGCGTTCGCGCAAAACACCAATACCAATGATACAATGGAACCTATTAAAATGGGTATTGTTTTGGATAGTGGGGTTATCACTACTAACGATACTAAAGAAGTTAAGATTGATACAGAAAAAAGCGTTGCGCGTTTATACAAATTCAAAAACTCACGTGTAAAGAAAGCTTTGGCATTCACAACAAAAAAAGATAAACCAAAATTGGCTTAATAGTATAGCAAACCAACGCTTCCCCAAGCGTTCTCTAAAACCTACTTATTATGATACTTTTTATTCTATTGATTCCCGTTGCTTTATTCATTGTTAATGGTATTGTTTTTCCTAAAACAAAAGGTTTTTTACAACCTATTAAAGTACCAGTACAGAAATAAAGCTTTTAAATAAAAACAACAACTCCCTTTCTTGTAAGAGTAAGGGAGTTATTATATTTAAAGTTTCAAGATGTTACTCCTTGATTCCCGGTTGTAAAATCTTATAATTCGTTTTTTTCTTTTCGGTAGCGACCATATCCTTTACCTCTTTTAATAGAGCCTTGGCATCATAGATGATTCCATCTTTTATAGTGTACTTAACACCACCTACACGAACAACTTCATTGTCTTCAGTCAATTTAACGGCACCAGTACCATATAATACTTTCAAGTTTTTAAGAGGATTTTCCTCAACTACTACAAAATCGGCCAATTTACCTACAGTTACGCTACCAATTTTATCGGCCATACCCAAAGCTTCAGCTCCATTTAAGGTAGCAGAACGAATAATCTCCAAGGGATGGAAACCTGCTTCGCGCAACAACTCCAATTCGCGTATATAAGCAAAACCGTATAATTGAAAAATAAACCCTGAATCTGAACCAGTGGTAACTCTACCACCTCGGTTTTTATATTCATTTACAAAGGTCATCCAAAGTTTATAGTTCTCTCTCCAAGCCACTTCTTGCTCTGTGCCCCAATTATGCCAATACGAACCATGTGATATTTTACTGGGCTGGTAAAAATCCCATAGCGATGGTAGTGTGTAATCTTCATGCCATTCGGCACGTCTCGCTCGATGCAAATCACGACTGGCTTCATAAATATTGAATGTAGGGTCAAGTGTAAAATCCAACGCTAAAAGCTCATTCATTACAGCATTCCAGTGATCGGAATAGGGTTTTGCAGCTTGTTTCCATAAGCGACCTGCCTCTTCAAATCTATGCTGTTCGTTATTGTAATTATAATCCAGCGGATAGTCCTGAACAGTTCTATCTTCAAATAATGCTTCCGGTAAACCATACCAATGTTCCATTGTTGTCAATCCTGCGCGGGCAGAGTGGAGTACGTTCCATCTTGCAACATTCAACTGTGCGTGATGGCAGGATGAATGTAAACCTAACTTTTTATTTTCATCCAATGCGGCTGACATGATTTCTGGTGGTGCACCAAGGAATTTAATGCCATCGGCTCCTTTCTTGGCATTTTCCCTAACCCATGCTCGAGCCAATTCTGGGGTGCTAAGCGGTTTGTCGCTTCCTGTTCCAAAAAAAGTATGGGTGATAATTCGTGGCGCTACTATTTCGTGGTTATCCCCTTTTTTCCTTAAATCCAAAGTCCATTCAACACCTGGTCCGCCAACTTCTCTAACCGTGGTAACACCATGCGCCATCCATAATTTAAAAACATACTCAGGACCTGCACCTTGAGATTTCCCCCCAATATGTGTGTGCATATCAACGAACCCGGGCAATAAGTACATTCCCGTACAATCCAACTCCTTGCCCCCCGGTTTTAATTGTGGTCTACTGGAATCTTTGATGGCGACCCCAGGATAACCAACTACTTCGATTTTCTTGATAATATTGTTCTCGACTACAATATCTATTGGACCTTGTGGTGGAGCTCCATTACCATTGATGAGCATTACCCCACGAATAATCAATTGGGAGTGAGGACCATCGCCTGAAGCGCTTTGAGCCACACAATTTAAGCTCCATAAGAGAATGGAAGCTAATAGAATGTTTACTTTTTTCATTTATTGTCTTGTATTTTTAGTTCAAATTGCGTTAATCAATCTCTTGAAGGAACACTGATTTTATCACCTAAAAACAAGGCATTTAAAAATAGACGATTTGTGCCGTACCAGGATCCCCTGAAATTAGGATTGTCCGCAAATAAGATTACCCTGCCACTGCCAACTTTACTCACTACGAGTGAAGCCGATGGTTTCAGGTTTTCTTCCATATTCTTCTTGGTGATGAATCCGTCTATATGCGGATTTGCAGCATATTTGCCGACAGTGGCATATTCATTTTTACTTGGCGCCATCCATACTGTATTGTTTTTATAAACAGGAATAGCGTTGTCATGATAACCAAAGGCTAGGGGATGGGTAGTATCTATATCCACCTTAAGAATTACACCGCCAACACTCTCTTTACCTAGATTTTCACGGGCATCTACAAAAGGTTTACGAATGGTTGCAGCGGTTGTGTCTTTTTCAGGTTTAGTCAATTTTTCTTTCACCAATTTTTTCTCTATGGCCCATTTTGTAGCCGTACCAATAGTAATCAACGTATTGCCCTTACTTACCCAAGCTTTGATTTTTGCCAACTGTTTTTCAGTAAAGCTATAGCGACCTGAGACCATGACCAAGGTTTTGTATTTGTCCAAATTCGCCTTATTAAAATTTCGCATGGGTATTTTGGTAATTGGCATGTGTACGCGGGTATCCAATAAATGCCAAACTTCACCAGCTTCGTATGAACGTACGCCATCACCAATAAGCATTGCTGCTTTTGGTTTTTTCAAAGCTGACACATAGCTACTTCCCAGATCTATTCCTTTTAAATTATATCCAGAATTGACTGCGAACATGGGAACTTGATATTTTTTCTGAGCCTTTTGAAGCAGTTGATGTACAGTATTGGCATCTTTCTTCTGGAGACTTACTGGAATGACCAAAGCACCATAATTGAATGATTTGGATTCTGACCCCACTTTTGCGGTAAACGGTTTGAATGAGGAAGAGACCGTTAAACCTTTTGTTTGAAGGAAATTAAGTACAGCAGGAGCATTATAATCATCCCAATCAATGATGTAGGCATAGTTTGATTTTTGTACGGGAGAAACACTGACCAAGTTATCGGTAGTTGTGATTTTGTCCTCAATATTCACTGATGTCACAGCGCTATATTTCATATTATAAAAATTCCCTAAAGACCATGCAGAAGCATCATAATAAACACTATCACGATATTTTGAATAAGTCTCGAACATTGTTTGTACCATTCTGTACTGTGGCTGTTTTGTTGGTACAACGAATTTATTGCCCGACGTATAAACATCGATTTTATGTAATAACAATTTATCAATGAAGGCCTTGTTTCGATTTTGGTCATATGCATCACCAAAAGTGTAACCTTTGATCTTACTCTTGATAGCTTTGGAAATTGCACTCTTAAAGAAGTCTTGCTGGTATTTTCGCATATAAGCCTTGTTCTTGACCGCGGTTTTTACCGTTGTAATACTTGAGGTAAATTGATTGCGAATTGTGAACGGAAATGTAATCTCGCCAAAGGCAGTAGTCTGTTTATGCCCTCTAGAACTTGCCTGTTCAAACAATAACCCCAACCCGCCTTGTAAATCAGGATAGGAAGACCCATAGCCGGGATATGTGCCGTCAAAAACTTCCTTGGTAAAATAAAAGCTACCAATACTATCAAGCGCTTTGGCAAATTGTGTCCCAAACATATCATTGAGGTCTTCATAATTTTCCTTTGGCATTATCGGGTCCAGGGAACCGTTGGATTTCATAGGTTCAAAGAAATAGGAACTTTGTGAGCCCATTTCATGAAAATCGGTAACAACATTGGGGTACCATTCATGGTACCAGGTTAATTTTCCTCTACTTTCAGGATTTATCCCCAAAAGCCAATCACGGTTAAGGTCAAACCAATAATGATTCGTGCGCCCGCCTGGCCAATATTCATTATGCTCTGCATCTTGGGGGTCTGCCACAAGTGGATTTCCTTGATAAACATTCGCATATTGGGTGTGTCGATCGCGGCCATCTGGATTAATTGTTGGGTCTACAAAAATCACAGCATTTTTTAAGTATCCCAAAATTTCTGGATTGTTAGAGGCTGCAAAGGTATAGGCTGTTAACAAAGCGGCTTCCGAGCTCGAAGGCTCATTACCATGCACATTATATGCCAGGTTGACGAAAATAGGAACATCGCCATAGTTTAAGGCATTACCATTGGGATCTGTGAATGCCAAATGTTGTTGTTTCAGATTATCAAGATTAGAAAGATTTTCTGGACTTGTAATTGTTAGTATTACCAATTTTCGACCTTCATGGGTCTTCCCATAATAATGAATGGAGGCCCTGTCTGATACTTCAGCAAGTTTTTCCAAATAGGAAACAATTAAATCGTGACGTGTATGGTGTTCGCCAATACCATACCCTAAAAACTGTTCCGGTGAAGGAATATCGGCATTAAATGGTTGGAATTTTTTAAAAAAATAGTCTTGGCCGTAAAGTGTTGAACCACAAAACAGCACCAAAAGGAGTAATCTTTTAAGCATGGAAGGTTTTTTTGAATTAGTCGCTTAAATATAAGGAATAATAACAGAACTTTGTGACCCCCTCGATGCGCGATTATTTGGGCTTGAACCAAGTTGAAAAACAGCTGCTAAGCTACCGAGTGAAATTGCTGCCCGACCTCTGAGAATTTTATAATATAGTTGGTGCCTTTTTTAGTAGAATCCTTGCTTATTGTTCCTCTTAATTGGCGCGCCAGATTATGAATTAATTTTAAACCGAGTGATTTGGTCGTTTTGTGGTCAATAGAATCTGGATAGCCAACACCATCATCCCCAATATACAGAACATAATCATGGTTCTTCCCTTGTCTAATAGCGATACTGATTTCACCTTCATTCTCATCGGTAATACCATATTTTAAAGCATTTGTAATCGCCTCATTAATTAAAAGACCTAAAGGAATAGCAGTATCAATGCCCAATTTTATATCAGGAATGTCAATATTCAGTTTTACTTTGTTTTCTGCCCCTTTTATCGAGCGGATAAGGAACTCACTCAATTCCTGTACATAGGTTTTGTATTCAATTTTAGAAAGATCGTCACGCATATAGAGCATTTCATGAACCATTGCCATTGAGATTACCCTGTTTTGGCTACTCTTGATCAAACTTTTCATTTTCTTATTTTCAATACTTCTAGATTGAAGGCTCAAAAGGCTTGAAACTGTTTGTAGATTGTTTTTTACCCTATGATGAACTTCGCGAAGTAAAGTCTCCTTCTCATTGATTCGCTTTTCTATTTCGTTACGCGATTTGTAGAGGTTGTGATGGGCCTTTAAGAGGTTTTTTCCCAAAACGCCTCCCAAAAGATAAACTGAAAAAAGAATACTCAGAAAGCTAAAAAGGCTACGTGATGTTTCGGGGACCAAGTTGGCTGCAATATTATATTCAGGAAGACTTTCAATATATAACAAGCATATTATCAGCATATTGATATATAAATATGTTTTACCGTATGACTTGGTAGTGACATAACCAGTGAATACGATAAGTGCCAATACAAAAATAAAGGGACTATTGATACCTCCACTATATAAGGTTATTACTGTAGCGCTTACAAGAGCTACTATTGACGTTATATTGTATGTTAAGGTTAAATTCTTATGCGATTTAAAAAGAAGGGTATTTATTAGATTTAAAACTCCAAATCCAAAAAACACATAGGGCAGTATTTCATTTATTTTTAGAATGTACAAACAAAGAAACCCTAGGATAATTGCAAATATTGAGGAGAAATAATTGACCCTCAGTGTTAATTTGACTTTATCTCTTAAGCGATATTCGTCTTTGACGGGCGTTTTCATGGTTAAATGTTTAATGCTCATTAGTAGAGAACCAACGCTTGGTTTTGGAATTGAATTCCTTAAAAACAAGGTTAATTATGGTAAATCTAAATATGTTTTACAATTAAATCAACATCAATTCATGAAATATGGTGGTTTTATTCATTTTTAAAAGCCTCGCTCTTTTAAAGAACTTGAATTTAAAGCAAAAAAAATGGCGACCTAGTGGTCGCCATATATAATTTTAGAATTGAAATTCCTAGTCTTCGGTCAAAACCCATTCCCCTTTATCTATAAGTGGCTCAGCTTGTTTGAATTTGACTGTTTTACTTTCACCAGACATGATGTTCTTTATGGTAACACGTTCGTTGCGTCCTATTTTTGGTCGTTCACGAACTATTGTTTCCGTAATTTGAGGACGTTGCCCCTGGGTTTGTCCTGCAGCTCTATTTCTAGCAGCCAATTCATCATTATTGGGAATTTCGGCTTTACTAGTCTGTAAATTCTCTTTTGGTCTTCTTACTTCACGAGCATTTTGAATCTCATTCGGATTCTCAGTTGGCAATTCCCCCTTGAACAAGAATGAAACCACCTCTTTATTCACACTGTCTATCATACTTTTGAAAAGTTCAAAAGCCTCGAATTTATAGATTAATAAGGGGTCTTTTTGTTCGTGTACCGCCAATTGTACTGATTGCTTTAATTCATCCATTTTACGTAAATGGGTTTTCCAAGCATCATCGATTATTGCGAGTGTAATATTCTTCTCAAAATCGGTCACCAATTGGGTTCCATTAGAATCATAAGCATCCTTGAGGTTTGTCACCACATTTAAGGTCTTAATTCCATCTGTAAAAGGAACTACAATGCGCTCAAATTTATTGGAGTTATCCTCATATACCTTTTTAATCACAGGAAAAGCAGTAGCCGCATTACGCTCTATCTTTTCTCGGTAATGTTCATAAGCTACTTTATAAATTGTATTTGAAATATCCTGAACAGGTAATTTCTCGAAATCCGCTTCGCTAATCGGAGAAGTGATTGAGAAATACTTTATCAATTCAAATTCAAAATTCTTGTAATCTGAAGCAGCTTTGTTGGTATCTGTAATAACCTCACAGGTATCATATACCATATTGGCAATATCAACCTTCAATCGTTCACCTTGCAATGCATGACGTCTTCGTTTATAAACAACCTCCCGCTGCGCATTCATTACATCATCATATTCCAACAAACGTTTACGAACTCCAAAGTTATTTTCCTCCACCTTTTTCTGAGCACGTTCTATTGATTTTGTCATCATGGAATGTTGGATTACCTCACCCTCTTCCAAGCCCATTTTATCCATCATCTTGGCTACTCGGTCCGAACCGAATAAACGCATAAGGTTATCTTCCAGCGAAACGTAAAATTGTGAACTTCCTGGATCACCTTGACGCCCGGCACGACCTCTTAACTGCCTATCCACACGTCTTGAATCGTGACGTTCTGTGCCAACAATCGCTAAGCCGCCTGCTTTCTTCACTTCATCAGACAACTTAATATCGGTACCACGGCCTGCCATGTTGGTTGCAATTGTAACCACACCCGCATAACCAGCTTCAGCAACTACATCGGCCTCCTTTTTGTGCAACTTGGCATTCAAAACGTTGTGTGGTACTTTACGAATGTTCAACATTCGGGACAGTAATTCTGAAATCTCTACCGAAGTAGTACCTATAAGCACGGGTCTTCCGGCATGAGAGAGTTTCGTTACTTCGTCTATTACAGCATTATATTTTTCTCGCTTTGTTTTGTAAATCAAGTCATTTCTATCATCACGTACAAGTGGCCTGTTCGTTGGAATTTCCATTACATCCAACTTATAAATTTCCCATAATTCACCAGCTTCGGTGATGGCGGTACCGGTCATACCAGCCAGTTTTTTGTACATTCTAAAGTAGTTCTGTAGCGTAACTGTGGCAAAAGTTTGGGTCAATGCTTCAATCTTCACATTTTCCTTGGCTTCGATAGCTTGGTGCAATCCGTCTGAATAACGACGCCCATCCATAATACGACCAGTTTGTTCATCAACAATCATCACCTTATTTTCAATGACCACATATTCCACATCCTTTTCAAAGAGTGTATATGCTTTAAGTAATTGACTCATGGTATGAATACGCTCACTCTTAATGGTGAAGTCCTTGAAAAGTTCTTCCTTGAGTTCCGCTTCTTTTTCAATTTCAAAACCTTGGTTTTCGATCTTGGCGATTTCGCCACCAATATCGGGCATTACGAAGAAATCCCTGTTTTGTTCCCCTGAAATATAATCGACACCTTTATCGGTCAATTCAATTTGATTATTCTTTTCATCAATAACGAACAGAAGATCCTCATCTACTTTCGGCATCTCCCTATTATTGTCTTGCATGTAGAAATTCTCTGTCTTCTGAAGCAATTGTTTTACGCCTTCTTCACTTAAATATTTGATAAGTGCTTTATTTTTGGGCAAGCCACGATAAACACGAAGTAATAAAAATCCCCCTTCTTTGGTATCACCAGCTGCAATGGCCTTTTTAGCTTCAGCTAAAACTCCTGTTAAATGGTGTCTTTGTTTCTGGACAATATCACCTACCTTGGGTTTAAGCTCATTGAATTCATGACGATCGCCTTCTGGTACGGGACCCGAAATAATCAGTGGTGTACGGGCATCATCGACCAATACAGAATCGACCTCATCGACAATGGAATAATGATGTGGCCTTTGTACCAAATCTTTTGGCGTGTGTGCCATATTATCACGTAGGTAGTCAAAACCAAACTCGTTATTCGTACCATACGTAATATCTGCATTATACGCAGCTCTACGACCTTCAGAATTAGGCTTGTGATGGTCTATACAATCAACTGATAGCCCATGGAATTCAAAAATTGGTGCCATCCAAGCACTATCCCTTTTGGCAAGATAATCGTTAACGGTCACCAAGTGTGCACCATGGCCTGAAAGCGCATTTAGATACATGGGAAGGGTAGCGACCAATGTTTTACCTTCACCAGTCTGCATCTCAGCAATTTTACCTTGATGTAATGCTATACCACCAATCAACTGCACATCGTAATGCACCATATCCCAGGTTACTTCTTTACCTGCAGCATCCCATGAATTTTGCCAAATGGCCTTGTCCCCATCCAAAGAAACATATTCTTTATCGCCTGAAAGTTTTCTGTCGAATTCCGTGGCTGTAACTATAAGTGTTTCGTTGGCAACGAATCTTTTTGCCGTTTCTTTAACCACCGCAAAAGCTTCAGGTAGTATATCATTCAATGTATCTTCCGAAATTTCATAAGCTTCTTCTTTAAGCTTGTCAATCTCAGCATAAATATCCTCATTCTTGTCAATATCAATAGAGGCATGCACTTGATTAGTTAATTCTGTAATCTTATCATTTAAATCTTGGCAGTCCGCTTTTATCCTTGCTTTGAATTCTGTTGTTTTAGCACGAATTTCGTCTATGGTCAAACCATCTATGGCCGTTTCAAATGATTTTATTTTATCGAGGATAGGCTGTAACTCCTTTACATCTTTTTTTGATTTGTCTCCTACAAACGCCTTGAGCACCGAATTTAAAAAACTCATATTTTCTAGTATTATATTGAAAGTTGCCCGAACATGGTTCTTTGAACTTTTTTAGACTTTTAATAATGTACCTTAATACCAATTTAATTTATTATTAAACTGGTCTAAAAGGACAATGCCTGCATAGAGCAAAAGGTATTCCAGATTGTAAAATCATGGAAAAAGACCTATTTAACTGCCAAATTTACAGAGAACTTGTCCTTGGTTTTTCTTTTCACTGCGAAGTTAACATTTTGAATGTTATTTTCTTCAATTTTCTTGTTGCAGCTGTGGTAAATAAATCATAAAAAAAGTCTCCTTTACGGAGACTTTTTTTATGCTACTTGAATAAGCTTATTAATATTCATCCTCATTCCAGAGGTAATCTTCTTCTGTTGGGTAATCTGGCCAAATCTCTTCGATAGACTCGTAAATTTCACCGCCCTCTTCTTCCATAGCCTGTAAATTTTCCACAACCTCTAAAGGGGCTCCGGTTCTAATACAATAGTCGATTAACTCGTCTTTGGTTGCCGGCCAGGGTGCATCACTTAAATAAGATGCTAGTTCTAATGTCCAATACATGGTAATAAATTGAATTTATAATTTTTGCAAAAGTAATTTTTATCTTGATATAGCCAAGAGATTTTTCTATTATTTTTGCTTTAATAGTTTGATAACGAAGAAAAGTGGGATTTATTAGCCTTTTTTTTCTGGAATCCATTTGATTTCATCCGCTTTCAAATCTTTAGACAATTTTCGTGCCAATACAAATAGATAGTCTGAAAGTCGGTTTATGTAAGACAAAACATTCTCATCAAAAGGTTCTTTTTCGAAAAGTTGGGTAGCCATACGTTCAGCCCTACGACATACGGTGCGGGCAATATGACAGGATGACACGGTTGTATGTCCCCCTGGAAGTATAAAATGGGTCATCGGAGGCAAAGAAACGTTCATTGCATCCATTTCCTTTTCCAATAATTCAATATCAGAAGCATTTATTTTTGGAATATTCAGACGCTCTTTCCCGCTCTTTAAAAGGGCTTTTTCCGGATCTGTAGCCAATATAGCCCCAATGGTAAAGAGTTTGTCTTGAATAATAGCTAGCAATTTTTTGGAGTGATTATCAATCTTTTGGTCACGAATTAGACCCAACCAGGCATTTAATTCGTCAATAGTCCCATAACTATCAATTCTAATGTGATGTTTTGAAACTCTAGTACCTCCGAATAGGGCAGTAGTGCCTTTATCTCCGGTTTTGGTATATATCTTCATGTATTTCTTTACTGTTGCAAGGGTTAATTTTTTGTTTT
>RCND010001974.1_pt1 | contig 12869 bp, 11 predicted proteins | sample 2041351 | NCBI WGS metagenome assembly RCND01 (sample SAMN09708230, study PRJNA481090) | Marine sediment metagenome, whole genome shotgun sequencing project. | biome: marine sediment; feature: ocean; material: sediment; isolation source: Sewage treatment plant 12B marine sediment (STP12B) ...
AATGAGTACAGGTACAGTAAAATTTTTCAACGACGCTAAAGGATTTGGATTTATCACAGAAGAAGGTGTTGACAAAGACCATTTTGTTCACATCTCTGGATTAGTAGACGAAATTCGTGAAGGCGATAAAGTTGAATTCGATTTAGAAGAAGGAAACAAAGGATTAAATGCAGTAAACGTAAAAGTTATCTAATACATATACTTCAAGTTTAACAAAAAGCCCATCAATATTTGATGGGCTTTTTTTGTGCTTATATATTAGGTTTTAAAATTAAAACCCAGTAATAACTAATCTTTAATCTTTATTGGTTTTAAGTGAATAACCCCAAAAGCATCCAATAGTTTTATGATGACGTAGGTGATATCAACCTCATACCATTTGACACCAAAATTAGCGCGACTTGCATACTTATGGTGATTATTATGATAACCTTCACCCATCATTAAGAAATCAAAACGGAAAAGATTTTTACTAGTGTTTTTCATTTTAAAATTAACATAGCCATAAATATGACCAAACCAGTTAATGATTACACCATGGATAGGAGCCATTAAAAACGTTATAGGTAATAATAACCATTGCCACCAAGCCGTTACAAAGAATGCGAAGAATAAAATGTAAAGTGATATCCAGAGTAATCTCGAAAATCGAGAACTTGCAAAAAGATCAAACCCTTTCCATTGCGGTACGTTTTTGGTAAAACGTTGATCAATATCAATACGTTGATTATTGATGTCTTGATAGATGGTTTTCGTTTTCCACATCATGGCAAATACATTATCATCATACGATGGAGAATGTGGGTCTTTTTCAGTATCTGTATAGGCATGGTGCATACGATGCATAACTCCATAACCATAAGCGCTTAAATAACTTGAGCCTTGAAAAATCCAAGTTAAAATAAAGGTAATACGCTCCATAGTTTTAGACATGGTAAATACCTGATGTGCTGCATAGCGATGTAAAAAGAAGGACTGAAAAAATAAGCCTCCATACCAAAGCACCAAAACAAAAATAACTATTGTCATACTATCTTTTTTTGCAAAGATAATTTGAAGTTATGAGACAAACAATGAACCTAAATCAATAAAATGGGTATTACAAACGTTTTCTAATTCTACTTAAAGCTTGTGGAGTCACACCAATATAAGAACTGATGTATTTCAACGGAATCACCTTTATGAGTTCTGGACGTTCTTTAAATAATTTTATATAGCGCTCTTCTGCAGTAAGGTTCAGTAAGTTTTGTTCGCGCTTAGACTTCAACAAAAAGAGGCGTTCTGCGGTTAATCGGCCAATAAGATTCCCGATTTGCGTATTGCTATAAACCGCTTGCAAATCGTTATACGTTATGCTTAAAATCGTAGTTTCTGTAAGGGCCTGCAATTGATAAGCTGAAGGCGTTTGTGTTAAGAACGAATCATAAGCACTTATAAATTGATTTTTAAAACTAAAACCAAAAGTGATTTCTTTATCTGGATCGTCCTTAGGAATGAATAAACGAACCACTCCAGATTCAATAAAGGAAATATGATTTTCTATAGCATTGAGCTCTAAAAAAATCATTTTCTTTTTAATTACACGAGGCTGTAATTTAGACGTAAAAAAATCCCAATCCGATTGAGATATAGTCGCTATTTGATCTAAGTACGCTTTTATTTGTTGCAAGCTGTTGAATCCTATTAAGTGAGTATGTAAAGATACAGATTCGCGTATCCATTTATGGTGATTGCACCACTAAATTGCTAAAACTATTATAAGGTAATGATTGGTTTCAAGACTTCCCAAACCGTATTTGCAACTATTTTATGTCCTTCAACAGTAGGATGAATGCCATCACTTTGATTCAGTTCTGTAATTCCACCAACATCCTTTAAAATAAATGGAATAAATTTTAAATTATTCTGAGTCGCTAAATCCGCATAAACGCTTCTAAATTCACTCGTGTAGTCTTGTCCCATATTTGGAGGTAGTTCCATACCAGCAAGGATAATTGTCGTCTCCGGGCTTTTTGCTTTAACCACATCTATTATGGCTTGCAAGTTCAAGCGTGTTTCAGATAAGGGTACTCCTCTTAAACCGTCATTAGCACCTAGTTCTAGGACAAAAACACTGATATCTTGATTCATCACCCAGTTAATACGGCTTTTTCCACCAGCGGTGGTTTCACCACTTAAACCTGAATTAACCACTGTATAGTTTAGCTCTAAAGAATCTATCTTTTTCTGTAAAATAGCAGGAAAGGCGTCATTGCTGTCATCAAGTCCATAGCCTGCAGTAATGCTATCTCCAAAGCATAGAATGGTATTACTGTTTATTGTAGCTGTCACAGGATCTTCGATTTGCTCTATTGTTTCTGGATCTTGAGTTGTTTTTTCAGTCTTATCATTGCCACATGCGCAGAATAATAAAACCATCATAAAATAACAAAACTTTAAGAATTTATGTACAAGTGACGTTGGTAGATTCAATTGCAATTGTTTATTTTGGGCCTTAGACATAAGCTGTCATCTAAATTAAAATTAATATGTCAAAGATATTAAAGATTACTGGGTTAGAAAAGACATATACCAGTGGTAACAAACAATTAACGGTATTACAGAATATCTCTTTTGATGTAGATAAAGGGCAAACCTTTTCTATAGTTGGACCATCTGGAAGTGGAAAAACAACATTATTAGGACTATGTGCTGGCCTAGACCAACCAAATGCAGGCAGTGTAGAGTTGTGTGGCCATGATTTAAATAGTTTAAATGAAGACCAACGTGCTCAATTACGGAACAAAGAAGTAGGATTTATTTTTCAGAATTTTCAATTGTTACCAACGCTTACTGCGCTTGAAAACGTGAGTGTACCTCTAGAATTACAAGGCTCTAAGGATGCCACAAAAAAAAGTATGGAGTTGTTAGATAAAGTAGGCCTAGCAGATCGCTTTCATCATTATCCTTCTCAACTTTCTGGAGGTGAACAGCAGCGTGTGGCTTTAGCTCGAGCATTTGCTAATGCACCTTCCATTTTGTTTGCAGATGAACCTACTGGGAATTTAGATGAAGAAACTGGCGAAAAAGTGATTCAGTTATTATTTGATCTCAATAAAGAAGCCGGAACAACTTTAGTGATTATTTCTCACGATTTAGAATTAGCCAATCGTACGCAACAAATACTGCGACTAAAAGGCGGACAAATATTAACCAATCAACCGACAACTGTACTTTGAGCTCATCTAAACTAAACACGTCTTGGCTCTTTAAGATGGCTTGGCGAGATGCCAAGGCAAGTCGCGTACGATTACTGTTATTTATGGCCTCGATTATTCTAGGTATTGCTGCAGTAGTATCTATTCAGCTATTCAGTACGAATCTTAAAGATAACATACAGCGCCAATCTAAAACTTTAATGGGTGCAGATTATATAATCGACACCAGACAAGTACCAACGGAGCGTGCCAAAGCGATTATTGATTCGTTAGAGCCTGATGCTTCAGAGGTGAACTTCGTTTCTATGATTGCCTTCCCAAAAAATGGAGGTACTAAATTAGTACGCGTTAGAGGTTTAGAAGGAGCGTTTCCATTTTACGGAACTATAACCACTGAACCTACCTCTGCTGCAACAACTTATCAGAATTCAGGTGGAGCATTAGTTGATGCTACATTATTACTTCAATATGGTATTAAACCAGGTGATTCTATTAAAGTTGGTGAGATCACACTGCCTATTGCTGGAGCCTTAAAAGCGATTCCTGGAAGCACCGCAATTTCAACTTCTGTCGCACCACCTATTGTGATACCATATCGATTTATTGAAGATACAAAGCTCTTACAATTTGGAAGTCGAAAGGAATACCAATACTTCTACAAGGTATCCGATACCTTAGACTTAGATAGATTAGAAAGACAAATAGATCCCTTATTAGATAAAGAAAAAGCAGATATAGATACGCATACTAGTACAAGTAGACGTTTAGGCAGGCGCTATGATAATGTCGGTAAATTTCTGAATTTGGCGGCTTTTATCGCCTTGTTATTAGGTTGTATTGGTATAGCAAGTTCTGTTCATATTTATATTAAAGAAAAACTTAGAGCCATTGCCGTATTAAAATGCATGGGAGCCTCTCGACTACAAAGTTTTCTCATTTTTCTGATTCAGATTTCAGGAATTGGAATTATTGGTGGTTTAATCGGATCCCTTATTGGAGTTGCACTTCAAGAACTATTCCCTTATATCCTAAAAGATTTTCTACCGTTTACTGTTGAAATTACAATCTCAGCTCAGCCTATAATTATAGGTGTAGGTCTCGGCTTTTTTATGTCGGTTTTGTTTGCGCTATTACCATTACTCAGAACTTGGTATGTTTCACCATTAGAAGTCTTGCGTATCGATGAGCAGGCCACACAAGAACCAAAAAAGGTCCGCTATTTAGTATTTACAGCAATTTTAGTATTTCTATTTTTATTTTCCTTCTGGCTACTTAATGATGCGGCTTTTGCTTTCGGATTTGTGCTAGCAACATTAATAACCTTTTCTATTTTAGCAGGTATAGCATTGCTTTGTATTAAGGTCATTAGACGTTTTTTCCCGAAACGTTGGGGCTTTACCGCACGTCAAAGTTTACTCAACTTATTTCGACCAAACAATCAAACTGTGGTCCTAGTGGTCGCCATTGGATTAGGAACGTTTTTAATTAGCACCTTATATTTTACAAAAGATATTTTATTAGCAAAAACAGAAGTAGAGCAGACTGCCGAAAACGCTAATATTATCATCTTAGATGTACAAAGCCAACAGCGCGATGCTGTGGCCCAAAGCATCACGGCTAATGGCTTACCAATACTTGATAACATTCCGTTAGTTACCATGCGTATGCATCGCATAAAAGACCAATTGGTGAATGATTTACGTCAAGACACCACACGGCAAGTGCGTGGTTGGATATTGAATCACGAATTCAGAACTACCTACCGCGATGCATTAATAGCTTCAGAAGAACTGCTAGAAGGGGAGTGGACTCCAGAATTAAAGTCTGGAGACCCTGTGGTCATTTCCATTTCAGATAATCTTGCTGCTGATGCTAAAGTTGTTGTTGGAGACCCTATAGTTTTTAATGTGCAAGGTGTCCTTATGGAAACTACAGTTGGTAGTATTCGTAAAGTAGATTGGGGACAATTACAGCTTAATTTCTCTATAGTGTTTCCAAAAGGAGTACTCGAACAAGCACCACAATTCAATGTATTTACAACAAATGCGCCAGATGAAATCAGTTCAGCAAACTTACAACGCGATTTGGTTAAGCAATTTCCAAATGTTTCAATTATAGATTTACGACAAGTATATACCATTGTGGAGGACATATTAGATAAAGTCGCGTGGATTATTAATTTTATGGCCTTCTTTAGTATTCTTACAGGTATTATTGTATTGATTGGCTCTGTAAGAACTAGTAAGTATCAGCGTATTAAAGAAAGTGTATTGCTACGCACCCTTGGTGCTAAAAACACACAGATCTTACAAATTTCAGCTTTTGAATATGTGTTTTTAGGCTTACTAGGAAGTTTAGTCGGTATTTTATTGGCTTTGTTGAGTAGTCTGTGTTTAGCCTTGTTTGTATTTAAAGAGCCGTTTTCACCTTCACTGGTTCCCTTTTTGGTGTTTTTACCTGGTATTACGCTATTGGTTTTAGGTATTGGTTTAAGTAATATCCAAACGGTACTCAGAAGCTCACCATTAGAGGTGTTGCGACGTGAAGGTTAATAATCTTATAAGTCATCCCAATAATTTTCGCTTTTTTTATTGGCATTATAGTTAAATATAGAAGTGAATCGTATTTGGATTCGGTAATTACAAATGGTAGAAATTTCTAATTGCAAATATGGTCTTTCATTTCAATAGTATTGAGTTGATCCCAAACAGGTGAACCGTACTCTTGCGGAGAAAACTTAAATATAATAATTGATTTCCCTGTTGTAGTGCATAGTACCTGACTACCTAAAATATGTGTCGTAATAGGTTCCCCTGTATGAAAACCATCAAAAAAGCGCATAGTCCCTTTGAAGCTTTTACCCTTTGCGGTTTTAGTAAACTCGAAAAATGTAACTTTTGGTTCTGGAAACTCTTTAGCCCAATAATTAGGTTTCATTAAACCATCGAAATAGCCTTCTAAATTTAATTTTATGTCTTCAAGAGAGATTTCGCTATCGGTGATGACACTCCAAGACATTACTAAGGACCAAAATTCCTCATGATTTTTGTCAGGCCAATGTGGTGCAAATCGTAATTCTTCAAATCCATTAACGTTCATTCTTGGAGCCCAATCAATAGGAAATTTAATAATTTCTTGTCTCCAAGTAGTATCTGCTTCTACAATAGTAAAGTCTTCTTCTTGCGCACTAATCAGAGCAGAAACGCATAATAGGAGCGAAAAGCAAATAGATTTTAAAGTTGATACTAATGGCATCATAGGAGTCGTATTTGAATTTCTGTAAAACTAAAGTTGTCAATCCATGTAAATGTCAAAAAAGTGTAAAATGTTTGAAAAAAAATAAAATAAGGCTATCCAATTAGAAAGAATCGTTGACCTTTAATCTTAGTTTAGTTTTACTCGGCATTGATCTCATTCCCAAGAACGGTATTGTTACCTTTGCAAAAATTATTATTTATGTCAAAGCGTTTTTCCGATTTAGGAATTAATGAACAGCTGCAACAAGGCTTAGCTGATTTACAGATTACTGTACCAACAGATATTCAAGAGAAGACTATTCCAGTAGTATTGCATCAAAAAGAGGATGTGGTGGCTTTGGCAAAAACAGGAACAGGAAAAACAGCAGCATTCGGATTGCCATTATTACAATTAATAGATGTTGAGAACACCAATATACAAGCCGTAATCTTAGCACCAACACGGGAACTGGGACAGCAAATTTACACCAATCTTGTGGCTTTTGCTGCGCATATGCCGTCTATTTCTATTGCCACAGTTTGTGGTGGTATTCCAATTAAGCCTCAGATAGAACGTTTACAAAACCCGACGCATATTGTTGTAGCAACACCAGGTCGTTTAGCCGATTTGGTGAAGCGAAACGCCATTAACATCAAAACCATTTCATATTTCATTTTAGATGAAGCGGACGAAATGGTGAGTGCTCTAAAAGAGGGCCTCGATGCTATAATTAAAGAAATCCCAAAAACGAGACGAACTTTATTGTTTACAGCTACGATGCCAGGCACCATAAAACAAATGGTTCAAAATTACATGTCTAAGCATGTTGTGCATATAGAAGCAGACATGTCTACAGTTGGTCATCAAGGTATAGACCATCAGTATGTGGTTGTAGAGCCTATTGAAAAATTAGACGTCTTACTGCATTTCTTAAATACCAAAGCAGGTCAACGTGGTATTATATTCTGTAAAACAAAAGCTGCCGTTAATAAATTGGCAAAGAATTTGGCTATCAATAAATTTTCGTCTGGAGCAATCCATGGAAGTTTATCACAAGGCATTCGCGATCGTATTATGGGCCAATTTAGAGAAGGGCATATTGATATTTTAGTGGCTACAGATTTGGCTGCTCGTGGTATTGATGTTAAGGAGATTTCATATGTTGTTAATTATCATTTACCAGATACTTATGATGCCTATGTACATCGAAGTGGTAGAACTGCAAGGGCAGGAGCAAAGGGCCTAGCGATAACCATTCTGCAAAAAGAAGAAGTCGTTGATATTGCAGATTTTGAAGCAGAATTGGGTATTGTATTTAAGGCGTATAAAAAAGCTGATGCCCAAAGCATAGAAGAAAACAAAGCTCTATTATGGGCTAAAAAAATATTTAAGACCAAACCCAATCGTACCATTTCTGAAACGTTGAGAAAAGACGTTCGGACGGTATTTCATCATTTAACGAAAGAAGAATTGATTGAAAAAGTATTGGCACATCAATTGGCACAAACGTCCTTGGCAGCAACAAAGTCTGACGATTCAAAAAACAAAAAAAATAAGAAATAGTTATGGCAAATAACATCAAAGCGCAACAAGAAATTCTTGAGAAATTAAACATATACGCGCTAAACCCAATGCAAGAAGAAGCCTTGGAAGCGATTGACCAAAACGTGAACACCATTCTATTATCTCCAACAGGTACTGGGAAGACTTTGGCCTTTTTATTACCATTACTCGATCAATTAGATCCTGAATGTGCCGAAGTACAAGCCTTAATTGTTGTGCCTTCTAGAGAGTTAGCCATTCAAATAGAAACCGTTGTCCGCAATATGGGTTCTGGTTATAAAGCTAATGCCATTTACGGAGGCAGAGCTATTTCAAAGGATAAAATAGAACTGAAACATACACCAGCTATTTTAATAGGCACACCAGGACGATTAGCAGATCATTTTGAGCAAGCTCGATTTACTACAAAACACATTAAAACCTTGGTTATTGATGAGTTTGATATCTCCATTGAAGTTGGAGCAGGAGGTGAGATGAAATTCATTATGAGTTATTTGGCCAATGTGACCAAGCGTATTCTAACGTCTGCCACACAAGGCGCGTCTATTCCCAAATATTTAAAAATGGAGGGAGGGAAAACCTTGAATTTCTTAACAGAAAAAGCAAGTTCTAAACTCGAAGTGAAGACTGTGGTTTCACCATCTGCAAATAAGCATAACACCTTGGTTGATTTATTACACCATGTAGGTAGTGAACCTGGGATTGTGTTTTGTAATAAAAAAGAACGTCTTGAAGATTTAAGCCGCTTCTTAGATAAAAAGAACATTGCGCATACCTGTTTTCATGGAGGTATGGAACAACGCGATCGCGAACGTGCTTTGATAAAATTAAGAAATGGTAGTGTTTCTGTACTTGTTGCTAGTGACTTGGCTTCACGTGGTATTGATATCCCTGAGATGAGTTTTATTATTCATTACGAAATCCCAGAAGCTTACCAAGAGTATACGCATAGAAATGGGCGAACAGCTAGAGTGAATTCTAAAGGCACCGCGTATTTAATAAAAGGAGACAAAGAAGTGTTTCCTGAGTTTATTGAAAAATCTAAAGTGGTTCGGGTTAATGCTTCTGGAGAGATTAAGCCCCCTTTTTGGACGACTCTATTTATTTCTGGTGGCCGTAAGGATAAAATCTCTAAAGGTGATATTGCAGGTCTGTTTTTTAAGCAAGGTAATATTACTAAAGACCAATTGGGTGTTATTGAATTAAAACAAGATTGTGCTTTTGTAGCCGTTCCTGTGAGCATTGCAGATGCATTGGTGGATAAACTTAATAATACACGCTTAAAGAAGAAGAAGGTTCGGGTTAGTGTTATCTAAATTATCTTAGAAGCATACGACATACCCCTTTTTAGTTTCAAAATAAACGTTTAGGTATAAAAAAAGTGGAAGGTTTTACTTCCACTTTTCTATATATAATAGGTTACACTAAAAAATGTAATACCCAACAGATATCTGGAATGTCGCGTTTTTAGCATCGACATTCTCTATAACATCAGTAAAACCAAAGTTATAGCGTATTTGTGCAAAGAACTTAGAAAATTCCACTCCGGCACCTACAGCACCACTAAGATCAAAACTTTCTGGATCTCCTAAATCTGAGTTGTCATTAACCACAAAACCAAATTGTGGACCAGCTTCTATACTAAAAATCTTTGCAAGTTTTAGTTTAAATAAAACAGGAAGGTTCAAATAGTCAATATCAAGATTATCAATACCTTGAGCAGAATATATAAGTTCTGGCTGTATAGCAAAAGATCCTAATAAACTCAATTGGGCAACAGCACCAATATGATATCCAGTTTTTGAATCTATAGTATCACTAATATCACCTCCATTTAGTGTTGCAAAGTTTAATCCACCTTTTAAACCGAGTTTAAAGTTTTGTGCTTGAGACGAAATAGTGAAACCGATTACGGCAATTGCACATAAAAATAGTTTTTTCATAATTGTAAATTTAGGGTTATCGAATTCAAATGTATAACGCATTAAATTAAGAAAAAGTTTAGGCGGATGTGATTTAAGTATTAAGTCGAAATGCATTGATAATCAAAACTAATAGGTTTCAACTGCGCTCAAATTGACAGCTGAAAGCTAACAACTTAATCAAATTTTTAACAAACGGGGTCTCAAAATCTTCTGAATATCCATGTTATTTTTCTGAGGAATGAGATACGCGTGTAAATCATCAATATGGTTGATGGCTTCTTCTTTATCTATAAAACCATACCCTAGATAGTCACCATTTTTAATCATAACAAAGGCTTCCTCATTTGTATGTCTGCCTTTTTCTTTTATAATTACAGCGTCTTTTTGATCAGAACTATCATAAATGGCTTTAAGTACTCTATTATTGTAGGCTTCTACTGTTTCTTCATCTCTACAAACGCCTTTGCAATTCTTTATGCTATAATGAGAGCACTCAGCAACGGATTCTTGCAAATGACAATATTTAGGACAGAGATTATATTGAGCACATAGCTTTTCGAGATAGGATCGCACATCTCTTACATTAAAGAACGTGATAATAGGATTTGGCACTAAGCGCCCTTTATTACTTGCTAAATGTAAGATCCCTTTTCTGTCCTCGTAAGAAAATATAGCGAAAGACTGAATGGTCCGTTTTGCCACTTTATTATATAAAGGAAAGTGGTGCTTAATAGCCGCATCTTCCATAAGTAAGGCTATTAATTCGCTACCCGAAATTTCAAAATCTATATCCCGAGTTTCTCGTACCATTTCCAATGACTTTTTTGTCTTACTATAAAAATGACTAAGTACTCTTTTTTTGATATCTTTTGCTTTACCGACATATATGACTTTTCCTTTTTTATCCTTAAAATAATAGATACCTGCGGCATTTGGTAAAGCTTCAAAAGTGGCTTTGGGTAAGTTAGGAGGTAAGGTGGATTCTCTAGAATTCTTATTTAAAAATTCTTTAAATACTTCGGTAGCAGTTGGCTGTTGTAATAATAATTCAAATACAATAACGGTAGCTTCAGCATCACCTCTGGCACGATGTCTATCCACAAGACTTATATCTAGCGCCTTACAAAGTTTCCCTAAACTATATGAGCGATGTCCTGGCAATAAACGTCTAGATAGTCGTACTGTACAGAGTTTTTTTCTATTAAACTCAATTCCTAATCGTTTAAATTCACCTTGTATGACGTTAAAATCAAAGTTGACGTTATGTGCCACAAAGATGGCATCTTCGGTGATGCTCAAAATGTCTTGAGCGACGTCTTCAAAACTTGGTGCATTGGCTACCAATTGATTATCAATACCTGTGAGTGCGGTAATATGAGCCGGAATAAAACTGTTAGGGTTAATAAGAGATGTGAACTCGTCAATTACGTTTTCTCCATCGTATTTAAAAACAGAAATTTCGGTCATTCGGTTGCCTTGACCGGTAGTTTCAACATCAATAATGGTGTAAATCATGTTTTAGTTATCGCTTTTAGAGTTCATGCTTACATTTGCCTCATGCGGTTTAGTATAACAAACATGCAAGATAATTACTTTTAATGTCATCTTGAAATTTAGAAGTGACATTGCTAGTATTATATAATGCGCTTTTTTTGTATTTTAACTTCATGAAATTTTTCAATAAAATAAGATTCAAAATGGTAGAAGGAAAGCGCTTAACAAATTATATCGCTTATGCCATAGGTGAAGTTATACTTGTGGTTATTGGTATTCTCATCGCATTATGGCTTAATAATTGGAATAAAGAACAGCAAATAGCACAAACCAATAAAGACTTACAGCAAAAGGTTTTAACGCAGTTAGAACGCGATATAAACGATATAGAGACGTTTAATTTAGAATTAGACTCACTCGATAACGTCTATTTAAAAACGTTGAACCGTAAGTATGATAGGAGTAAAGTCAATGATAATGGACTCATATCTACAATACTATTTGAAGTTAAAGATTTAGGACTCAATAAGCAAAATATAAATTGGATTGATACTGCTGAATTAGATAATTCTGTAGCCTCTCAAAAACTTATAAACCTGAGTAGTATTTACAAACTTTATTTTAAGAATATAGATGATATTGAAATTATTATTTATAAAAAGCTAACCACGAATCTTGAAATCCTTGAAGCAACTCAACCATGGTATACGGAGTTAATTACAGATTTTAATTGCAAAAATGATTGCATAGAATATCTACTTCATAATGATGAGCATAAAGCTAGAATTGCTTCCTTAAGATTTTTATATATTAATAATTATGGTGATTTGATAAATGGGTTTTATTACGACCTAAAACGATCTAAAGTAGAATTAGATAGATTAATAAAGGATGCTCAATAAAATGGAGCAATAACTAGGAGTTATAATTTTAGTATCAATGACTATACAAGTGTGATTAGCCTTTGGATGATTATGAATGGAAACAACTTGTAAGTGGAAGTGCTCTTTGTAGTTCTATTTTACATAATATAAATTATAGGACAAATGCTACTTATGTTATTTACTAAGAATGTACCATTAGTCAACTATAATGATATTATGTAAAATATCCCAAAAGCTTTATTAGTATTGGTTTAATGTCCAGTACTTGGGCATTAAACTAGAAACGGTTTGCTTCGCAGATCTAAATAACATTGTTCCTATAATTTGACGTTATGTAAAATGTCCGCTGCCAAACGCTCGATTGTTTATATAAATCAAATTGTCAATACAATTTATTTATAACTCAATTTCCAGCCGCTTGCCAGCCGCACAATAAAAGCTAGTTTTTGATATCATTAAAATTTTGTCGTACATGGATATTTGTACTACATATTTTTTTCTACGCGATTCTCAGAAACTTGCCATAAGAGCTTAAATTTTAAGAAAAATAAAATTCTAAGCACTTACTA
>RCND010001594.1_pt1 | contig 12868 bp, 11 predicted proteins | sample 2041351 | NCBI WGS metagenome assembly RCND01 (sample SAMN09708230, study PRJNA481090) | Marine sediment metagenome, whole genome shotgun sequencing project. | biome: marine sediment; feature: ocean; material: sediment; isolation source: Sewage treatment plant 12B marine sediment (STP12B) ...
CCATTTAGAATCGCGATAAAATTCTTTCCCATTCGCGTTTGATTCGTGTCTTACGTTTTTGTTTTCTAAAATATAGCGCATGAAACGTTCTGAATCAATACAATCGAAAATAAATACTCCTTTTGTTTTTAAATTTTCACGTACCGATGAAAATGTCGCTTCCAAATCTGAATCCGACGTTAAATAACTAGTAGAGCGACCAGTTATTAGTATCGCATCAAGTTGTTCTTTGGTGCTAAATTGACGCATATCTCCTTGAGTGAAATTTGCATTAGGGTTTTTGTTCCTTGCAATGGCAAGCATTGCTTCGCTATAATCTAATCCAAAGTAATTTTTAAAATCCTTTATAAAAAAAGGAGCTAAATTACCCGTGCCACAGGCTAATTCAAGAATATTTGAAGCCCCATACTTTTGACAAATCTTTTTATAGAATTGATATTCCTGAGGATAATTTATAAAACCTTGGTAGATTTCATCATAGACCTTAGCTAAATTAGTACCATAAAGTTCATGCATAGTAAATCGAAAAAAAAGCTACCCAAAAATAGGCAGCTTTTCCATATAAGAGATTAAAAAGTGATAAAACTCAGAGTTCAATGATAAATAGAACATTGTATCTAATTAAGTAAAGTGATACCCACAATAAGTCATTTATGAATATCTTTCGTAAAAAGATATCAAAGTTTCAGATGCGTTTATAACTGTAGCTCCACTAAATACTGCTTGGCCTGTTTTCGTTGCATTGATTATCTTCCATTTAAAATTTGGATTGACAACAAGCCTTCATTCTTCCAGTAAAAACTATATTTGCATCGTTTAAAAAAACACACCCATGAAAGCAGGTATCGTAGGATTGCCAAACGTAGGTAAATCGACCCTTTTTAATTGTTTGTCTAATGCAAAGGCACAAAGCGCTAATTTTCCCTTCTGTACCATTGAGCCAAATATTGGAGTCGTAAATGTACCAGATGCGAGATTGCAAAAATTAGAATCATTGGTTAACCCTGAAAGGGTATTGCCTGCTACGGTTGAAATCGTAGATATTGCAGGATTGGTAAAAGGAGCCAGTAAAGGGGAAGGTTTAGGCAACCAGTTTTTAGGTAATATACGAGAAACCGATGCCATTTTGCATGTACTCCGTTGTTTTGACGATGATAACATCGTTCACGTAGATGGTAACGTAAATCCTATACGAGACAAAGAAACCATAGACATGGAACTTCAGCTTAAAGATTTGGAGACGGTCGATAAAAAGTTAGAAAAAGTTAAAAGAACCGCTAAAACGGGGAATAAGGAAGCTCAGAAAGAAGAAGGTGTTTTACTTGCTATAAAGACTGGTCTAGAAGCAGGAAAATCTGTAAGAGCTTTAGAGTTTTCTAAAGAGGATAGAATAGAATTTGTAACCCCTTTACAGTTTATTACGGATAAGCCCGTAATGTACGTATGTAATGTTGATGAGGAAGCTGCTGTTTCTGGAAACGATTATGTAGAAAAGGTAAAAGCCGCTGTGGCCGATGAAAATGCGGAAGTGGTCGTTTTGGCGGTAGGTACGGAAGCTGATATTACAGAATTGGAAACCTACGAGGAGCGACAAATGTTTCTAGAGGATTTAGGATTAGAGGAACCAGGGTCCGCAAAGCTCATTCGTGGTGCGTATAAACTTTTGAAACTAGAAACTTATTTTACCGCAGGAGTTAAAGAAGTTCGTGCTTGGACTATTCCAATTGGTGCTACGGCACCACAGGCAGCAGGTGTCATTCATACCGATTTTGAAAAAGGCTTTATCCGGGCCGAGGTTATTTCATATAGCGATTACGTAGACTACGGAAGCGAAGCTAAAGTAAAAGAGGCGGGTAAAATGAGGGTAGAAGGGAAGGACTACATCGTTAAGGATGGTGATGTGATGCATTTTAGATTTAATGTCTAAGGATTTCTTGAGTGTTCCCAATTTATTGTAAACGTGTAAAAAAGTTTACTTACCGCTTACAATGATTAGTTGACAAGGCAGAACCAAAACTTAGCTTCATCCTTTTAAAATTCATTCTTAGAATTTTTGTAGCACAGTTCAGCGACCTTACTCTTTAACTGGGCTCATAAATACGCAAACGATCTTTAGTGATTTTAAGCTCTTTCTCCAAGTGGGTTATTTTCAGTAATAGGTGGTTAAGGGCGTCTATTCCTTCCAGGTTTATACCTAATTCTTCTTGTAATCTGTTTATACGTTCTATTTCCTCAATATCTTGAGGGTAAACATACTTATGCGCTTCCACTAAAAGCACTTGTATAAAGCCATATTCTTGTAAGGAGTCTATAAATGCAATTGATGTGCTCGTCTGCTTGCAATAGTGACTTACCAAAATTAGATTTTCTTTTTCCATCAGTTTCGTAATTGTGAGAGTTCTGTAAAAAGGGTTTTCTCTTTATCGGATAGGTTAGTCGGCATTTCAATTTTATAGGTAACGTAAAGGTTCCCAGAAACATTTTTTTTCTTGTAGACTGGCATGCCTTTCCCTTTTAGCTTCACCTTTACATCGTTCTGCGTTTCTGGTTTTAGCTTAAGTTTTACTTTCCCCGTTAGCGTTTTGATTTCTATTTCACCACCCAGTAATGCAGTGTATAGGTCTACGACCTGGGTCATGTATAAATCGCTTCCTACACGCTTGAAATCCGTGTTGTTTAATACTTGGAACGTGAGGTATAAGTCACCTTTGGGGCCGCCATTGACACCAGCTCCTCCATAACCACTAATTTTAATGGTTTGGCCATCTTCCACGCCAGCTGGAATGGTAATCCTAATTTTTTTAGTACCTAAATCCAAAGTTTGTTTCTGATCCGCTAATACATCCGAAAGCTTAAGATTCAGACTTGCATTCATATCCTGACCTTTAAACTGTGCGGTGCTTCTGCCGCCTGTGCTATAACCACCGCCACCGAACATAGATTCAAAAAAATCGGAAAAATCTTGATTTCCAGCATTTCCGCTCGATGCATAGCGTCTTCCGTTACCACCAGAAGCCGAGCGCTGATTTCTTTTGGCTTCCTCAAAAGCATCCGCGTGTTCCCAATCCTTGCCGTAGGTATCATATTTTTTTCGCTTTTCCTTGTCGCTTAGTACTTCGTTGGCTTCGTTTATTTGTTGAAACTTCCGTTTTGCCTCGGCGTCATTGGGATTCAAATCCGGATGCAGCTTACGCGCCAGTTTTCGGTATGCCTTTTTTATATCGGCTTGGGAAGCTTTGGAATCAATTTCCAAAACTTTATAATAATCTATAAAATCCATAAGTTTCAAAATCGATTTTGAAGGTAAACATCCTAACTTGATTTTACAATGATATGTATCAGCTTTTATGTGGTTAATAACAGCAAATAATAAAGGTATCCAAAGAGAACGCTAGCTAATCATATGGCATAGCTATCAACAAAAACAGGAAATTCATTGTTAATTACTTTAGGCCATAGGGGTTTTTTCTTTTTCCGAGTCGTACTATCTTTAACATCACTTTCATAAACCATTTACTTTAATGTCCCAAGACACCAAATATACAGAGGATAATATACGCTCACTCGATTGGAAAGAACACATCCGATTGCGACCTGGCATGTATATTGGAAAACTTGGTGATGGTTCTTCTGCAGATGATGGTATCTATATTCTACTAAAAGAAACCATTGATAACTGTATCGATGAATTTGTAATGGGTGCCGGTAAGACTATTGAAATCCGAATTAAGGATGGTTTGGTTAAGGTTCGCGATTTTGGTCGGGGTATTCCATTGGGTAAAGTTGTTGATGTCGTGTCCAAAATGAATACCGGAGGTAAATATGATTCTCGAGCTTTTAAGAAGTCTGTAGGATTAAACGGGGTAGGTACAAAAGCAGTAAATGCGCTTTCTAGCTTTTTTGAAGTACAATCTTCCCGAGATAACAAAATTAAAACAGCAGAATTTAGTCAAGGTAATCTTTTAAAAGAAGAAGGTCCAAACGAATCCTCACAGCGAAAAGGAACCAAAGTATCCTTCCGTCCTGATGAAGCTATTTTTAAAAATTATAAGTACCGTAATGAATACGTAGAGCGTATGCTCAAAAACTACGTCTATCTAAATCCGGGTTTGACAATTGACTTTAATGGGGAGAAATTCTATTCAGAAAATGGTTTAAAGGACCTTTTAGAAGACAATAATAATATAGAAGATTTTCTGTATCCAGTTATACATTTAAAAGGCGATGATATCGAAATTGCCATTACGCATAGTAAAACTCAGTATAGTGAAGAATACCATTCGTTTGTAAACGGTCAGAATACAACCCAAGGCGGTACGCATCAAACTGCGTATCGCGAGGCGTTGGTAAAAACGATTCGAGAACACTATGGTAAGAATTATGACCCTTCTGATATTCGTAAATCTGTAATTTCTGCGATTGCCATAAAAGTAATGGAGCCTGTTTTTGAAAGTCAAACGAAAACAAAATTAGGTTCTACGGATATGGGCGGTAAATTACCTACGGTGCGCAGCTATATCAATGATTTTGTTGGTAAGTACCTCGATAATTACCTGCATAAAAATCCAGACACAAGAGAAGCTATACAGCGAAAAATTGTTCAAGCGGAAAGGGAGCGAAAAGAATTGTCTGGTATTCGTAAATTGGCCAAGGACCGGGCTAAGAAAGCAAATCTTCACAATAAGAAATTACGGGATTGCCGTATTCATTTAGGGGATACTAAAAAGGATAGAAACCTAGAAAGTACGCTTTTTATCACAGAGGGCGATTCTGCTTCCGGTTCCATTACCAAGTCACGTGATGTAAATACGCAAGCGGTTTTTAGTTTAAAGGGTAAGCCTTTGAATTCGTACGGGTTGTCTAAAAAGATAGTATACGAAAATGAAGAGTTTAACCTTTTACAGGCGGCTCTAAACATTGAGGAATCCATAGAAGACCTTCGATACAACAATATCGTAATTGCTACGGATGCCGATGTGGATGGAATGCACATACGACTATTGCTAATTACCTTCTTTTTGCAGTTCTTTCCAGAATTGATAAAAGAGAACCACTTGTATATTTTGCAAACCCCGTTATTTCGCGTACGTAACAAGAAGGATACTATTTATTGCTATAGCGAGGAGGAGCGAAGAAATGCAGTACAGAAATTAACAGGTAAACCTGAAATCACCCGATTTAAAGGTTTGGGAGAAATATCTCCGGATGAATTTGTCCATTTTATAGGAGATGATATTAGACTAGAACCAGTGATGCTCGATAAAGGCATGTCCATAGAAGAACTATTAAGTTTCTACATGGGCAAAAACACACCTGATCGTCAAAAGTTTATTATTGAAAATCTTAAGGTTGAGATTGATTTAGTTGAAGAAGACCAATAAGCAAAACCAGAACAGATAGTAGTCCTTTATGGAAGAGAATGAAGAAGATTTGAATTTACCTGCTGATGATGAAAACCACTCGGAGAATGAGCAAGGCTTGAATGAAAATCAAGATGCAGCTGCTGATAGTGAATCAGATGGTATCTCTCAAGAGGCCCCTATTATTGAAGAAGAAGAGGATAATGCTTTAACGAAAGTTACAGGCATGTATAAAGATTGGTTCCTTGATTATGCTTCTTATGTAATTTTAGAGCGTGCGGTTCCTGCAATAGAAGATGGGTTTAAGCCTGTTCAGCGTCGTATAATGCATGCGCTTAAGGAATTGGATGATGGGCGTTATAATAAAGTAGCGAATGTTGTTGGGCACACCATGCAGTATCACCCACATGGGGATGCTAGTATTGCTGATGCTATGGTGCAAATGGGTCAAAAGGACCTGTTGATAGATACGCAAGGAAACTGGGGAAATATACTTACAGGCGATAGGGCTGCGGCGTCTAGATATATTGAAGCTCGACTTTCAAAGTTTGCCTTAGACGTTGTTTTTAGTCCTAAGATTACAGAATGGCAACAATCCTATGATGGCCGTAAAAAAGAGCCGGTAAACCTTCCGGTGATGTTTCCTTTGTTGTTGGCACAAGGAGCTGAAGGTATCGCAGTAGGACTTTCAACAAAAGTGCTTCCGCATAACTTTATCGAACTTATAGATTCCTCTATAAAGCATTTAAAAGGGCAGCGGTTTAAGATATACCCTGATTTCCCTACGGCTGGGATTATTGATGTAAATAATTACAATGACGGACTTCGTGGTGGAAAAATAAGAGTACGCGCAAAAATAGCTACATTAAACAAGAACACATTAGTAATCAATGAGATACCTTACGGAACCAATACTTCTTCTTTAATTGAATCTATTTTAAAAGCGAACGAAAAAGGGAAGATTAAGGTCAAAAAAATTGAAGATAATACAGCGGCAGATGTTGAGATTTTGGTACATCTCCCTTCCGGAATATCTCCCGATAAAACAATTGATGCGCTCTATGCGTTTACCGCTTGTGAGTCTTCTATTTCTCCATTAGGGTGTATCATTGAAGATAACAAGCCTCTGTTTATTGGCGTAACGGAAATGTTAAAGCGTTCAACGGATGCTACGGTAGAATTGTTGCGACAAGAGTTAGAAATTCAGCTCTCAGAATTAGAGGCGCAATGGCACGCCGCTTCCTTGGAACGGATTTTTATTGAGAACAGAATTTACCGAGATATTGAAGAAGAGGAAACCTGGGAGGGTGTAATAGCAGCTATTGACAGAGGTTTAGCGCCACATACAAAGCATTTAAGACGTGCTGTTACTGAGGATGATATTTTACGCCTTACGGAAATTAAAATTAAGAAAATATCAAAATTTGATTTAGGAAAAGCGCAGCAATATCTTGATACTTTAGAAGAGAAAATTGCTGAGGTAAAGCATCATCTAGCAAATTTAATAGACTGGGCTATCGCTTATTTTAATAGGCTGAAAGAGACCTATGGAAAGGATAGAGGTCGAAAATCAGAAATTCGTGTATTCGATGATATCGAAGCGACCAAAGTTGCTATCCGAAATACCAAACTATACGTAAACCGTGAAGAAGGCTTTGTAGGTACCTCTCTTAAACGTGACGAATATGTGACCGATTGCAGTGATATTGATGATATCATTGTTTTTACCAAAGAGGGTAAAATGCAGGTGAATAAGGTAGATTCCAAAATCTTTGTAGGGAAGAATATCATTTATGTCGCTGTGTTTAAGAAAAAGGATAAGCGTACCACTTATAATTTAGTTTATAAAGATGGTAAAGGCGGCCCGTCTTTTATAAAGAGGTTCAATGTTATATCTATTACACGGGACAAATCTTACGATTTAACGGCAGGTAAGCCTAATTCAGATGTGCTTTATTTTTCAGCTAATCCCAACGGAGAGGCAGAAGTGGTCACTGTAAACCTAAGGCAGGCTGGCAGTATAAAGAAACTGAAATGGGATATTGATTTTGCAGATGTCCGCATAAAGGGTCGTGTGTCCAAAGGAAATATTGTTACCAAATATACGGTTAAGCGTATAGATCTGAAGGAAAAGGGGGTTTCTACTTTAAAGCCAAGGAAAATTTGGTTCGATGATGTGGTTAGACGCCTAAATGTTGATGGTAGAGGAGAGCTTATTGGAGAATTTAGAGGAGAAGACTTTTTGCTAATTATCAATCAAAAAGGAGTAGCTAAAACGATTTTACCAGTAGTCACATCTCATTTTGATGACGATATGATTGTGTTGGAAAAATGGAATCCTAAAAAACCAATATCTGCTATTTACTGGGAAGGAGAAAAAGAACGTTTTTATGTAAAACGTTTTGTTATAGAAAGTGAAAATAGAGAGGATATATTCATTTCTGAACATCCAAAATCCTATTTGGAACTCGTTTCTACAGATTGGAGGCCCATGATAGAATTGGAATTTCCAAAACCAAGAGGAAAAGACCCAAAAGAAAATCAATCTATTGATGTAGAAGATTTTATATCGGTTAAAGGAATAAAAGCTTTAGGTAATCAATTGACTTCTGAAAAGGTGAAAAATATCAATTCATTAGACGCATTGCCTTATGAGGAAGCTCCCGTAGAAGAAGCCAAGGATATGGAAGTGGTAGATGAAGAAAATGTATCAGAACGCAAACCTGCATCTCTAAAAGATAGCGGTGAACAGAACAGCAGTCCCGAAAACGAAACCGATGCGGACGATGACGGGGAGGGACAAATCACACTTTTCTAACGCATACCATGAAAAACCTTTTTAAAGAATTCAAGAATTTTGCGGTCAAGGGCAATATGATAGATATGGCCATTGGTATTATTATTGGTACCGCATTTAACAATGTCGTTAATTCGCTGGTTAAAAAAATTGTGATGCCGCCGTTGTCCTTATTAACAGACGGGGTAAACCTTGCCAATAAAAAAATGATTCTGAGAGCTGAGATGGATGGTAGGGAGGAAGTTGCTATCGGGTATGGGGAGTTCCTAGAAGTGATGATAGATTTTGCTATTGTTGCCTTTACTATTTTTATAGTCCTTAAATTTGTAAATCGATTTAAGGACAAAGCGGAAGACCCTGACAATAAAGAAGTTGAAACTCCAAAGCAAATACAGCTGCTATCTAACCTCGAAAAACTGATGACGGAACAAAATCAAATTCTAAAAAAGTCAAAAGAAGAATAGCTTGTTTAGGGTTGAACGTATTATGTTTATTGTTCGAAAGCCAAAGGTTAAACAAGTTATTGTTTGGTTACATTAATAGGTATATTTAAAAAAAAATTGAATTAGCGAAATGGATTTGACAAACCCTCTGGTGTATGGAGCACCTTGTTTTATAATTTTTATACTATTAGAACTTACCTACAGTAAAAATCATGATGAACATCATGACTTGTATAATTGGAATGATCTATTTGCAAGTGGATTCATGGGGGTTGGTTCAGCAATACTCGCTGCGCTTTTAAAAGTGGTTTCCGCAATCGTTATTTTCACCTTTGTTTATGACTTGTTTAATCCGGAAATAGAAGGCGTCCGTACCCATGTTTTGGGTTATGAGTCTTTTGGATATGCTTGGTATATCTGGTTACTATGTCAATTAGCCGATGATTTTACGTACTATTGGTTTCATAGGGCAAACCATGAGATTCGTATCCTTTGGGCGGCGCATATCGTTCACCATTCTTCAGATAACTTTAATTTAGGTACGGCAGTCCGTAATGGCTGGTTTACCTTGCTTTACAAGCCATTTTTCTACATGTGGATGCCTGCACTTGGATTTGCACCAGAAATGGTCGTGTTCTGTTTAGGAATAGAGGCTTTGTGGCAATTTCAATTGCACACGGTTCTTCTGCCTAAGCTTGGTATTTTTGAGAAATTCATGAACACCCACACCATGCATCAGGTTCATCATGCGCAAAATGTAGAGTACTTGGATAAAAACCACGGCGGATTCTTGAATATTTTTGATAGAATGTTTGGAACCTGGCTGGAGTTGGATGATTCAATTGATGTGAAATATGGCGTAATTCATGCGCCAAGTTCAAACAACCCTATTGTCATCTTAACTCACGAGTTTAAAGATATTTGGAACGACACCAAGAAGACTAATAAATTATCGGATAAGTTGATGTATATCTTCGGACCTCCAGGCTGGAGTCACGATGGCAGCACCATGACCGTTAAACAGCAGCAGCGATTATTCCGAAAGCAAAAGAGCGAGAATCCTGAAGTGGCCTTTAGCAGGCCTAATTAATTAGATAGAATCTATATTTTTAGATTTTGTTGCGTTAAGTTCTTGAATTCATAATGTCCTCAGGTAATCGGCCTTAACGAGTTATATAAGATTAGTTGCTTGTTTAAGCACCTAATTTAACAAGTGCAAACCGAAAAGAAAATTCTCGAGGATTTTCGTTAATAGACTTGCACTAGCAATTAATTTTATCCGTCTTTTGCTTTAGTTATTTATTGCTTTTTGATTTATTTTTGTTGACTCTCTTGAATTGTAATTAGTCTGTCTAATACCTTTTCAGTTAAGATTAATAATTCATTGTATCTTTCTCCGGTATATGTATTCATTAATTTTTTGGCAGACATATAACTTTCAACCGTACTAAATAAATCATCCGCATCTGCATTTTCCCAAGCTTTGTCCAATAAAGGTCCTTTAATCGAATTGATTTCATTAAGAGGATATTTCGACATAAAGTTTGTCATTTGTGTTAAGAAAACGGAATTGTTTGCATTAACAATCGATTCTACAATGTCTTGAGTAGTTTGTAGGTCCAATAGGTAACTATAAGTTTCTTCATCAAAAAAATCGATTGTTCCATTTGCTTGCATAGCGAGAAAAGTTTTGTTGTTTGGCGGTCTATAGGTTTTGAAGCCTAACACTAATTCGTTTCTAGCAATTTTTTTAAGCGTATCGATAGTTGCATTATGAGAAGAGAGGCGTTCAGCTAATCTTATTTGAACTGCATTATCACTTTCTATAAAATTAGTTATTGTGTTTAATGTTATAGTGTCTTGTTTTAAATCTTTAATTAGAGATTCAGTATAATTATTCCATATAGATTTATTTTTTCTGTTTTCATTCCAATTATTAATGCTTAATGCAATTAAAATTCCAATAACCACAAGGATAATTTCTCCAATGGCATATTTCAAATACTTTCCAGTTTTATTTTTCTCCATAAGGTCGTATCGTATTTTTCTAAAGAATTTTATCATTGGTTAGCGGTTAGTCATAATGAAGCATCACACATATATGTGTGTAAGTACTGATTCGGTCTTCAAAATTATAGTATTGCTGTAAACACTATATATAAAAGGTCCTAAGCAAGTTTTAAAAAGGTAACAATTAAATATATCAAAAATGTATTTTTGAATTGTGATATACAAAATGACTACCCTTGTCTAGCATATTGTAAATCCTATAATCCTATTTGGTGGTGTTTTTTGTGTTCCTTACCAACTCAACAACAGCAACCACCACGCAAAACAAAATAGTGAAGTATAAATATCCTTTGGGAATTGATATAGCCGCGTTGTCAAATAATACGAGATGCGACACATGAGCTGCATCGGCTAGGAGTACAAAACCTATGAGCATCATAAAGGCAAGGCCTATAATCTTAATGGAAGGATGTTTCTCTACCAATGCATTAACGGTATTTGAAACAGATATCATGATGAGAAAGGAAATCAAAGCTGCAAGTAACATGATTACTAAAGCATCGTAATCGTCTGTTGTAATGCCATTTGTCATCCCAACAGCAGCTATGACGGAGTCTAAAGAAAACACCATATTAATGACCAGCACCTGAACAAGTACTTTTGAAAACGTACTGCCGCTTTCGCGCTTTACTTCAAGTTCGTCGTGTCGCCTATCTTCAACTTTCTCTCTAAGCTCTTTGGTACCCTTGTACAATAGGAATAGGCCGCCGACAAACAATAGCAATCCTTGAATACTAAGGCCACCGGAAACCCAATCCGTAGCTATCATCAAAAAGGGCTTTTTTAAGGAAAGTAGCCAGGTAACGGCAATCAATAATACTACCCGGATAATCACCGCTAGTGCGAGTCCGCTATACACCACTTTTTTTCGTTGTCCTTTTTTCAACTTCTCCGACGCGAAGGAAATAAATACGATATTGTCGATACTTACAAAAATCTCTAAAAGGATTAGCGTAAACAATGCTATCCAAGCCTCCGGAGTAGTGAAAATTTCAAACATGGTTAGTCTGTTTTATGAGCGGTGCCGGTTCTTACGTCCAGCTCCTTATTAGGGTCCTTAACCGCTTTATTGTATTGAAAGGTGTATGAGCTATCCGTAGTGCTAGTAATCTTATAGTGAATGGCTATTTTGCTTTGTACATCTTGAAGTACAAATTCACAATCATTAAACCATCTAATACTGGCACTATCTATTTTTCCTTCGTAGTAGTCTACGCTAAAATCCGTTCCACGAACAAATTTTCCTGTTTTTAAAGAGTCTCCAACTTCGTAGTTAAATATAAAACTCCCAGTCTTATAGGCTTTACAATCGCGTTCGGGCTGGTAGCAAGAGGATAATCCAACAACAAGTAAAAAGATGAAAACTACATTTCTAGTCATGAATGCAAAATAGTGAAAATAGGGGTTATTTTACTCCTTTTCGTGGTAATAATTTTGCACGATTACCCTTCTGGGGTGTATGATGAAAACGTACCGTCCGTATAAAACACGATTACTTTTTCTGTCTTCTTTTCCGTGGTTTCGCTAGTAGGTTTGCCTTGTGTTTTGGGTTCTTTATTTTCAGACACATGTGTTGCCGTTCCTTTTGGAAAGTCTCCTTCTCCGTATAAAAGCCAATATAGATTTACCTCGGGGTAGGCGTGAACAAGTTTTGTGACAAATTCTAAACTGGGCTTATTACGTCCTTTAAGCAGGTGGGAAATACTGGAGCGCTGCACCTGAATACTATCAGCAAACGAGGACGCAGAAAGCTCGTAATGCTTTAAGATCTGTGTTATGCGAAGGCTTATTTTATCTGTATCCATAGGTGTTTACAAAATTACATAAATTTATATGCCTAAATACTAATATTGTACTGAAATTAAAATAAATATCAGATATATTTTAGTATTTAATACTTTAAATAAAGTAACTTAAACTATTGATATTAAATATATTAAATTACTTATTTAGAGTTGTTTTATTTTGTATATAAATTCTTCTTTATATGACCAAAACAGGAGTAAAAACAGTTATTAAGTGTTTACAAATGTAAATTTTAAGCGTTGTACTTTTGTGTTTCTAGAAATTAGTAGTCATGAATGAAGAGTTGAAGTATACCGATTTTATGGTGGCGGAAATACACGGGAGGTATGTTACCAATGCGCATATTCAGAATTTTCTGCAACAACTACCAGCCTCGTTTCATCTGAACGTTT
>RCND010001596.1_pt1 | contig 12853 bp, 15 predicted proteins | sample 2041351 | NCBI WGS metagenome assembly RCND01 (sample SAMN09708230, study PRJNA481090) | Marine sediment metagenome, whole genome shotgun sequencing project. | biome: marine sediment; feature: ocean; material: sediment; isolation source: Sewage treatment plant 12B marine sediment (STP12B) ...
TACCCACGAGGTATAGATGCGTAGGCTGGGTAACTTGTTACCCACGAGGTATAGATGCGTAGGGTGGGTAACTTGTTACCCACGACACATCGGTCTGGCCTGAGTCGCGACCAAGTCCCCGGGGAGGGGTTCATGAAAACCGTGGGTAACAAGTTACCCACCCTACGACCCGTTGCTTTTTCAATCATGCCTTTTAATACGAATTCAGGGTATAGTAGGTGGTTCGAAATCGTTCCGGCATAATTAATGAAAACCATCAAAATCCGCGGTGCCCGCACCCACAATCTGGCCAATATTGACCTTGATCTTCCGAGGGACAAGCTGATTGTGGTTACCGGTCTTTCAGGTTCCGGCAAGTCATCACTGGCTTTTGACACCATTTATGCCGAAGGCCAGCGCCGCTACGTAGAATCACTTTCGGCTTATGCGCGCCAATTCTTATCCGTGATGGAAAAACCGGATATCGACCACATTGAAGGCCTTTCACCAGCTATTTCGATTGAGCAAAAATCCACCTCACACAACCCAAGATCGACGGTCGGTACGATCACGGAGATTTACGACTACCTGCGTCTGCTTTGGGCCCGTGTGGGAACACCCTGCTGCCCCGATCATGGGCAACCACTTGAAGCCCAGACAATCAGCCAGATGGTTGACCAGGTTATGGCTCTGCCGGAAGGCACAAAAATGATGCTGATGGCACCCGTGGTTCGCGATCGAAAGGGTGAGCATGCACAGTTGTTTGATGAATTACGTGCACAGGGTTATGTCCGTGTCCGTGTCGATGGGAGTGTTTATCCGATTGATGATGTACCTACTCTTGAATTGCGACGCAAACACACAATCGAAGTGGTCATTGATCGCTTTAAAGTACGACCGGACCTGAAACAGCGCCTGGCGGAGTCATTCGAAACCGCACTTATATTATCCGATGGTCTCGCCTTGCTGTCACCGATGGAAGCAACTGAAGATACGACAGAAAAGCTACTGAGTTCCCGTTATTCCTGTGTTCACTGCGACTACAGCTTGCAGGAAGTTGAACCCCGTATGTTTTCATTCAACAACCCGAATGGTGCATGCCCGGGTTGTGACGGACTTGGCCTGGCCCAGTTTTTTGATCCCGAACGTGTTGTCAGCAACCCCCATGTGAGTCTTGCCGGTGGTGCAGTGCGGGGCTGGGATCGTCGCAACGCCTATTATTTCCAGATCATCAAGGCACTTTCTGCGCATTATGATTTCGACATTGAAGTTCCTTTTGAAGAATTGTCCAAAAAACACCGTGACATAGTTCTGTACGGTAGCGGTGATGAAATTATCGAGTTCACCTATTTCGGTGAACGTGGTACGCAGAAGCGGCGACACCCGTTTGCAGGGGTTATTCCTAACCTGGAAAAACGGTTTAAAGAAACCGATGCGCGTATCGTGCGCGAAGAGCTTTCCAAGTATATATCCCAGAAGCCCTGCCCTGAGTGCGGTGGACAGCGTCTGAACCGACAGGCAAGAAATGTATTTGTTGCAGATACCAACTTGCCAACCGTCACTGCCTGGCCAATTTTGCGTTGTCTGAATTTCTTTGACGAACTGAACCTGGCCGGGCGAAAAGGCAAAATTGCCTCAAAAATCGTCAAGGAAGTCCATCAACGACTGCAGTTTCTCGTCAATGTAGGACTGGACTATCTGACGCTTGACCGTAAAGCCGGCACTTTGTCCGGTGGTGAAGCACAACGCATCCGTCTCGCCAGCCAGATCGGAGCGGGTCTTGTTGGCGTAATGTACATACTGGACGAACCTTCCATAGGGTTACACCAACGTGACAATGAACGCCTGCTCTCCACCCTGATACGCCTGCGTGATATTGGAAACACCGTCATCGTTGTCGAACACGATGAGGAGGCCATCCGCACAGCAGACCATGTGGTTGACATGGGTCCGGGCGCCGGTGTTCATGGCGGCGAGGTAGTTTTCACCGGTAAACCCGAAGACCTGGTCAACAGTGATGCCACGCTGACAGGCAAGTACCTCTCCGGCAGAATGGAAATCGGGATTCCTGCCAAACGCGTGGTGGCCGACCCGCAAAAGGTTTTCAAACTGATAGGTGCGTCGGGCAACAATCTGAAAAATGTCACACTGGAAATTCCCGCTGGATTGTTTACCTGTGTTACAGGCGTTTCCGGCTCTGGAAAATCAACCTTGATCAACGATACGCTGTATCGTTTGACGGCCAGGGAACTGTACGACTCCAGTACCCAACCTGCGCCGTATGAAAAAGTGGAAAACTTACATTTGTTCGACAAAGTCGTTGATATCGATCAATCCCCCATTGGCCGCACGCCCCGCTCTAATCCGGCAACTTATACCGGTCTGTTTACACCCATCCGGGAGTTATTTGCCGGCACCCATGAGGCGCGTTCGCGTGGGTATAAACCCGGACGATTCAGTTTCAACGTCAAGGGCGGGCGTTGCGAGGCCTGCCAGGGCGACGGCCTGATCCGGGTCGAAATGCATTTCCTTCCGGATGTCTATGTGCCCTGTGATGTCTGTCATGGCAAACGCTACAATCGCGAATCCCTTGGTGTCCATTACAAGGGCAAAAACATACACGAAGTACTCGGTATGACCGTTGAGGATGCACTGGAGTTTTTTGCACCTGTACCGGTTGTGGCAAGAAAATTACAAACACTGATGGATGTTGGGCTTTCCTATATAACACTGGGCCAAAGTGCCACCACCTTATCCGGCGGTGAAGCCCAACGCATCAAGCTGGCCAAGGAACTGTCCAAACGGGATACCGGGCAAACCCTGTATATCCTGGATGAACCCACCACCGGACTACATTTTCATGACATCAGGCAATTACTGCACGTGCTGCATCGCTTGCGGGATCATGGCAACACCATGGTGGTCATCGAGCATAATCTGGATGTCATTAAAACGGCGGACTGGGTTGTAGATCTTGGTCCGGAAGGCGGTGACCGTGGTGGTGAAATCGTTGCCACAGGAACACCCGAGCAACTGGCTAATATCGCTGATTCTCATACCGGGCATTTTCTTGCCAAACTTTTCGACCGGTATCATTCGATGCATCAAAAATCTGCCTGAGAAAACCTGTCTGGCAGATTTTTGATCCGGCGGTTACACGGGCATCCATGGTACCCGTGTAACAAACTGCGCACCCAGTTCAAAGCGAGGCCGAACATAGGATTGAGCATACCTCCTGTAGCGGTCATGACGGGCATGCTGACGTCCACGCCAATGGTGAATCACGGGGATGGTGTTGATGATGCCCATGGTGCTTCTTAACGTGACCATGGTGATGTTTGTTGCCATGCTTGCCTGGGTGACCTGCCTGCACTGCAAAACTGAGAAACAGGCTGATACCAAATATAATAGCGAGGGTTTTCCGGGTCATAGGCTGGCTCCTTTTAGTGCCAGTAGGGAGGGTAACTTGTTACCCGCGAATAACCCAACCCGTTGCCACTAGACTCGTGGGTAACATTTACCCACCCTACATCGATTAGTACATTACGAGTTACACACCCACATTGACCGGCAAGTTACGAGTTACACACCCACAGTGACTGGCGAGCTACGTTTACGCACCCAGATTTACAGGCCGGGAAGCATCCTGTATCCACTCGCTCCATGAACCCACGTACAATTTTGATTCCTTTATTCCTGCCAGTTCTGCGGCAAAGATATTGTGACAGGCGGTGACCCCGGAGCCACACATATGTACCAGGTCCCGTGATTGTTGATTTTCTGTCAGCGTGCGCAGTCCTTCGCAGATATCGGCCACCGGTTTGAAATCACCATTTGAAGTGAGATTCAAGGTGTACGGATAGTTGACCGAGCCCGGGATATGGCCAGCTACGCGATCAATGCGCTCGACCTCCCCCGCAAAACGCTTACGGTTACGGGCATCTGCCAGTACAACCTTATCTCCTTCCAGTTTCCCGACAAGCTCTGAGACAGAAACTGCGAGTTCTTTACGCAAAGTGAAATCGACCACCGGCATGGGCTTAACATTTACAATTCCACTTTCAAGTTGGTAACCGGCTGCCTGCCAGGCAGCAATACCTCCATTCAACATGGCAGACCCGTCATGACCAAAGTACTTCATCAACCACCAAAGTCGGGCAGCTATTGCACCACCGACATTATCGTATACAACCAGAATCACTCCGGGTTGCCAGCCAATACGACCCAGAAATGCTGCAAAACCGTCAGAATCAGGCAAAGGGTGACGGCCACTATCGCTGGTTATAGGACTCGAAAGATCATCATCAAGATGCGCAAAAACCGCACCGGGAATATGTGACTCAAGATAGGTTTTACGACCAGCATCCGGATCAGCCAGAACAAACCGGCAATCGACAACCAGGCAATCTCCACTGGTCTGCAGCGCATGCAATTCCTGCGCAGAAAACAATATTTTTTCAGTCATAAAAAGAAATCCGGTTAGACCTTAGATCAGAGGCTCCTTTTCTTTACCGAAGAGGAAACTTCACGCTCTCACAGTTCAGGCTCTCGAGACGGCTGCCAAAGTTCAGCAGAATAGCTGCCGTGATGCCCCAAATCCTGTGCCCTTGCCAATGCAACGAAGAAATAACGTGTATTTTCCCTTCATGTGTAATCTTCTCGTGGGAATAGGCATTCCGGTCGACAGCCAACTTCAATGGCACGGTAAATACTTCGGCCACTTCACGATGATCCGGCTGCCAGACAAATGAGGGGCGCACCAGGGCAACAACCGGCAAAACCCTGTAATCCGAAATAGTGTCCACGCGGTCCAGGAAACCCAGCGGGGAAACCTGTGAGAAATCGAGACCAATTTCTTCCTCCGCTTCACGCAGTGCCGTCGAAATGGCCGAACGGTCTGTGTGATCCACTGCCCCACCGGGAAAACTGACTTGCCCGGGATGCTGCACCAGGGTCTTCGAGCGTACGGTCAACAGTATTTCCGGTTCAGGTTTGTCGAGGATCGGGACAAGAACTGCGGCAGTACGGTTAGGGCGTATCTGGTCCCCATCCCGAGTGTTACGCAACACATTGAGTTTCAGCGCTGATACACCCTCATCAAAAGGTGAAACGGCACTAAAAAGTAAATTATGGAATTCTGTATGCATATCCCGATATGGTACTAGGAGATTGTCGAATTTAACATGATCGGCTAATGATAAAGCCAACAAAAAAGAGTGAAAGAAACACCCAATTAAAAGGCGAAAAAAAGCCGGGCAGCGTACGCCGCCCGGCTCTTAAAAGCTTTACTGTAAGATTTCGACCAGTTTGAGGTCAAACATCAAAGCTTCATTCGGACCAACCGGCGGATTGCCGCGAGCACCGAATGCCAATTCAGGTGGAACAAATATCTGCCAGGTGGAACCTGCTTTCATCAGGGGCAGTACTTCCTGCCAGCCTTTCAGAACCGCATTGACGGTAAATTCTTCAGGTGTACCACGAGCAAATGAACTGTCGAACTCACGTCCATCCAGTTTTGAACCACGATAATGAACAGTTACCTTGCTTTCCAAACCTGGGCGTTTGCCATCACCTTCTTCAATGATGCGATACTGAACACCACTGGGAAGAGCAACGATCCCGGTTTTAGATTTATTAGCTGTAAGGAAAGCTTCGCTGGCAGCCTGGTTTTCTTCAGACAACACGCGGAACTGTTCAACTTGTTCTGCACGAACTTTTTCCTGAAGCGCGGTCAACATTGTGCGCATCTCTTCAGGAGTAACCTGGGGATCCTTTTCTGCTACCACATCACGTATGGCAGTGATTAAAGATTCCACGTCAAATTCGGTACTGCGCCGTGCTATATCGGCACCGATGTCCCAACCAACTGCATAGCTGAGTTTACCTTTCTCTGTATTAACGTCCTGAGCAAGGACAGTGCCGGAAACCAGCATGATTAAAACTGTAAGCGCGAGTCTGGATCGCATTGATTATTCCTCCAGAAGATTGCTGTTTGCTGGCCCATTGCCAGTCAATAAAGGGGGGCTATTCTACATGAGCAGCCTTGGATATGTCATGCCCAATCCAACATCAATTCATAAATGGGCAGCCAGATAGACTATACAAACCTTTTCAAGTTCAACCATCAGTTGGCATATTTAACCAACAAAAGCAGCATGACAACCGGATCAATTTCAGTAACGCGTATTATTTATATTAATTTCATAGTGTTACAGAGATTAAAAATATTGGCATGAAGCGTGCATTAAAGACAGGTACAGAACAAAATGCAGGAGCATACGCAATGAGTGTCTTTTCCAGATTTACCGATATTATCAACGCCAATATTAATTCTTTGCTCGAAAAAGCAGAGGATCCCGAGAAAATTATCCGCTTAATGATCCAGGAAATGGAAGATACCTTAGTGGAAATCCGTTCTGCCGCAGCCAAATGTATTGCTGATCGGAAAGAACAACGTCGTTACGCAGAGTTTCTTGAACGTGAGCAGCAAGGCTGGGCAAAACGCGCAGAACTGGCAGTTCGCCAGGGGCGGGAAGATTTAGCACGGGCAGCACTGGCTGAAAAACAGACGTTGAGTGATGAGGTTGAACAAACCAGGCGTGATACGAAAATACTTGACGAGCAACTGGACAAATTCAATTCAGACATCACCCAATTACAGAGCAAATTGAATGATGCAAAAACCCGTCAGCGCAGCATCGTCATACGCCATAAAACTGCAACGACACAGCTGGCAGCACGTAAGCACATACACGATGACACGATTGATGAAATGCTCTTCCGGTTTGAAAACGCCGAACGTCGTATCGACAATGTAGAAGCGCAGGGTGAATCTCTGGATATGGGGCGGCGCAAAGGCCTGGCGGAAGAAATTGCCGGGCTTGAAGATGACGACCGGGTGGAAGATGCACTTGAAGCGCTAAAAGCAAAAATAAATAAATCCGACAAAGTTGAAAACACCGATACGGAGAAGAAAGATGCCTGAAGTCATTCCTATTCTATTACTAACAGTCTGTGCACCCTTGTGGATCATATTTCATTACATCACCAAGATGAAAACATCCAAGGGCTTAACACCTGAAGATGAAAAAATGCTGACAGATATTTGGGAATCCACCAAGAAAATGGAAGACCGGATTCAGACACTGGAACGTATCCTGGATATTGAGTCGCCCACGTGGAGACAGCGTCATGAGTGATATGTACGAACGCAAGAACCCGCACCGTCTCTACCGGGACAAGGAAAATGCTGTACTCACCGGTGTGTGTGCGGGTCTGGCCGACTATTTCGGGCTTAACCGGAAGGGTCTGCGTCTGATCCTGGCGGTATGCACGGTATTCTTTTTTCCCTTTGTGGTGCCAGCGTATATCATCCTGACGATTATTATCCCGGTCAAACCACAGGATTTATACAAGGATGAAAGCCAGGAGAAATTCTGGCGTGGTGTCAGCATGGCCCCGACCGATGTATTCAGCAATCTCAGTCACCGTTTCCGGGAACTGGATTTACGCCTGCAAAAAATGGAGGCCTACGTCACTTCACGTGAGTTTGAAATGGACCGTGAACTGGGTAGACATTCCCGCTGAAAAAGCAGCACCGGAGTCTGATTGCGATAAAACGAGTGCTTATTGCGTTGCACCGTAACCAATCAGGCTCTGAGTACGTCAACTTTTCTGTACTTGAACGGTCTTTATTAGGTACATGACGGAAAACCGGTCAGAACTAACAATAGGATTACACAATATGAACCGATATGAAACCGATACCAGGGGAGCCCTGGTTAACACCACACCATTGTTTGCCTCCGTATGGCTGGCATTGTTTTGCACCTTACGGGCAAACTACTATGAACGTCGTCTCGCGGCCGCTGCAGATACAGATCGCACACCGGCAGTGGACAGCAAATAGTCAATTACGGAATATTAAATCTAACCGGGATCAAATCTAACCTGAGTCGGGATGAAAATCCTTTTCGCCGGCTACAACAGCCAGATCCAAGCGGTTTTTCTGGGGTGGTAGCGGGCAGGTGGAATAGGGGTTAAAAGCACAAGGCGGGTTGTAGGCTTTATTAAAATCAACCGTCAACCTCTCGTTTTCCGGCATGCCATCGCTGTATAAGAACCGCCCTGCCCCGTAAGTGCCATGACCGGAGGTCCGGTCAGCAAAGATAAACCAGAGACTCTTCGAATTCACGGTTCCCAAGCCAAGTAATCTATGAGTTTTACCATCCATATCAAACTCGAATGTACCAAACACCGGTGATTCGGAGATTTGTCCAAGCACGTTGGCGATTTCCAGAGTGGCACCTTCCTGGGCACGAATAAAGCGACCTTCAATACGCCATGATTCATCAATGGCATAGTTATCTACAGCTGTGAAATTCTGCAGTGCTTTTGCCTGTGAATCCTTGACACGAAGCCCGTATGACTCCCTGTAAATAACATGGAAAGTCAAATTTCCGCTGGATACCACGGTGGCTTTACCTTCCGTATCCGGAATCAATTCAGATTGTGGTAACAACTCGCCATTGATTTTCACACTTTCATCATCGGAACCTGTGAAAAACAACTTGTCAGTTTCCAACACGACACTACCCCAGTATGCCGGGCCACCACTTAACTGAATGTCGTTATCCGCTGCACTACCGACACGATTCTTACCTTCTTTGAGCCATTCGAGCCCGACCAGTGTCAGCCATCCATTGGGTCGCATCAGGCCTTCATGTCGACTGGCCCGCCAGGCCTCAATGGCCTCCTTGTGATTTTCACTGTGAACAGTTGGGACGACATTTTCGTCAGCCAGCAACGGATAAGTGTAAAAGCTGCTGCCCAGCAAAACAGCAAGCAGGCAAGAGGAAGTTAACCGCTTGATTGAAAAACTGTCAATCAGCTTCATTTTATTCTCCCGTAAATATCCTCAAAGCGTTCGATATCATCCTCACCAAAATAGTCACCGGTTTGAACCTCTATCAGGTGTATATTTTCATCCCCCGGGTTCTCGAGACGGTGCTGCGTCTCAACCGGGATAAATGTAGACTGGCTGGCTTCAAGCAAAAACTCTTTATCACCCAAGCGGATCTTCGCCGTACCCTTCACAACCGTCCAGTGCTCTGCACGGCGATGGTGTAACTGCAGGGACAATACCTGGCCAGGTTTAACGACCAGTCGTTTGACCTTGCAGTCAGCAGCATCTTCCAGAATCGTAAAACTTCCCCAGGGCCGGTGGACCGTCTTGTGGAAATTAACAGCCTCGTGCTTCAAATCCGACAGTTGTGCCACTACTTCCTTGACGTCCTGCGCCTGGTTGCGGTCCGCTACCAGCACTGCGTCGCCGGTATCTACAATCAACAGGTCTTTTACACCCACAGCGGCAACGACGCGCTCGTCACTTTGCACGAAGCAGTCAGTCGAACCAACCATAACAGCCTTGCCTTTAATACGGTTGCCGGCCTCGTCGGACTCATACAGTTCACTGATGGCCTTCCATGAGCCTATATCACTCCAGCCAAAGTCACTGGCTACAACTGCTGTATTATCTGCGCGCTCCATGACCGCGTAGTCAATCGAAATAGACGGGCACTTACTGAATGATTCGGCGGGTAATTCAATCGGTGACTGTGATTTATCAGTTTCTTCCCACACCCGCAGAGCCGCATTGTAAACATCGGGTGCGTAACGTTTCAGAGATTCCAGAAAACTACCGGCCTGGAAACAGAACATTCCGGAATTCCAGTGGTATTCACCCGATTCCAGATATTTGATGGCGGTCGCCTCATCCGGTTTTTCGACAAATTCTGCAACCCGGTAACCACCATTATCAGTCAAGGGATCTCCCTGACGGATGTATCCATAACCGGTTTCAGCATGTGTCGGATAGATGCCAAACGTGACCAGGAAACCCTGCTCCGAAAGCAAAACGGCCTCTTCTACAGATGCTTCGAAGCTACGCAAATCTGCTATCAGGTGATCGGCCGGCATCACCAGCATGGAAGCATCTTTACCAGCACTATCCCGTACACTCAATGCAGCCAGCGCTATTGCAGGTGCCGTATTTCTACCCATGGGCTCCAATAGGAACTGTTCATTCGCGACACTGTTCTTCATTCCGGCATAGAGATCGCGTGTGTAAAAATAATAATCACGGCTGGTTACCGTTATGACAGGCGCATCACCGGCAACCATTCTCGCCCTGTGTAATGTTTTCTCTGCAAGCGTCTCACCATCCACCAATTCCATAAAAGGTTTTGGATGGGCGCGCCGGGAAACCGGCCAAAGACGTGTTCCTGCGCCACCGGACAGGATGACAGGGATCAACGGTGGTTTCGAATCGGTCTGAGTCATAATTATGCTCTTTTTGCCGCCTCATCAATCACGGTCTTGAGAGACCTGTTGAAAGAAGCCGGGTAAATGTCAAAGGCCGTTTCGATCCGGTTGGTATCAAGAACCGACCATTTCGGGCGTGGCGCAGGTTGGGGAAACCCTGAACTCGGTATAGGTGCCAGATCCGGTTCGCTATTTAACAACCCGGCTTCAACGGCATAATGGAACACCGCATGGGCAAAATCGTACCAACTTACAGTGCGGTCATCACAATAGTGAAAAAGCCCGTTGTGATGATCAACACCCCGGGTTTGCCATTGCTCAACCACCTTGTCGCTCGCAAGGGCAAGGTTTCTGGCCCATGTCGGGCAACCTTGCTGATCATCCACAACCTTTAGGGGTATTCCTCTGCGTGCCAGATCCAGCATGCTCAGGACAAAATTCTTTCCATGTGAAGAATATACCCATGATGTCCTCAACGTAGCGTGCATACAGCCGCTTGATTCAATGGCACGCTCACCTTCCAATTTGCTCTGTCCATACACATTTTGCGGGTCAGGTACGTCTGTCTCAAGGTAAGGGCTGGCTGCCATGCCATCAAAAACATAATCCGTTGAGTAATGTATAAGGCGGGCGTCATTTTGTTTTGCCCAATGCGCCAAACGCCCGGGAAATTCAGCATTGACATCAAATGCTGTTTTGACGTCTGTCTCAGCCTGATCAACTGCCGTGTAAGCAGCAGCATTAACGATAAGCCCTGGTCTCAGGCGGTTCAATAGAAGCTCCAGCTTACCGCCATCACTGATATCCAACTCCAGCCAATCCCCCACCACCGTGGCTGGCGTACTTCGATCCGTGGCAGTTACACGGCCTCGCGCGGATAACAATGGCAACAGCTCAGTTCCAAGCTGGCCGGCAGCGCCTGTCAGTAGAATACTCATATCTCGAGCTGTGGCAAAAGCTTGGTCGGCAGGTCACGCAGGAACGGTGCTGCCCCATCCTTTCCTGATACAGCGGTTGGTTGACACGGCCATTTAACGGCAATATCCGGATCGTTCCAGGCGATTGAAACCTCAAATTGCGGTGAGTACTCCGAGGTGCAGTGGTAATGGAACAATGCGCTGCTGCTTAAAACAATAAATCCGTGTGCAAATCCTTCCGGAACATACAGTTGACGATGGTTAGCGGCACTCAACTCTACACCTGCCCACTGCCCAAATGATGTTGAACCCGGGCGCACATCCACTGCCACATCAAAAATGCGACCCTCAAATACCGTTACCAATTTGCCCTGTGGTTGACGGTACTGGTAATGCAGTCCTCGTAAAACACCCTGCGCCGACCGGGAAACATTGGCCTGGGCGAATGTCCCGGGCAAGCCATGGCTGCCATAGCTACTGGCCTTCCAACTCTCCTGGAAAAACCCCCTCTCATCACCATGCACCCGCGGTTCAACGATGACAACGCCATCGAGACCCGTTTCAATCACCCTCAACCGTCCGGCCCCCGCTCCAGCAGTTCGACAAGATATTCACCATATCCACTGTTTCTAAGCGGTTCTGCCAACTCCAGAACGCGCTCCCGGTCGATCCAGCCCTGCAGATAAGCAATTTCCTCCGGGCAAGCCACCTTCAGCCCCTGGCGGGCCTCAATGGTTTCGATGAAGCTCGATGCCTGTTGCAGTGATTCGTGTGTACCCGTGTCCAACCAGGCATAACCACGACCCAATCGCTCAAGCTTGAGACTTCCATCTTCAAGATAACGCCGGTTCAAATCGGTGATTTCAAGTTCACCGCGGGGTGAAGGTTTCAGGCTACGGGCAAATTCACTGGCACGGCCATCGTAAAAATACAAACCGGTCACCGCATAGTTTGAACGCGGATCCGATGGTTTTTCTTCCAGGTTGATCACACGCAATGAATCGTCGAACTCAACCACACCGTAACGCTCCGGATCACGTACCCAGTAGCCAAATACCGTGCTTCCTTCTATTCGTTGCGTGCAACGGCTAAGCAAATCCTGAAGTCCGCCACCGTGGAAAATATTGTCACCCAGGATAAGACAGGAAGGACTGCCGGCCAGGAACTCCTCACCAATAATAAAAGCCTGCGCCAGGCCATCGGGGGACTCCTGTGCTGCGAATGATATTTCTAACCCCCACTGGCTACCGTCACCTAACAACTGCTGGAAAAGCGACTGCTCATGAGGTGTGGTGATGACAAGTATCTCCCTGATACCCGCCTGCATCAGCGTGGACAAGGGATAATAAATCATCGGCTTGTCATACACGGGCAATAGCTGTTTGCTGATAACCCGGGTAATCGGGTATAAACGGGTGCCGCTGCCCCCGGCCAGGATAATGCCTTTCCTATCGTCTGCCATCAGATAATCCACCGTTAAATGCCATGCTGTGCTGGCTTTTTATGATTCTGCTTTTCAATCCCGTGTGTGCAACGGAGTTTCTTGATATGCGAAATTCCTCAGAAAGGAATATCGTCATCGTCAAAGTCGTTGTTAGTTCCTGACTGGGCCGGTGCCTGTTGTGCCGGTGCTT
>RCND010001598.1_pt1 | contig 12847 bp, 7 predicted proteins | sample 2041351 | NCBI WGS metagenome assembly RCND01 (sample SAMN09708230, study PRJNA481090) | Marine sediment metagenome, whole genome shotgun sequencing project. | biome: marine sediment; feature: ocean; material: sediment; isolation source: Sewage treatment plant 12B marine sediment (STP12B) ...
CAATATGAACCCAGAGCGGTTTATGAACAGGTAATTGGCTATCATCTGGACGAATCACAGCGATTGAAGGTGCTAGAATTTAAAGGGTATACGATTCCCAAAAAACTGATTATGGAAATAAGCGATCATGTTTTTTATCCTCAAAACAGTATGGAGGATTTAGTGCATAATAGAAATGTCATCAAAAAACGTTACAGCCTCGAGGCCCTACAAAGGAATATGGAATCCCTTCTTAGAAGGCTACATTCGCAATTGCAAGCTATTTCTGATGAAGACAATAGCCGGGTCGTTAAGCTTCTAAAAAAATATAATGAAATTGTCAATTTTGAAAATGAAGACTTAAAAGAGATACTAAATAAAAACACCAGACATTTTCTACCTGGTTATGGCCGTTTATCCTTTATGATTTACTTAAAATCTTTAATTGACCCAAGCTTCTTTAGAGTTGAAGAACAATTGATTAAAGGAAGGGTAATGAAATATGCTCGAATGATGGAAAATGACCTCCCTGATCTGCACAATACCGATTTGTCCAAGGTTCATGACTATTACAACGCAATTGAAGATATTTTTAAGTGCGTAGAAGGTGAAAGTCCTTTACGACACGACCATTCCTTAGCCTACAGGCATCGAAACAAAAAGTTGTATACCTATCAGCAATTTACCTATCAAGAACTAACTGGTTTGGTAAATATGATTTACAACGATGTTTTTAACCCCATTAAGCGAACGGATCAAACTTTAGCGCCCCAATTTTTTTCAGATTGGGAACTGGCTTTATTTCAATTGACCAACAGTAAATTTTTGGGAATAGATGATCGAAAAATGCTTACCGAAAAGCTAAAAATTAGTGTCCCAAAAGGATATTTCCCCGGAAGGTATATTAAGCATGAATTGGAATATTTTGTATTGCAACCCATAAGAGCGCAATTGAAACTTACGATAGAAGAAGAACTTACATCTGATATTCTGAAGACCAGAGGACAGCAACTACAGAAAGTATACATCTTCATTCCTGAACCAAGAATAACAAAATGGTTCTCTAGCGCCAATATCATAGAGTATTTTGAGCAGGAAAATGAACCGGAACTAAGTATTCTTTATAAGACTGGAGCGATTGAAATAATAGAAACAGAACAATGGAGCGAAGGAGTACATTTTCCGCAAATGGGTTCCAAAGCCATTAAAATACTCAGGAAGATTAAAGAATCTGACGGTTTTTTGATTACTAGTAGCGAAGCTGCCGCAATGATGACCGATATTATTGAGATTGATCATTTCCACATCGGAAAGGCAAGAGATAAAATGACCGCTAAAATTATGGGTATTCCAAAGGACAGTGGTTTTATACAATTCGTTCCGGCAGGTGTGCGAACGACCTTGGCTTACCCTACTCCAATTCAGACCTCCAAGGACTTTGACAATGCCTTAAAAAGTGAACGGTATCGTGACCTAAAAAAGAAAATTGGAGAGAAAAAATTACTAAATATAATTTCTAAGGATGCTATAGAAAACGGAACCCCGATTCATGCGCTTCTTTTAAAATTGGAGAAAGAACTAACCGGAAACAAAGCTGTTGAAAACGTAAAATCTTCTTTTGCCGGAGGTGTTTACGAAGATGGGCTACCCTGGAGTGGTGTTGTAGCAGAAATTGACACAAAAAAACATGCTTGGAAATTTGCGGCTCACCTAGCCAATAAAGTACCAAAGAATGTTCCCGGACTTATCGAAGAATACAAAAAGAAAAGTCAGAATAAGAATAAAATAGAATTGGCCTGGAATGGAGGTTATATTCTAAATCCTGAATTGGTAGGAAAATTAGGTTTGCCAGAAACCTATATTGGTTCGCCTTTAGGTCTGCTAATTATGGATTATAAAGTATTTTGTCCCCCCTTGTTCAATAAACCTGCATTTATTATTTATAAAGATGGCACCATAGATATACGAAAAGTTAATTCCAGCTCGGGCTTCAATATAAAGGGAGCTAAGGAGGAAATGGTCTTTACCCCTGGTAACTATAATAAACATAGTTCTTCTGAAGCCTGTTATTATGATTTGTCATACGCCCATGAAGGAATAAAGGGAGATGGTAATTTTATTATTAGAATAGCCGGAAATACTGTTAAGCAAATAATCCCCACAACTAAGAAAGAGAATGTAGCTATTATCCCAGTTGGTATTACCTTATCTATTCCACCAAAATTATTTTCAGATACACTATTCAGGGAAGGAAAAGATTTGAAAATAGTTCTTTTGGAGCCGAAAAAAGATCCTTATAGATGGAATGATATTTTCTATGCTATTGAAGCCGGGCCCATGTTACTTGACAATGACAAACTAGCTGTTAATATGGAAGAAGAAGGCTGGAAGACGGATAACTCTATTAAAACCCAGGCCGCACGACTAGATTTTACAGACATGCGGGGACCTAAGATAGCAGTGGGTATTACTAAAAAAGGAAAACTCATGGTGCTCATGGTAAATGGCAGAATTAGAGAATCCGTAGGAGCAACCCATTTTGATATGGCCGATATTATGTTAAAGTACGGAATGCACAAAGCAATGGGCTTTGACCCGGGTGGCAGTAGTACGCTTGTTGTTGATGGTAAGATTATGAACATTTCACCGTACAACAAAAATTACGAAAAAGACATCTATTCGTTGCCTCCAGAACCACGATTTGTTGCTAATGCCGTTATGGGGTGGATTGAAAATTAAGCTTGAGGATAGCCCTGAATAATTTATAGGAATAGTAGGAAACTAATCCATTACTTTCCAAGAAATAGTCCCATAAAACGTTCGTTTTATGGGACTATTTAATATTAACCGTATGGCCTAAAGCCAGATACATACTAAACAGCTAATTTTCATGGTTAAGCGTAAACTAGCAATTAGTTTTGCAACCAGTTTTAGTTCTATAATTCATTTGATTTGGTTAAAATAATAGCGGAATTACTAGTTCAGAAAACTATAGATTCGATAATTGTTACTGGTGTTTTTGGATTGCCTTTAACGTTTAGAATAATAGTTGTTTTTGGCTTATGTTTTAGTCAACATATGTAATGGGTTTCACGTCTTTCATAAATAAGATGCCGTCAAAAAATTTGCTGATATCGCCATTTAGCCCCATAATTCCAAGAATATTACTTTTGGTGTCTACATTGAAGAGTGCCTTGGGTATTGCAGTACTATTATTGGTGAAATTCATATATAAATATTTTCCTTCTATTGTCATTAATTTTTCCTCTATGCTATTTGGTTCTCGCAAGACATCTTGCAGTGAATTATAGTTTCTGCTGGTAGAATGATCTATGGTTCCAGAAACAGGAGAAAACCCTATTGAATAAATCTTATCATTATATATTCTTTTTAAGTGTGTACCCATATTTAGATAGTTATATCCATAAAGAAAGCGGGAATAAAACGGAAAATCTTTTGGAAGGTCTTTTTTCATTTCATGTCTATCATACATTGTATGAGCAGATGCTGCCCAAATTATAATTTTTTCTTTGGGATATAACTCTTCCTTAAGCCACTTTATATTATTGGCCATTTGTTCATCTCTCCTATTTATTGTACCCATAGATCTGGTGTCACCTAAAAATCCAAATAGGCTATCTTTTGGTTTTAAATCACCCATCATATGATATGTAGTTGCTTCATTAACAATGCGATTTCGAAGATGATGCTTAAAATTTTCTAGTGCTTTTAATATTATTTTATCATCTTGTTTCAATGAATTTTTCAATTTACTCTCATAAAGGATGTCATCTATAAACATATTTAGTAATGCATATTCCGAGATTTTAAGTGTATTGATAGGCTGGCTATAATAGGTTTTAAATAGGGAAAGAAAACGATCATAGTATTTATAACTTAAAATCTCAGAATTACTTTTTCTTAGCATATTATCCATAGCTTGTATTGGGCTCCAGGCGAAGGCCTGTATGTCAAACCCTGTTACTTGTATAGATGTATTGTTTTCTATATACGTGAATAGCTCTTGAGTAGAAGTGGCTTGAGACCAAAAAGGATATAGTCTCGTTTGAATTGGAGATAATTTATCAGATACCTTTTTAATTTCCTGACGTGCTTCAAATAGTGGAAAGCCATTTATTTCGAAAGCCAGAACGTTAAAACCGAGCCTTTGATGTAGAAATTTTACAAATCTAGTCTTTGCAGCAAATGTATGTGCAAAGGAATGCGCCTCTTCACCAAGCATAATAATATTCTTACCCTCAAGTATGGGAATTAAAAACTCAAGATCTTCAAAATTTTCATCTTTTGGGTCAATACTATGTAGTGATTGACTATTGCTTTTAAGCCAATCAATTTCTGTCTCGGCTTGAGAGTTACAATTAAGGGAAAGAAACATAAAAAGTAAAAATAGGGTGTTCGATGTTTTCATTGTAACTATGTTTTGTTCCAACAAATATGTAAATCTATTTGTGTTAAAACATAGTTTAGGATATGCTTAATGTCCAATATGCAGTATGTTGGACGTTTTATTTTTTATTGAGATGTTGTTTTTGGTAAATAGAAGGGGTTACGCCAACCATTTTTTTAAAGATAGCATTGAAAGAAGATTTTGAGCTGAAACCAGCATCTTCAGCTAATGTTAAAAATTTATATTTTTTAGAATCAGGAGAGGTTAATAGTTCCTTTACTTTTTCGATACGATGAAAATTTAGGTACTCTGAAAAATTCATTTGATGTATCTCATTAATATACTTTGAGAGTTCTCTTGGTGAAATTTCTATAGTCAAAGCTAATTGCTCTAATGTTAGATTTGTGTTTTTATAAACTTCGTTCTTATGGATTACTATAGCTAATTTCTCAGTTATTTCTCTTTTTACAATTTCTTTCTTAGATGTGTTTTCGTTTTTAAAAACATTGAACAAGTGTTTTGGTTTTGTAAAACCTATAATGCCAATCCAATAAATAAATGCAACGTTAATAATTAAGTTAGGATATAAGAATTGAAATGTTTCTTGACCATTATGTATTATTAAATCTATTGAGAAAAGTAAAATACCTATAATATGTATAACGGTAAATAGAATAATAAAACCCTTAAGCCAACCAATAGTTTTAATTGTTTTTGGCGGATAGTTAAGCGCCTCTTTTTTGTTAGTCAAAAACGCAAAAGCAAACATTCCTAGAATTATAGTATATAACAAGTAACCGACTTCTTGAATCCTAAAATAATTTGAATCAACTATAACTTGCGTTATTCTATAACTATTCTCACTAACAGAAATACCAAACCAATATAGCCTTACACATCCATATATTAAAGCAGGAACAAATAGGAACCACTCTTTTTTATGAAATGGTTTCTCATTTTTATCAACGAACTGATTTTTAATGTAAAAGTAGAATGCTGGGCCTATTAACCATTTATATGGAAAAGGGAATACGTGCAATGGCCTATAATATTGAAACAGGTTTAAATCCAGAAAAGCATACATCATATTTAGAAAAGCTAAACTGAATAAAAACAAAACAAACATAGAAACAGATGCTTTATTTATTTCCTTTCTATTGTAAATGGATATGCATAATACAAACCCTTGTATCGCTCCAAAAAGTATGGTAATGTTTGAAAAATTATAGTTTAAATCCATGTTTTACTTAACTCAAAGATAAAATATTATGAACTACGCGCTCTCTTAAGATTCTTCGAAAATATTTGCTAGGATAAAAGAATATCATTTCAATTTCATATTTTAAATTGGCTACTAAACACTTTTTTGTACGCATCTAATGGAATGCGGACTCAATGATTATTTCAGTATAAAGAACAATTTTGAAGCTCATAAATCGACCAATTAAAGGAACTGAATTAAGAAAAGAGAAGTGTACCAAGAAAGCTTCGTTTTACAGGACTATCGGAGGCATATGTAAAACCAATTTTTTGTAAAACTAGGAAAGGGGGTACAACGTATTTTGATACTACTTCAATATTCATGTAAAGTGTAACCTTTTCTAATATTTTGACTATATAAGGATATAGACCCTTCAAAGGAAAGACTATCCTACATCCAGAAATATATTCTAAATACAAGAAATAATGCTAAAACTGAACCTCAAACTTTTCTTTAGGAATATAAAAAAGAACAAAAGTATCTTTTCGATTAACATCATTGGCCTAACAGGAGGATTGGTCTCTGCATTGCTCATTTTTCTTTGGGCGACCAACGAATTGGAGATTGACAAGTTTACAGAAAAGGATAGTAAACGGCACGTGCAGGTAGTAGTGAATTATCATACCGCAACTACCGTTGAAACAAATGAACACACACCTGGGCCTATGACCATGGCCTTAGGGGAGGAAATTTCCGAAGTGGATTATGCAATACCCGTTGTAGCCCCTCGCTCTTTTTATTTTGGAGTACTCTCTTCTGAGGAACAGAATATTAAGGCGAAACCACAATTTATAGGGGATGGTTTTTTTAATGTATTTGGATGTGACTTTATCGCAGGTAACAAAAGTAATGCCCTGACCGATAAGCAATCTATCGTGATTTCGGAAACCATGGCCTTGGGCCTCTTTAAGGAAACAGCAAACGCTTTAGGAAAAACAGTCACTTTTAAGAACGAATATTTCGACGGTGTTTATACCATTACCGGGATTTTTAAGCTTCCAGCAAACACATCAGACGAATATGATATTCTGTTTAATTTTGAAAAGTTTTTAGAAGGGAGACCTAACCTTAAAAAATGGAACAACGGTGGTGTAGAGGCACATTTGGTTTTACTCCCTGGCGTATCCATCGAGGCACTTAATTCTAAAATAGAAAAGTTTTTGGAATCCAAGGGACAAGGTGAGAGCAGCACCCTTTACGCACAAAAATATTCCGAAAAGTACCTTTATGGCACATATGAAAACGGTAGGCCAATGGATGGAAGAATCAAATATATACGGTTATTTTCTATTATAGGATTACTTATTTTGGCTTTGGCCTGTATCAATTTCACAAACCTTTCAACAGCAAATGCATCAAAAAGAATTAAGGAAATTGGCATAAAAAAGGCAGCCGGTATTAGCAGAAGAGCGTTATGGGTGCAATTCTTGGGAGAGGCCATATTAATGTCCCTCTTGTCATTAGCAATCACTATTCCGGTTGTATTGTTGTTAATTCCCATTTTCAATGAAGTTGCGGGGACACAACTGGATTTTAGTTTTGATCTAAAGGCTATCCTTGGCATCATTGCTATTACTTTACTGACTGGAGTTGTTTCGGGGAGCTATCCTGCTATCTATCTATCTAGATTAAAGCCTGTACACACATTAAATGGGAGAATAGATTCGGGCAAAAGCGAATTTTTTATGCGAAAGGGCCTTGTCGTTTTCCAGTTTGTGATTTCCATTGTGCTGTTAATCGGGGTATTAGTAGTCTCTGGGCAGGTTGGGCATATACAAGATACCAAATTGGGATACGATAAAGAACAGCTGATATCATTTCCAATGGAAGGTAATTTAGATACTAAATACGAAGCATTTCTTGGCGAATTGGAAAAAATTAACGGCGTAGCCTCGGCATCGCATATGTGGGGCGATCTTCCCGGTAGGATAGGGTCGAGTAGTGGATATCAATGGGCTGGTCAAAATGAGGATGAGCTAAAGACACGTTTTTTTAATATCTCCGGAGGATATAATATTTCAGAGTTATTAGCTGTTGAGGTTTTAAAGGGAAGAGGCTTTTCAAAAGATTTTGGTGCCGAGAAAGAAGGTATAATTTTTAACGAAACGGCAATCAAAATTATGGGATACGGGAAGGACCCTATCGGAAAAAGAGTAAACTTCGAAGGAGATAAAACCATCATTGGAGTTGTTAAGGATTTCCATTTTGAATCACTTTATGAACCGATCAAGCCCTTCTTTTTTGAAATAGATAAAGGCGATACGTTTATGGTCAGACTAAATTCGGGAAGCGAACGGGAAACCATTGCCAAAATAGAGAGAGTGTATGTGAAGTTCAATCAAAACATCCCTTTTGAGTTTCGATTTATAGATGAGAACTATCAAGCACTTTATAGTTCCGAACGCATCGTGATGCTGCTTTCCAAATACTTTGGAGGCCTAGCTATTCTTATATCTTGTTTAGGACTCTTTGGCCTGGCACTCTTTACCGCTTTTCAAAAACGAAAGGAAATAAGTATTCGTAAAATATTAGGGCAAAATATTTCGCAGATTGTGTTGATGTTATCCGCCGATTTTGCCAAGTTGGTCCTAGTGGCTATTTGTATTGCCATGCCTATTGCATATCTGTTGACTACGGACTGGCTATCCGATTTTGCCTATAGCGTTCCATTGAATATTTGGTATTTCTTAGGGACGGGATTTATCGCGCTATTGGTCGCAATGTTAACCGTGGGTTCTCAGGCCTTACGAGCTGCAAATACGAATCCAGTGGAAGCATTGAATGAGTAATAACAAGTAATACAACTTGTACAAATCAATAGTTCCGTAAAACGAACGTATTATGGAACTATTCAAACCAACTTTTTAGATTAAACTCTTTTACTCTGTGTAGATTTCAAAAGGAATATTTCCTGAAAGCGGAGTCATTCCTTTTATTTGCTTTCTTTTAACTACTGAATTAAGGGTAGAGGCCAAAACACTTCTTTTACCATCAATAGATACTACATCATTTTTAGAATTAAGTTGTATCAAGCCAGTAGCATTAACAATATAAAAATTTCCATCTATAGCGATAAATACGTCTTCATTGCCCCGTTTCGCAATTCCTATCTTTTTATCAAAAACTCTTTTATTTTTAATGCTTTCTTCAATAGCTGCGAAAGTTGCCTTTACAGAATTAAAAGATAAATCACTTGGATTAATTAAATGTTTAGAAAACGAATCTGATGTAGAATTCTGCTTGTTAATTCCAAGATAATACAGGATTTTGCTTGGTTGAACACCCCAATTTTCTTCTTGATGAGCTGTTACGTAGTCCTTCTTTCCAACATTAAATCCGAAGTATATTGCTCCTTTTGTCTTGGCATAATCCAAGTTCGCTTTAAAATGTTGATTTACAGTCGCTTATTGCTATCTATTTAAGGCCGGCTACATGTAAAACTTGGCTTTATAACAACTAAAAATTGCTTTTCACTTAAAAATTAACCAGTCTTTGTAAAAGACAAAATACTAATGAATAATTACACATTATATGCCTTATTATGTAGGCAATGACAAAACCTCATTAATAATAGGATGAAATAATTCTTTGGTATACTACAGAAAGCTAATAAAAACCAGTCTCCTCTATTTTTTTGCATAAGGCAGTTAAAATAATGATTGTTTTGTTTCATAATTACAATTGCCTTCCTATTTTTATGGCGCCTCACGCAAACCCACCTTTTCGGCAATATATGGTACTAAAAAGAGTAGTTATTTCTATTGCCTTTTCTTTTGTTTTTCTATCTGCATTTAGTCAATGGGAAATTGAGGAGGTTAATTACAGCCGGATACCTTACGTTAAGGTACAAGAATACATTAATCACCAAAGCGATCTTAAGGTATCTTCCTTTCTAGATATAAAACCGTCGTGGGGTAGTAATTCGGATATAGATAGCTATAATAAACAATCAAAAACCTATCGTATAAAAGCTAGTATAGAAGATGTTTGGAATAAATACCGTTCTACGAGCCCAGCTATTTCATGGAATGGTAAGAAAGTGAAGTTTGGTTTTATGTTTGCTAAAAAAGAGAAAAAACTGGTATATGCAGGGCAAGACATCTCACAAATTGATACCGGCCAGGTTATTTTTCTCAACCTCAAACTTATGGGTTTTTACAACCTAGCAGTGGCCTTTGAAGTCACTATGGTAGATCAGGATAAACACTTGATAGAGTTCAGTTATATCGAGGGTAACAAATCGCAAGGTAAACAACGTTTGCAGTTTATTGATATGCCAAATGGCAACACTCAAATTATACATAGCAGTTACTTTAAAACGGGTTCTAAATTTGGCGATAAGCTACTATACCCATTTTTTCATAAGCGTGTCACAAATGAGTTTCATCGTAATATGAAGAAGCTAATCCGTGAGAACTAAGAGCCTGGTTCCACTTATTGTTAATTTGGTCTTCACCTAAAGTACAGTTTCATAGTAATTAGCATGGTTATTCACAAATTTTTTGTGGTGGCATAAGGGCATAAGGCTGCACAATAAAGCAAAGAATAACTCCTAAATGCCTACTAAATAGTCATTGTTAAAAGTTTTGGGAGGCAGCGTGTGGTCATTGTCGCCGTGAATATGAATGATTGTTTCATCGTTTTCAATACGCTCCCATTCCATTATTAATTTTAAAGTTCTCCATAAATTTTTTAGCATCTTTCTACTACGCTATTGGTTAGGTTGTAACTCTTTCATTAAGCCCTGCGATTTTTCTACCTGTCCGAGGTTTTGATATATTAAGGCCAACAAATAGGTGTAATTTTGATTATTGGGCTCAATTCTTAATGCTTTTTTAGCATAACGTTCAGCAAATGGTAAGTTCCTATTCTCTTGATAATAATAGGTGGCCAAATTATACATAGATCTAGTATCGTTGGGATCTAAACGAATAGCGAACTGTAATTCCGAAACTGCGAGAAGGTCATCTCCTGTTTCAAAATTCAGTAAAGCCTTTAAAAAATGAGGACGCCCTAATTTTGGCTCAAGTAACAACCATTCATCCAAAACTTGATGCGCATTAGAATATTCTTTAACTATAGAATACGCTGTTGCTAAGTTAGAATATACCGGAATAAGCAAACTGTCTTTTTGTAATGCCATATTATAATGCTTAATGGCAGTATTAATGTTGTTTTTCTGTAAATAATAATCACCTAATTGCAATCTTCCCAAAGAGAAGTCTGCATTTGCAAATAACATCGCTTCATAGTCTTCTAACGATTGGTTTAATCCTGTTTTCTCTAGTACACTAAAATTGCTCTCATCAATACCCAAGACCAATTGAGCAGCACCAATTCTAACCATTTTTATGGAGTCGTTCATGTGCTTTAATGCCATTGATTTTCTAATTTCAGGAGAGAGCGCTCTAAATTTCAATAATGCGTTATATCTGACCAATGCAGAAGAATCAATAAGGGCTTTTAGTAGCGTATTAAATTGTGCATCATTTGTAAAGTTTAAATTTTCAATAACGGTGGCTCTCGCAATATTTGAAAAATCAAGACTATTGATAAATTCATCTAACAGTTGTCTTTCGGATACACTTATTTCTGTTTTACTGCTTAGTAATAAGGCGTCACTAAAGTGCTCTTGACGTGTATTGCCATACCACTTTTTAATATGATTCGTAGCCCATTCATCATTCTTATCGGCATGGCATCCAATACATGCATTTGGTGTACCATATGCCATAGATTGATCAGGGCGAGGAATTCTAAAACTATGGTCGCGACGAAAGTCATTTCCCATATAATTCTTTCCTGTCATGTGACAGTTAATGCATAAACTTGCTTCAGTATTTTCAGCATGGAAATGATGCGTTTCTGTATCATAAACTGTTGGAGTGTGACATTGCGTGCATAATTTGTTACCATCAAACCTAAGTTTTAAAGAATGTGGGTCATGGCAATCGCTGCATTTTACGCCTTCAGCAAACATTTTACTTTGCCTAAAAGAACCATAGACATAATCTTCTTCATTTATTTGGCCATCTCCATGATAATATTCTGTGGAGAGTGTTTGTAAAATAAATTGATTTTCAAAGTTCTTTCCAGGCTCCGAGTTAGCCGTTAGCTTAGAGCGACGCGCATGACAACCGGCACATTGATTGAGTTGTTCGTCCTGATTGAGTCCTTTTAAAATACGGGTGTTTTTATCTAATGGGTTTTTCTTAGCCCAGCTAATATGGGACTTGGCAGGGCCATGACAGCTTTCGCAAGCTACGTTTATTTCACTATAGGTGGTATGAAAAGCATCTGCGTCAATATCATAATTCTTTTGTAAATTGGTGGAGTGACATTCTGCACACATGGTATTCCAATTCTGGGCACCTCCTGTCCAATGTAACCAATCATTGGGCTCAATAGAATCTCCTTTATATTGGTGGTACCACTTCTTATTAATAGCATCCCAAGAAACTCTTAAAACCTGTTTTTTCCCTTTATCAAAATCTACCAGATATTGTTGTAAAGGCGTGAATCCAAAAGCATAAGTGATTTTATATTCTGTTTCAGAATCATCTATTTCTTTGATCTTAACAAAGAACTCCTCCTCTTTTTTAAAAAAGAGATAGGACACACCATCAATCTCGGCTGTAGCATTATTAAAGTCGCCAACCACGCTAGAATCATTGGCAATTTGCATCGCCAAATCGTGATGAGAACCAGTCCAGTTATCATATTCTTGATTGTGACATTCAATACAGGTGCTTGCACCAACATAAGCATTTACGGAATAAAGTTCCTCTTTGGGCACTAACTCTGTATAGGGTGTGTCTTTACAGGATAATAGTACAGCTACGAAAATTAAGCAAACTGTTACTGTTACTTTTTCCATTTTAATTAGGTTTTTGATCCTTGCTATAAAAACAGCGAAAATTACCGATGAAATTTAAAATAGTTTGTTGTTTTATTTGACGAACCACTAATTTAAAGAATACCAATAGCTCATGGAGCAGTTTCAGTTTTATTTCGCCTAAGGCATTTAAATAGTTATACTTCCATACCCGCTTTCCGCAACCCATCCATCACATGCACAACTAAGTCTTCTTCTTTTACATACCGGCTAATTAAGAAAGATGCTTCACCCTCAAAATTGGGTTTTAATTGCTTTAAATGGACAATAGCATTAGCAGCGTCATCAATTCTATTTAATTGTC